>ENA-UOYA01002742-UOYA01002742.1-activated-sludge-metagenome-genome-assembly--contig:-NODE-2742-length-16643-cov-12.962322_pt1 | contig 16643 bp, 10 predicted proteins | sample MGYA00238163_ERZ764804 | MGnify/ENA primary metagenome ERZ764804 (study PRJEB28919, sample SAMN05720223) | activated sludge metagenome | isolation source: Anaerobic digester | place: Hong Kong... | reverse complement strand
ATGCCGGCATAAGCCATTGTCTGCACAACCGCTGATTGGCTGACAATGAACAAGAGGATCGGCGGAACCATCATAAATACCGTAGATGCCGCGCTCACGCCTGCACGAGCCATGGTGTTCCCCATGATAATCTGCGTCATAAGCGTAGGCAGCGTACGCAAGCCCTCCTTGAAGACAAACTGCTGTACGGTTGTGTTATTCCAGGCTTGTTGAAATGTGAAAATGATAAGCGTCATCCATGCCGGTTTGACATTCGGCATAATAATTTTAAATAATATCTGAAACTCACTATAGCCGTCTATTCTTGCGGCCTCAAGCAACGCGGTCGGTATTTGTTCCATGAATTGCTTCATTAGAAAGACGCCCAAGGTGGTTCCTAAAACCGGTAAAATCATAACCCAATAGGTATCTATCATTCCCAAACCGGAAAATATGAAGTATTGCGGCAGAAAAGTGACCGCCGGAACAAAAAGCAAAGATGTGACGATAAGCTCAAAAATCAATTTCCTGCCTCTAAATTCGTTTTTAGCCAAAGGATAGGCGCACATCGAAGAAATGATCACCATAAGAAATGTCGTGCTGGCAGAGGTAGACAAGCTGTTGAACAGATATTTTAGAAAAGGCACCCATGTATTTGAACACATGGCGATAAGGTCGGTGAAATTATCAAGCGTGGGATTTACCACATATAAGCGAGGCGGATATATGAATATTTCATCGAACGGCTTCAAAGAGTTGGATACCGAATAAACAAGGGGCAAGACTAATAAAGCTCCCGATAAAAGCAGAATAATCGCGACAAAAATGTTACTGCCGAGCGAACGCGCGTACCGTTTGGAAGCCATCTTTTCCAAAACTCGTTGTTCTCTTACAATCTTCACATACTTGCCCCCTTTTCAACGACCGATACGGCCGATAGCGGCCGAAGTGATCTTATTGGTTACATACATCAGAGCAAACAAAAAACACGCCAATGCGCAGGCATAACCCATTTCAAAACGGACGGTTCCATAATCCATTATGTGGGTCACCATAGTTTCCGCGGCATATTGCGTCGACGGAAAACCTGCCAGACGGATAGAAACATCAGCGACGGAAAAGGATGTTACGATCTGCATTACGGCGCCAAACAACAGCTGGGAACGCATGGCGGGCAACGTTATGTACCACACCTCCTGAAAACGGCTGCGGATTCCGTCAATTAAACCGGCTTCATAAAGAGAGATGTCCACTCCCTGCAACCCGGCGATAAAAGCCAGAAATCCTGTTCCGAGACTAAGCCAAAGCTGGACGAAAATCACAACGCCCAGTATATACCGAGTATCGCTGAGCCATCCAATCGGCTCATTGATAATTCCTGTTTTTGTCAGCCAGCCATTAAGTATTCCGTAGGAATCCGAGCTGAAAATATAGGTCCATATGGTATAGGCTACCGATCCTGATAGTACCGGCGCATAAAACACCATTGTCAGCACCGCCCGCAGCTTTGCCCTTAAGTCATTGATCAGCCACGCGAAAACGAAACAGAGAATATAACTGATGGGTCCGGTTATCAGAACGAATATAAATGTATTGCGAATAGCGATAATGAAAATATCATCATCAAAGATCATTCGGATATAGTTATTCCAGCCCACAAAGTTCGGCATGGTGAAAATATTGAAATAAGTAAAACTCAAGACGATTGCAATTACAATCGGGAGCAGCGTAAACAGAAAAAACAGCAGTAAAAAAGGAGTCATCAGCGCATAATTCTGCCAATCTTTTTTTAAATCCTGAATGATACCTCTGGATTCTGTCATCCTTAATTCACTCCTCTCTCACTGAGTTATGTGAAATTCTTCTCGCTTGCGCTGGAGCTCGTCGTTAATCTGTTTGTTCCAGTAATTCAATGCTTCCCGATAGTTCTCATGATTAAAGTAAACAGCTTTAAAAGCGTTGTCAATATTACGGGAAACATAATAACTGCCGGGAGGTTCGGGCAATTCGACGACCTCCTCCCACTGTGATTTGATGATATCCAGTTCCCTGCCCGTCCACGGCAAATAAGAAATCGCTTCGGTATTCGCGGGGTTATATCTGCCGGCCGGGCCGAGCACGTTTTCTATCTGAAGACCGTAGTCACTTTGAATCTCCGAGCTGTTCCACCACTTGAGGAACTCCCATGACGACTCTGTATCCTTTGTGGTGGCGATAATGATGCCTGTCGTACCGGATGCGGTCGTCTTGCGCGTGACAGTGCCGTCTTTCTGTATCGTTCCAGGAATCAGTTCCATTTCCCATAGATTCCGAATTTCCGGGGCGGCGGTATCAAGCTGATTATAGAAAGTGTAGTTGGTGATTACCAAAGGCATTTCACCTGAACGGAAACGGTTAAAATCATCCTTATAAAGCGGAAACCCGTATTGCGTATAATAATCGGTCCATGTCTTAAATGCGGCTAATGCCTCCGGCGTGTTCAACGTTGTCGTTTTTTCGTCTTCCGAATAAAGCCCGATTCCGTTTTGCACCAATAAGGTCGGGAAAAATGAGGTGCCGCCTATGCCGGTCGATACAGAAGCATACGCGTCGAGCGACACATAGGGGAGTCCTATGTTCATGTTTTTGCGCTGGAGGGTTTCCGCCACCTTCAGCAGATCGTCCCATGTTTCGGGAGGCACTAACCCGAGTTCGCCGAAAATATCAGTGCGGTAAAAAAGCATGAAAAAGTTTTGGCTGTTGGGCAATCCATAATAGCGCCCGTTATAAAAATAGGGCTTCATGGATGTTTCTCGAAACTTGGAAATGACATCATCGAACCCTTTTAATCCATCCAACGGCAGCGCCGCGCCGCGCATTGCGTAATTGACCGGGTCGCCGTGGCCCAGCATTATGGCCACATCGGGGCCTTTGCGAGCCATCACGGCTTGCATCAATCCCCCCTGCACCAGACGAAGGTTAACGGCTATGCCGGTGGAGCGGGTGAATTTGGAATCGATCAATTCTTTTAATACCTCTGCCTGATCCCGGCCGGACGCAATCCATACTGTGATTATTTTTTCGCCGTTATCCATAAGGCCTCCGATTGTTTCATAATCCGTGAAAAAAGAACCGAAGAACGCTTTAAGATGATATGTGGCTTTTTCAAAGAAACTGGACTGCATATCAGGCAGCTTACCGCCTTTTGGACATATATAGACCCGGTCAAGCTGCAGCGACTGCCTGCTTATGGCCAGCATCCACGAACTCATTGTGACGATATTGTCGCGGAAGGTCGTAAGCCTGGCGGGAATGGTATTAGGGATCCGGACAAAGCTTTCAAGCTGATCGGCCATACGGGCGAGTGTCGCCGCCTCCGTCCCGCTGTTTCCGGTCAGCTGGTTCACCCTGTTTTCCACGCTGCGAAGCAATACAGCTGTGTCCCTCAGGATGTCCGTCATCCCAGGGATGGCTTCCTGCAAGAAATAATCGCGGAAGATATCGGGGGTAGTTCCCGTTATCATTATAATCCTGCGGTAAAGAGAATTGAGCTGTGAAACGGCATAATTTACAGCCGTAATCAATTCCGCCATTTCACCGCTGTTAGGCGTCATGGTCAGGGTGTGAGGCCCTTTCGTCAAATAAATAAAATAGGGCTTATCATCTCCGACTATCTTTTTTTGCCACCCGACGCCATATGGGAAGCTGACCTCACTGAGCTCGGAAAATGGTACCTTTCCGTCAATGGCAATGGAACGGTAAACATTCATGCCCCGCAGGTAGTTCTGCTTGAAGCGGAAAGCGAGCATATAGTAGCCGTCTTCAGGCGCTTCAAAATTCCAGGCTATAGACTGGTTGGGCGTCGCCCAGTTTTCTCCGCCGATACTGTTAAGCTTTTTAGCAACAGGATCCGACGGGCTTGTCATCGGGTCGGAGCGGTCGCTGATGGGATACAGCATGGTTGACGTTTTCCAGGCGGGTTTTTCAGCTTCAAAAACAAGGCATTCTCCGGTGTATTCAGCTTTTGGCTGAGTTTTCATATACGCTTGGTAATCGACGATATCATCTTCATTATAAAAACGGAAAGATGCGATAGCTATCGGTTCCTTGACCGCGGAAAGCTTCAGCGTATGAACGCCTTCGTCAAGGGCAAACAGGTAATTGCCATTGACGTAACCGTTAAAGTCCCGGAAGGACGCGCTAATCCACTGCCTGATTTCCAGCTGGGGCACGCGGAGATCGTTACCGCTTTTGTCTTGCGGCCATTCGGAGGTTTCGTCTTTGAAAAGGCGCGTCATAGACAGCTGCAACGCTTCTGTAAACGGTATTTTGCCGTCAATCTGAAGTTCAAATTCAAGCTGGCTGCCGGTGCCTTCCATTCCGAAATAAGTCATTTCCAGGGCGTATAGACCTTTTTGGCCTACGGAAAACTGCCATTCGACAGTTCCCTTTTCATCAGCCCAGACCAGAGCGTTCTTGCCGTCTATCCCGGAAACCGCGCATTCGGTGTTTTCCGCTTTGAAACCTTCGGTTGCATCCACCTGTATCTCGGCTTTGGGTTTTTGCCATCCTTCGTATTGTTTTATGTAATGTGTATAACTTCCCTCAATTCCGTAACTCCCGAAATCCGCGACTTGTTCGGAAGAAACCGGGCTTATAAGGCATACTCCGGAAAAGCTGAAAACGGCGAAAATCTGACAAGCAGCTAAACAAATGCCTATCCATTTTCTCGGCAGATGTTTCTCATATAATTTTGCCATCTTATTCTTCCTCTCCGAGCAATTTCACGTAACGCCTTTATATTATCTTTGATTCTCCGATTTTTCAAGTGTGATGCCGTAAAGCAAAAGCGAATAATGTTCGTCGCAAATCTCAATGCCAATGCTTTCGATAGGTTCGGAACTTACAGTCGGTATGCGAAGAAGATTTGCCTGATATACTTCAAAGCTTCGGTCATAACTGATTTCCATTACCTTGATTACATTTGTGCCCATGGGTTCTATAATAGAAGCGTTATGAATCTTGTGAACCGTAAGCACCTCCATGCCGTTGCGCAGCGGGATAATCTGAACGCTTCCGTCCTTGTATTGAATATGATAACTTCCTACCATGTCACCCATATTGCCGTCGACCGGATATCCGTAGGAAAAGGACGCCTGACCGATAAAGCAAATCGCCTCGGCCGAACTGTTTACCGGTATTGAAACGGTATGCCTGATATCCGCTATCAATGGTTTCCCGGCAGAAAGATGTACCGGCATCATGCCGATATTCAAAACAGGATACGGCAGTGCGGGGCCGAACTCCAATACATGCCTGCGGCGAGGCCATTGATGAACAAGCGTCGATTCCACCGCGGCACCCCACGCCGTCTGCTGCTCCGGGAGTTCTCCAGTCTCCGGCAAAAGAACAGGCTGATACTGTTTTGAAAAGTCGCCGATTCCGAAAACCTTTACTTCCGGTTTCTCCTGTGTTTCGGGAGGGCAAAGGAACATCGTCTTAAGATTGCGGTAGACATCGTATATCACACGAGGTTTGCGATTGATGTCCACCAACCCTTCAATGAGGACCCCGTCGAAACATCCCGGTTTCGGACGGTTATATTCATAGATATCCGCAAACATCCAATAACTCATGCCTGCCAAGACAGGTTTTGGCGATTCGTTTCTGCCGCAGGACATCATGGTCTTACAAAAATGTTCAAAAACCGTGGGGTTGTTATATACGAAATTTCCGCCCCACTCAGTGAACAGCAGCGGCTTGTCTGATAAATACATCATGACATCAGTCATTTTCTGATATGGCGCGTCTCCGCTTCCGTCTTCCCTAGCTCCTCCCATAACGAAATCCACTTCGGGCCCGTAAGGATGGAAGGTGTAAAAATCGCATCCGGCCGCGTCAAAAAGTCTTTTTGTAGCGGTGATTTCCATACAGTTTGCACCCGAGACGAGTCGGTAAGGATCAGCTTTTTTAGTGGTTTCCACCGCCCGTTTAAGAAATGCTTCGTTTAGAATGCATTCGTTGAACGTCAGCCAAAAAGCCACGGAAACATGATTGCGGTCGCGGCGTATCATGAGTTCCATCACGGCCAGCCCTTTTGCAACCAAATCTTCATTTTTCAAGTCGGACCACCAGAACCCGGGTTCGCCGCTCACAAGCAGTCCCAGACGGTCTGCCACATCGAGAACGCGCCTGTCATGCGGATAATGTACCAGTCTAACATAATTTGCGCCAAGCGCCTTGATCATCCTCATGTCTTTTTCAATTTGATCATCCGTCTGGGTGAATCCCCAGGGATCGGGCTGCATATCATGCCGGCATACACCGCTTAAAAAAATGCGCTTACCGTTGAGATAAAACATATTCTTAACGGCCTTGAATTCTTTAAATCCAACATTCTGTCTTAAGGTATCGTTTCCAATATTCACTTCAAGCTCGTAAAGGCAAGGCGAGTCGGGTGACCATGGATTTGGATTTTCAACTTGAAAGCGGCATACGCCCGAGGTGCCGTTTACCTCACATAAGACCTCGGCTATCGTCCCGCTGTCATTTCGCAGACTGACAACGGCATCCTTCACCTCGCCTGAGAACTGCAGTTCCACATGACATAAGGCGGTGCGGTATCCGTTTTCAAATTCCGCGTGAAAAAACACATTTTCTATGTAGGTGCCCGGCAATTCCAGCAGATATACATCGCGTACAATGCCTCCGTAATTTTGCCAGCCGGTCTGAGGACCTAAAGTGGCGAAAATATCGCGGAGGTTAAGTCTCAGCTCATTTTCCTCTTCGCTGATGATGTCGGTGATATCAAATCTTTGTATAACGTAGGGAAGCATACTGCCGAGAAGATGACCGTTTAAAAACAATTCACCTTCATAAGCGACACCTTCAAAGCACAGCAGGACACGGTTGCCCGCTGTTTTTGCATATGAAAACCTTTTTTGATAAACGGACTCCCCCACACAATTATGAGAGCTGGGGACTATCCTTTTCGTCACCGGACCGCCGGGGATTGAAAAATCCCATTCGCCGTTCAGGCTATATGTCTTTCTCATTAATGCCAACTCCTTCTATCTTTCTCTTTTTCTCTTTCACCGAACCCGAAGGCGAATAGTGTTCCATGAGTGCTTCTCCAGTTTTAATACAGCACAGCCTCCCTCAACACGGATTTCGTTTCGGTTATAAGGAAGGACCCTTCTGGGATTTTCCCTGTCGTTTCGAGCCCCGAGGTCATCATGGTTTAATACGATATGCTCAAGCAGTTCGAAATGGTTTATATCCCGAAAAACGACGGTGAGGTATATTTCATCTGTCAGCGAGCGGTTGACAGCGAATACAACAAGCTCCGATTCCTCCTCATGAAAAACCGCCACGCTCTCTAAATATGACACATCTCCGTATTTTTCGGTAATATAATGCTCGCATTCCACAACCGGCTTAAGCGCGAGTCCCCGGCCAAAAAGGGAAGCCTGCTGGAATGGATAATATGTGGTCTGAGCCCAGGAAGAACCGTAATTTTCGGTCATTATAGGCGCGGCTACATTAATTAGCTGCGCAAGGCACGCCATTTTTACGCGGTCGCAGTTTTTCAGCAACGTGATTATCAGACATCCGAAAGCGAGCGCGTCCTCAAGACTGTAGCTGTATTCCTCCCGTATTGGAGCATTTACCCACATGGCTTTCGGATCGTCATACCCTTTTTTATAACTTGAAGCCGACCAAACGTTCCATTCGTCAAACGACAGGTTAATTGTTTTTCGAGAACGCTTTACCGCCTTTACGGAATCGCAGATTGATGTCACATCGTGAATAAAACGATCCATGGCCTGTGCACACCCCAAGTAGGAGGCGGTATCGTTTTCAGAATTGCCGAAGTAACGGTGTAGCGATATGTAATCGGCTATTTCATATGTATGCTCCAAAACAGTGGTTTCCCAGGCGCCGAAAGTAGGCATTTCCTCACTCGAGCTCCCGCAGACCACCAGTTCCAGCGACGGGTCCATCCGCTTCATCAGCGCACCGGTCTCATAGGCTAACCGGCCGTATGCGTCTGCAGTTTTCGCCCCGATCTGCCAGGGGCCGTCCATTTCATTGCCGAGACACCATACGCGAATATCAAACGGCTCTTCCCTTCCATTTTTGCGCCGGAGATCGCTGTAATAGGTTCCCTTCGGAAAATTACAGTATTCCAGAAGGTTTTTCGCGTCTTCAGCGCCTCTGGTACCAAGATTCACCGCCATCATCACGGAGGAATCGATTTTCTCCACCCACCTGACAAACTCATGGATCCCTATTTCATTGGATTCGATTGAATGCCAGGCGACATCTGTGCGGGAGGGGCGTTCCTCTTTTTTGCCGATCCCGTCTTCCCAGCGATAGCCTGAAACAAAATTTCCTCCGGGGTAACGGATTATCGGGCTTTTAAAACCGGAAGCAAGCTTCATAACGTCCTTACGAAAACCGTCCTCATCCGCTTCCGGATGACCCGGCTCATAAAGGCCGTGATAAATGGAGCGTCCCATATGTTCTACGAAAACTCCGAACAGACGGTTATTCACTCCGCCGATCGGGAAATGCCAGTCTAAAATCAGTCTTGCATTCATAAGCTTATCTCCATATCCATACTGAGTGATGATACTGCGACGGTGGTCGCTGTCTGTGCGGCATTGATGCCACGGTTGTTGATTGAATACAGCTTATCGCCGCCCTGTGCAAAGAAAAAACTGTTGCTGTAACCGTTGTGGCTGGTATGATCGGACTCGCTGTAAGGGATAGGATGGGGAATGGTATACCATGACTGTCCGTAATCGTGGCTGATAAAATAATCCGACCCCGTCTCGCTGCTTCCGCTGCACATAAACGCACCGCTGACGATAAGCGTCCCCATTCCGCCTCCAAAGGGCGTCCAACCGCAATAAGGACTCGAGCCCAATCTGGCGCCGTTTTCGGACTGAACAACCCTACCGATATCTTCGGGGTCGCCCCAGTCCAGACCGTCAGGCGAATAGCGGCAATAAATCGGGTTCCCTTCAATTCCTACCATTTCATAGACCATGAAATACCTGCCGTCGCCAAGACGCGTTACCACCGGCATGCCCGGCCGGGCGGTGACGGTGGCACTTGCTATGATGTCCTTTTTTTCGCTCCAGCGGATCGCATCGCTGCTCACTTTATAGACCAGCTTTTGACTGTGTTTCTCAAACATGGTTTCATCCGAATAATAGCAAACGAGGCGGTTGTCGTCCAGCAGTTCTAAAAACGGTTCGCAAAGTCCGCTGCCGGGAACGCCGCCTGCATCGACAGTAGCTATTTGCTCGAAACTGCGGCCGCCGTCACAGCTTCGGTATATCTTAACAAACGTGCCGATGTCCTTTGCCACAGATATTCCGGCGCACAGCAGCGTGCCCTTCTCCATACCGCCGAATGCACGGGGCAGCTCAAAAAAATGATGGCACCAGACCGCTCTGGTTTCGGGATTAACGGTATCAAAAATCGTCGCAATCTGGTTCCATTGATGCCCGTCGTCACAGCTTTCATAAACTGCATACCCGTTCATATCGTCTGGGGGCGTAGAGACGCTGGGTGTGCTCCTCTCAAACCCTGCGAGCAAACGGCCGTTGTCGCCGCGCAAGGAATATTCTATACGAAGGATCCGCCCGTATTTGGAACCCGGCCCTATTCTGTTTCCACGCTGCTCTTTTTTATCCAATACATAGATTTTATCCGACACATAGATGTCACTGATATAATGTGTGTGTAAAACCATACGAGGATTGTTTCTCATACACAACCTCCCCAAACCGTGCATCGAGGTAAAACTTTCAATATGAAAACGCTCCCTCCATACGCGATTCCGCTAATGATGGCGTTTGACCAAGGTAAAGCTCCTTGGCCAAACGCCCATATTAGCCTTAACGGTTCATAATGATATCATCTTCGGTAACGGTCACTTCAAGCCATACAGGTCGCTCTAACGGTTTTTCATTCGGAGCGTGCAATGCGATGTATGGCTTACCCTCCAAGGAATAAAACAGCATACCGTGGCCTCCGTCCATGGAAAACAGAGGTTTATCATCCTGAATCCATGGGCCTGAAATACTGCCGAAAGGCGAACGGGCAATTGCCGTACAATATCCGGTATCGCAGCAAGATGACCATAACATGAGCAGCTTTCCGGATTTTGTCCTGACCATAAACGGGCCGTCGGTAACGGCATTGCCATCAAAGATTTTGCACCATTTCGCATCCGAACCATGAAACAGCACTATAGGCTTTTCGATCGCGCATGAAAGATCTTCCGATAACCTGATCGCACAAATCGTCCCGTCTTTAATCTGGATCCATTCATGACAGAAAACCATCCATGGCTTGCCGTTCTCATCGAGATAAAAGGTTCCGTCAAGGCAGGACCATTCTCTGGGGGTAACCGGGCCGTCACTGACCGGAGCGAATGGTCCGAGAGGAGAATCCGCTTTGAAAATTTGCGTTCCACGTTGTCGATTCTCTGATCTTAAGGTAGCAAACATATAAAATGCGCCACGGTATTCATGAACCTCCGGAGCCCAATAATCAAGCGAGGACCAAAATCCCGGATAAGGAGCGAAGACCGTTTGAGGCCCTTCCCAGCTCTCCAGATCCGTACTGATATAAACTTCAAACGACCGTTCCGGAGCGCGCATTTTTGTACCGTATAAATAATACCGTCCGTCATGAACAAGGATGAAAGGGTCCCGCACATATATGTCTTTTCGCTTTATCATGTTTAATTTTTCCTCGATTTACCTTTGTTAAGAACCATGAATACACCGCAGACGGACGCTATGGCAAGCAGCAGGAAGTAAGCTCTTCCGGTGTCCCCGGTGTCGGCATTGCCATTATTTGTAGGAGTGGAGCTATTATTATCCGATGCTGAAGCGGTTTCCGAACTGCTGCTGTTATTTTCGTCATCTTCTTCTGGCTGTGTGTCAAGGTTCAAAATGCTCATGTTGGACAACGTGGTTCTGCCGCCCCAACTGTAGTACTGGAAGCTGCCGGATTCCACATAGAAGTCTACATATTCTTCGGGATCAGTCCCATAGGGCAGCTGGCAGGAAATGGTGGGCGTGTGGGGGCATTCGGTGGTCTTATCATAGACCCATACATTGACGTTGTGGCCCACAACAAGTATTTTTACCCGATAAGTGACAGCGGCGTCCCATGTGAAATCCACCGAATTATAAGATTCGTCTAATTTGTCTCCGCGGATGAGCGCGATGTTTTTGGCGGTGGGATGCTCGTGCTGGGGAACCAAGTTGCCCGAAAACATCAGCTGATATCCGCTCCACACGCTTTCTTCGTTGCTGCGGAAATAGAACCTATTGACGCCCCAGTCGGTGTTGTTCTGATTGTAGTCGAATTCCCACAGAAAGTTTGTGTAATCAAGATTTTCGCCCTCGTCCCACTGGCCGTTGCCGTTGGCGTCCGACCAGAGGTTGTAGGTGTTCAGTTCTGTGTCGCCGCCGCTGCCGTCCGCGTTTGGCGTCGCAAAAAACTTGAATGAACCGTCACCGTTATCTATAATATGCCCCGACGAGCTCTCTTTCTCAAAGGTCGGTAGCACATTATCGAGCGAGGTTACGGAATCAAGGCAGGTGATGCTCATATTGGATAGCGTGGTTCTGCCGCCCCAACTGTAGTACTGGAAGCTGCCGGATTCCACATAGAAGTCTACATATTCTTCGGGATCAGTCCCATAGGGCAGCTGGCAGGAAATGGTGGGCGTGTGGGGGCATTCGGTGGTCTTATCATAGACCCATACATTGACGTTGTGGCCCACAACAAGTATTTTTACCCGATAAGTGACAGCGGCGTCCCATGTGAAATCCACCGAATTATAAGATTCGTCTAATTTGTCTCCGCGGATGAGCGCGATGTTTTTGGCGGTGGGATGCTCGTGCTGGGGAACCAAGTTGCCCGAAAACATCAGCTGATATCCGCTCCACACGCTTTCTTCGTTGCTGCGGAAATAGAACCTATTGACGCCCCAGTCGGTGTTGTTCTGATTGTAGTCGAATTCCCACAGAAAGTTTGTGTAATCAAGATTTTCGCCCTCGTCCCACTGGCCGTTGCCGTTGGCGTCCGACCAGAGGTTGTAGGTGTTCAGTTCTGTGTCGCCGCCGCTGCCGTCCGCGTTTGGCGTCGCAAAAAACTTGAATGAACCGTCACCGTTATCTATAATATGCCCCGACGAGCTCTCTTTCTCAAAGGTCGGTAGCACATTGTCGAGGACTTCTCCGCAGGTTCCGGCAGCAGGTACAGATACGGAAAACGCCGTGAAAACAAGTGCCAACGCGCAAAGCAAAGCATAGAATTTTTTCATCAATGTTCACCTTTCTCCGTTAAATTTCTTATTCTCGGTTGCAGAAGGGGAGACTTGCCCGACCTATCCAAGGTGTCCTCATTGGCGGCTCACTGAACCATAAGCATTCCTCCTAAAACACTACCTTTCCGAATCTTCAGGCGGGTCAGGATTTTTTTTGCCATCCGAAGCTATAACCGACGTCGCTGCGTTTTTCTTTCGCAATATTACAAAAATGGCCACCGCCGCTTCCGCAATACAAAGACAAATTCCGCCCACAACCGCAATTAGCCAAGCTGTGCTGTGCGAACGTCCTCCGGTATTGACACTGGCTCCTGTGCTGCTTATTATCGCGTTCGTCGCGGAGTTATTCTCGCTTTTTGCCGCTGCCGAAGCCGTTGACGCGCTGCTCGTGTCGTCCGAAGCTGACGACTGGTCTGCAGTCGCGGCGGAAGATTCTTTTGCGGTGGACGATGATGTTTTGACACTTGATTCCGAAAAGACGAGCTTGGTAAAGACGATTTTATAATAGTCTAACTCGCTTTCGTCGTTGTTTACGCCGTTGACAAGGTACAGCGTGACATCGTCGGAAGACAAAAACATCGCGGAACTGTAGCCTCCCGACCTATACGGCAAAGGCTGGTCCATAATATCCCACTGGCCTTCGCCGTTTTGATCATTGATATACAGATAGGTTCCAATACGGCTGGGCGCTCCGGGAGTCTGAAAACAGCCTCTCACAATAATGCGGCCGTTTTTCCCCACGCCCGGAATAAACATGCAATAGGGGCCCGAACCCGGAACATACCCTTGCTTTGTCTTCAGTATCGTGCCCGGATCCTCGGGATCACCCCAATCTAAGCCGTCATCCGAAAAACGATAAGTCACCGGGTTGCCGCTGTCTTTATTGTCTTCATCAACCATTTCGTACGTCATAAAGTATTTGCCGTTATTCAGCCGGCAAACGGTCGCCATGCCGGGGCGGAGAGTGCGATCCTTCAAAGCGACAAAATGAACCGCTTCTCCCCAGTTAACACCGTCCGATGAAACCTTGTACGATAGCATCTGGCTGTGATTCTGGTAATCCGTGCTGTCCGAGTAATAGCAGACGAGGCGCCCGTCGTCAAGCATCATCAGGAAGGGCTCCCAAACGCCGCTTACGAGTCCGCCGCCGGTCGCGACCGTCGAATACTGTTCCCATGTGTTACCGACGTCATAACTGCGATAAAGACGGATAGCCGATTTTATGGCGTGGCCCGAGTCGATAGATACCGCCGCCAATATAATCGTGCCCGCCGGCATACTGCCAAGCTTGCGCGGGAGTTCGAAAAAAAACATCTGCCATTCAGATTGAATCGCCGCTTCCGATTCCCGCACGGTGGTGACATAATTCCACGTTTTTCCGCCATCCTGACTTTTATAGATAGGATAACCCGGTTTTTCCCGTGAGAGTCCGGAAGTATACATCTCAAAGGTTGATAACAGGGTTCCGTTCGCACTGCCGTTGTGCTGGATTTCAATGATGCGGGGATAACTGACGCCGGGCTTCCAAAGATTAATATCGTCGCTCGGCGCAAAAATCGTCACCACATCACTCTGCGTTACCGTTACCGCGGCTGACGCCGTTTTACACATGCCGAGCATCAGGCTCCCCATAAGGACAGGCAAAATGATAACGGACACCATTAATTTCACAATATTTCTCCTTTCCCGTAAGCGTAACCACCAATTATCGCAGACTGCCCCCCATAATTTTTAGAATCAATCTTCTCCGTTCGCTTTGTCAATTTCGCCCTGAAGGACCGGGTAATATTTGTCGATGCAGGCAGACCACGAACCGGAGAATAACGACACATCGCTCCAAAGGTTATACTGATAGGTGTTGCCCCACTCGGGCAACCCATGAGCCGTCATGAGCAGGAGGGGCTTGAACTTGCCACCGTCGTCAAACTCCTCCCTGAGGGCGATGATGTCGTCGCTCCAGCCGTAAAGCGCCTTGCTTTTCGCCCTGGATTGCGCCTTGTATTCCTCGTTGGCGCCCATATAAGCGTTGCACGCGATAAACGCTGCTGCGCCTCCGGGGTTTTTGCAGTTATAGCCCATCCAATATCCGTCGACACGGCCTTTGACATACCACTCGTCTGCGTCGTCTACCTTCGGGGAAATGACAAACTCAACGGCTCCGGAAGTGATTTCCTCCGCAAAGGTGTTGAATACCCAAACCTGCGACCACATCATAGCGGCGTTTTTGGCTGTGAAGTCTGCGATATGATTAAGGGCCATCAGGCGGGTATTGTCTCCATCGGCATTGGTGTCGAACATAAAGTTCATATACTGGTTGAACGCCGGGCTGCGAAGGTTATTGGCATATCTCCCGCTTTGAGCATCTAAAGTGGCAAAGTCCTCGCCGCAGCAAATGTACATTTCGCCCGGATGCATGGCCAATCCGTACATATCTATGATGCCGTCGCGATTGTTGTCAAGCGTGACGTCTTTCATAATTTCCTTCAATTTAGAAAGCGTCCAATCGTCGGGATTTTTTTTGTATATCTCAAGCGGGGTATCCAGACCTGCATCTTCGAAGAACGACGTCCAGTAGAAAATAAGACTGTCGGTATATATCTTGTTGTACGGCATAAAATACTGTTTTCCCTGATATTTGAATATGTCGTATGTATCTTTCAGGCCGCTCCACAAGGGGTCATTAAAATCAACATACTGTGTTGTTTCGGCGGCGATATTGTTTTTTATAAAGCTCGGGAAATCCTGAGCCTTGTAAAAAATTAAATCGGGGGAGCTGTTCGACAATACCAATGCAGCTGCTTTTGTAGGCAGCTCAGGGTAAGTAGTCCGAATAATTTTCAATGAACAGTTATAATTTTCCTCTAACAGCTTATTAGCTTCATAATAGGCTCCTGTCTCGGAAGTAACCTCCGACTGGCTATTCCAGCAAAGAAGGGTTACCGTGTCGCCTGTGATTTCATATTCCGGCAACTTCACTTCCGCTTTCGGGGTGCTCTCAGAACTTCCGCCGGTTTCGTCGCCGCATCCCGCGCAAAAAACAAATGCTAATAAAAGTAGAATAATACCTGCTGTTTTTATCTTCATCTTATCTCTCCCTCTTTTAAGAATTTCTGATAATGATTATTGGTTTTTTCTGTTTTTGAGTATTAAGAAAGCGGTTGCCCCCCCACCCAATATGACAATTGCCGCTATGACGATAGGCAACGTCCAATTCGGCTCAGAAGGTTTGTTGATATCTGTGCCCGTCGTTTTTTGTGATGCTGCGGGCGAGCCTGAACTGTCATTACCGGATGCCGATGCTTCCCCTTCGGAGCTATTGTCTTCGCTAGCTGTGCTGCTGCCGGACTGCACTGCCGAGCTGGAGCTTTTTGAGCTTTGCGCATCCGGTTTAGACTGCGTGATCTTAGAGCTTGATGTAATGATGCCGGCATTTAGTTCAGCTTCGGAATCAAAGGTGGCGATTGAAATATCATCTACGCTGATATTGGCGCCCCATGCGGTAAACGCAAACTCACCTGTTTTAAAATAGCTTTTGGGATCGGTGTACTCGAGCGCCAGTTTATTGTCCACATAGACTTTAAACGCATTCTTTCGCCCTTCAATTTTTATGTTATACCATTTGCCATTTTCAAAATAAAAATCCTGATTCTCCTCAAAGACTTTCGCTTCAAAGCTGCCGCGGAAATTTTTGGCGCTTTTTATGGCAAACGCCGCGCGCCAATCCCAAATCTGAATGATGTAACTCTCGTTTTCACCGTGCCCGGGTTCACCGCCGTCGTCGTACGGCTGGCAGCGGAAGCAAAGTGCCGCGAAGTTAAAATCGGGGTTTTTGATATTGTCCGGACGAAAGCGAAGCGTGTAGGAGAAATAGTCGCCGACGTCAGGCCCAAAAATATAGTGGAAATATCCGTTTTCGTCCTCTCCCGTATGCGTGATTAACTTTAAAATATGATTTCCGCTTTCCTTGACAATCTGATAAGTACCTTGTTTCTGTTCCCCAAGAAGAAAGGTATCCGCTTTTCCGTCTTCAAAATTTTCGGTGTAAACAATTTCGCCTTTTGCCGATGAATTCAATGGAAACGCATACATTAAAAGAGCTGTCATGGACGCCATAGCCACAAGAACCGATAGAAATTTTCTCATGTCGGAGCACTCCTTTTATAAGAATTCGTATTGTAAAGTTAAATGAAAGTTGGAAAGCCTTAGCCTTAGGGGTACAATGCTTTTGCCACAAAACATAGCACCTCCCGGAAAGGAGACGAGTTCTCATCATGACAAAAGTGCGCCGGTTTAGCCTCAAAACAGTTTTATCTTTTCCGCTTCC
>ENA-UOYA01002740-UOYA01002740.1-activated-sludge-metagenome-genome-assembly--contig:-NODE-2740-length-16644-cov-5.403701_pt1 | contig 16644 bp, 16 predicted proteins | sample MGYA00238163_ERZ764804 | MGnify/ENA primary metagenome ERZ764804 (study PRJEB28919, sample SAMN05720223) | activated sludge metagenome | isolation source: Anaerobic digester | place: Hong Kong... | reverse complement strand
GATTTTGCGCCAGCTTATGTTATAGCTCATGAAATTGGACATCATGTACAAGATCTTATGGGAGTTACGAGAAAAGTCCATTCTATGCAACAAAGAAGTTCGGAAGTAGAATCCAATCATCTCAGTGTCATGCTAGAATTACAGGCAGATTTTCTTGCAGGATATTGGGCAGCGAGAACAAGTCAAATCGCTAAATTGACGGAAGATGATATTCGCTCAGCACTTAACGCTGCGAATCAGATTGGGGATGATAAACTTCAACAACAATCTCAAGGATATGTCGTCCCCGATGCATTTACCCATGGCACGTCTAAGCAGAGAATGGAGTGGTTTATGCGTGGATTCAAAGCAAAAAGTATAGATGAAGGGAATACTTTTCAGCAGTTGGGTAGTTAAGATTTATTTCTATTTCAATATAAAAAAGCGGGGATTCATTTAAAAATGAATCCCCGCTTTGATTTTACGTTAAATTATAATCTCTTACCAAAACAAACCCTTACTTTTTCTTCTAGTAACCGCGCTAAGACCTAGAACGCCAAGAAGACCTCTCGTCACTTCCTTTATCACGATTTTACCTACTGGACTATTCATGGCATCGCCTACTTTTTCGAGCATGCCGCCACCCTCTTCTTCTTTGGATTCTGGTTCTGCCTCTGCCTCTTCTTTGGTCGCCGAGGCTAGTTTACCATTGAGAATTTCATAAGCACTCTCTCTATCGATAACTTCTTCATATTTCTCTTTGATATCCGAGTTATCAATAATCCCTTTTAGCTCTACCGAAGTCAATACGCCAATTCTACTGAGAGGAGGTCTCATCAATGTATGAGCAAGTGGCGTAGGGATTCCTTTTTCGTTCAAAACAGTAACTAATGCCTCGCCTATTCCCATCGAAGTTAAAGTCTTCTCAATATCATAATAATTTGATATAGGGAAATTCTCCGCAGCCAATTTAATGGCTTTTTGATCCTTGGCGGTAAAAGCTCTAAGTGCGTGTTGCACTTTCATTCCGAGTTGCCCTAAAATAGAATCCGGCACATCCGCAGGATTTTGAGTGATGAAGAAAATACCCACCCCTTTAGAACGGATGAGTTTTATCGTTGTTTCCAATTGATTGATTAAAGCAGGAGTAGCCTCTTCAAATATCAAATGCGCCTCATCTATAAATAGCACCAATTTGGGCTTATCAGGATCGCCTATTTCAGGGAATGAACTATATATTTCCGCCAAAAGACATAGCATAAAACTTGAGAATAATTTTGGCTTATCTTGGATATCTGTCAATCGAAAGATATTGACAATTCCTTTCCCATCAATGATTCTTACTAAATCTTCCACCTCAAATGAACGCTCGCCAAAAAATTTCTCAGCTCCTTGTTGCTCAATTTCAATGACTTTTCTCAAGATTATACCCGAAGTAGTTGTCGAAAAAGTTCCAAATTGCTTTGCCAACTCATCTTTAAGTTCATCGCTTGCTCTGATTAAAATTTCTCTTAAATCTTTTAAATCCAAGAGTGCCAATCCTTTATCGTCACAATATTTAAACAGCATAGACAAAACGCCTTCTTGCGTGTCATTTAACCCCAAGATTTTAGCCAGAAGCACAGGTCCAAATTCACTCACAGTAGCTCGCATAGGCGTTCCGGGCTCATTACTTATTGTGATAAACTCAGAAGGATTATCTTCAAAGTCATTTTCTAATTTCAAAATTGCATTGCGCTCTTCTACCTTAGGATTCGCGCTTCCTTCCATTGAGATGCCGCTCAAATCCCCTTTTATATCCATTAATAAGACAGGAACTCCAGCTTTCGAAAGATTCTCGGTGATCACTTGTAGTGAAATTGTCTTACCTGTCCCTGTAGCACCAGCGATTAACCCATGTCGATTAAACATTCGGAGAGGAGCTTTAATCAGCGCATCTTCTACATTTTCCTCATTTAATTTTCCCAAACCCAAAAGGATGCTATCTCCTTTAAAGGCATAACCAGTCTGAATATCGGATAAAAACTGTTCTTTGTTTGCCATTATTTCTAATATATTTACAAACAAAAATAAGTGTAATTGCCCAACCAAAGAATATAAAAAATAATAAGATTTACCCCCTCGTATTTTGATTTTTCTATTTCTCTTTTTTTTAATTCTTTTGATATACAGCTATTTTGTATTTCCACAGACATTGTCCTATATGTCTAGTATTGCTATGTCAGGTGAAGAAGAATCAGAATATAGAAAAATCAATATTCTAATCTCTGCTTATAATGAAGAGAAAAATATAGAAGATACGATTTCTAAAATTTTCCAAAATATTGATAATGAATACATTAAAAATATATACATTTCAGATGATGGCAGCACCGACAATACACTCTCAATACTCCAATCACTTCAGGATAAATACTCGAAGATTATCATCGAGAAAAATAATAGAATAGGCAAGCCAAATGCCCTTCAAAAAATAGTTGACAAATACAACCTTTGTTCAAATGACAATATTCTCGTCTTGATGGATGCTAACATCGAACTCGATAGCGGTTGCCTCTCCTCTATGATGCAGAAATTAAAACAAGACACAAGCATAGGCATTATAGGAGCTTCGGTTAACCCTCAAAATGAAATTGAGAATTTAGAATCCGAATATATCCTCCGAGAAAATAAAATCAAATCCGAAGAAAGTCGCACGACGGGCTATACTGTGGGCACTTTTGGGGCGTGTTATGCTATGAAAGGGGAATTATTCCGAACGATGCCAAGCCATTTTATTACGGATGATTTATTTCACACATTCAGTGTCATCTCACAAAAAAAGAGAGTATTATACGATATGGACATTCGCGTATTTGAAAAAATAAAATTGGATATTTCTAATGAATTTAAACGAAAAAAACGCTATGCCGCAGGTAATTTTCAGATACTCTTTTATTTTTGGAAGCTACTCCTTCCTTGGAATAGTTCACTAGGCTTTGTTCATAATTATTTCTTTCATAAAATCATCCGTTGGACGAGTCCAGTCTTATTTTTTAGTTTTTGGATGATGGGTTTTGCCAGATTGTTTGGAGATTATTCCAAGATAATATCTGTTGGAGGAACTATGATATGTCTATTTTTGTTCATTAATTATATTTTTCAAAAAAGAGAAATTCCAATCTTAGGTATGCGAATCTATTATTTTTTAATGATGAATTTGGCTATATTGATTGGATTTTTCGATTATCTAAAAGGTGTCAAATCAAATGTCTGGGAAAGAAGTGAGCGAGTTTAAACTCAATACAATAGAAGAAGCGCTATTGGATATTCAGAATGGGAAATTAATTATCGTCGTTGACGACGAAAATCGAGAAAATGAAGGGGACTTCATTGCTGCTGCGGAATTTGCGACTCCAGAATTGGTCAATTTTATGGCTACATATGGCAGAGGGTTGATATGCACTCCCTTAACCGAGCATCGATGCAATGAACTCGAACTCGAACTAATGGTTGGTAAAAACACAGTGCTACACGAGACACAATTCACGGTATCTGTGGACTTAATCGGTAATGGATGCTCTACGGGTATTTCTGCTCAAGATCGTTCTAAAACTATAAAATCACTTGTACATCCAGATACAAAGCCAAAAGATTTAGGAAGACCTGGACATATTTTTCCGCTGAGAGCTAGAGATGGTGGTGTGCTGAGACGTGCAGGACATACCGAAGCAGCTGTGGACTTAGCAAGACTAGCAGGATGTTCGCCTGCGGGGGTTTTGGTCGAAATCTTGAACGAAGATGGCACGATGGCTCGTCTTCCTCAGTTGATAGAAATAGCCAAAAAACTTCAGTTAAAAATAATCTCGATTGAAGATTTGATAGAATATAGACTGAAACACGACAGCTTAGTCAAACTAGAAGAAGTCGTAGATATGCCTACCCAGTATGGCAATTTTAAATTATACGCCTTCTCTCAAAATACAAGTCCTGATATTCACCTAGCCTTAGTCAAAGGAGAATGGGAAAAAGGAGAACCCATCATGGTAAGAGTACATTCTAGCTGTGCTACAGGAGATATTCTCCATTCGATGCGATGCGACTGTGGAGAGCAACTCGTGGCATCTATGCAAATGATAGAAAAAGAAGGCAAAGGAGTGGTTCTCTATATGCAACAAGAAGGGCGTGGAATAGGGCTTATAAACAAACTAAAGGCTTATAAACTCCAAGAACAAGGACGTGATACCGTAGAAGCCAATCTCGAATTGGGATTCAAGATGGATGAGCGAGACTATGGACTAGGGGCTCAAATTATCCGAAGTCTAGGTATAGAAAAACTCCGACTTATTAGCAATAATCCTAAGAAAAGAGTAGGGCTAATAAGCTATGGACTAGAAATTGTAGAAAATATCGCTATCGAAATAGAGCCAAACCCTAATAATCAGAAATATCTCGAAACCAAAAGAGATAAATTGGGGCATTACATTTTGAAATAAGGAATGAAAATATTCTTTCTTTAAATACAATCTCATTACTCCATCCATATTACCAAAAAAACAGACTATTCTTGATTCTGTGGAGCTTAGCTCTATTTTATTTTAAGATAAAATTTAAAAATATTAAATTTATTTTAAAATACATTAATTAAATGCAATATATTTGTGCAAAACAAAAACAACTATATGAAAAAATTAATGATTTTATTCTCTTTATTGTCCGCATCTTGCTGTATTCTAAACAAATCTGGGGCAAATTGTGACAAAGACAATGATGGAATCGCCAACAGAATTGACAACTGCCCTGATGTAGCAGGTTTTGCTAACTTGAATGGATGTCCAGACACGACAAGTCTTAGCTTATCTACACCATCCGCTGACCCTAATGATACAACCAAAGATTGGACATTTTTGATTTATATGAATGCCGACAATAATTTAGAGCAATTTTCATTGATTGATTTTTATGAAATGGCGAAGGTGGGAAGTACTCAAAAAGTCAATATAATTGTACAACTTGACCGTGCAGAAGGATATTCTACAGAATATGGAGATTGGAAACAAACGCTAAGATTCAAAGTAGAGAAAAATATGCAACCTATTGTTAGTAACGCTACTATGGATTTGGGAGAAGTGAATATGTGTGATTCGACAGCGCTATCAGATTTTATCCAATGGGGACATCAAAACTATCCTGCCAAGCGATATGCCTTGGTCATTTGGTCACATGGAGCTGGGTGGAGAAGTATCCCTGAGATAGACTCTACAAATAGCAGTCCGGCGATTGCTTCTAATAGTAATTATTTAGATAGAATTCAGCGAGTCATGATTTCTAAATCAAAAAACAATTCTGTAGCTAAAGCTCTAATTACCAAGACCAATGAGCAAGTATTGACTGAATATAAAAATCTAAAAAAATTGGACTCAACCATAGGAATGACTAGAGCACCGCTATTGTCTTCTGTCAAAGCTATCGTTGCAGATTTCTCAAGTAATGACATTTTATATAATAGGAAAATCCAAAATGTACTCCTCAAACTAAAAAGCAACAATAATTATAAAGTAGATTTGGTGGGATTCGATGCCTGTCTTATGGGAATGATAGAAACAGGCTATGCTATGAGAAATGCTTGCGAAGTAATGGTCGCTAGTGAAGAAGTTGTACCTGGTAATGGCATGGATTATAATCGTGTCTTTTCTGCGTTGGTCAATAATTCTAATTTATCATCCAATGAAATGGGAGTATTAATCGTAGATAAATTTAGAGAAGCCTATTCCTCTGCTGGAGAAGGCACTACGATGAGCTCTGTAAATCTTTCTAAAATGGACTTAGTGGCAAATGAAATTTCATCACTATCCGATTCAATGATTTCTAATTTTCAAACTGAAAAAGATAATATTCATGGGGCTAGAATTAGTTGCTTAGAATATAGCTCTACAAATAGCATAGATTTAATTAATTTTCTCACGAGTTATAGATCCAAAACGACCAATCAGAATATTAAGAGCAAAATAAACAACTTAATTATCCTACTAAATCTTAGTATCACAAATAGATATTGCGATGAACTCCGATGTGAATCTGGAGCAAACCCTCAATATGGATCTAATGGATTGGCTATATTTTTTCCAAAGTCAAAATTTGAATTCAATAGAGAGAATGACTCCGATGCTTACCTCGAAAGCAATAATAATCATCCTGTAGAATTCGTTCAAAACCATAGATGGGATAATTTCATAGCAAAATATATCAACGAATACTTATATTAGGAGTATAGTATATCCTTGATAAGTCCATTTCCTTTATAGATAAATCCTGTGTAGATTTGAATAAGTTGACAACCTAAGTCGATTTTTTCTTTAGCTGATGCCGCAGAATCTATCCCTCCTACACCTATTATATTGATAGAATCATCTTTAGACTTTAGGTATTGTATAACTGCATTGCTTTTTTTGGCGATAGGCCTTCCACTGATGCCACCCATTTTCTCTTGACGAGCAAATGCTCTATTATGAGTTAGCACATCATAGTCTATCGTGGTATTAGACACAATTAAAGCATCTATTTTCAACTGATTATATACTGAGACGATATCATCTAGCTGCTCAAGAGATAAATCCGGCGCAATTTTTAGAAAGATTGGTTTTTTTATTTCTTGTTTATCCCGATGAGCATACAATACTTCAAATATTTTTATAAGCATATCTTTGTCCTGCAAAGCTCTCAAATTTGGAGTATTCGGAGAGCTGACATTGACCACAAAATATTGTACATAATCATACATAGCGACAAAACATTTTTCATAATCCAAGTGTGCATCTTCGTTAGGGGTCACTTTGTTTTTACCTATATTGCCACCGATGATATATCCCCTATTCTGAAATTTCTTCAGATTTTCTACCACTTTTTTCACACCTAGATTGTTAAATCCCATACGATTCATCAAGGCTTCATCCTCTGTCAATCTAAACAATCTTGGTTTGGGATTCCCATCTTGAGGTTCAGGGGTTACCGTTCCTATTTCTACATAGCCGAATCCCATCGCATCGAGGACATCTACATATTCTGCATTTTTATCAAATCCAGCTGCCATACCTAGTCGATTTTTGAATTGAATTCCTGCAAATTCAACAGGTTGGATTCGCTCAAATCTCAATCCTAAGTTCAATAAAGGAATTTTAAGTCCAATTCGTATCAAAATCATGGCCAATTTATGAGCAGATTCTGGAGAAAATAGAAATAATATAGATTTTAGGAATGGATACATATCTCGAAAAAAATAGAATACAAAAATTCACTTTTTTTCGTGACTTATCAAAAATTATTTAATTTAGCCACAAAATCAATACCTGTGGCATTGTTTACCTCCAGTGAAAATAGTACTCTCAAAGACGAAGAGCTTATCAGCAAATATCGTTTTTCTCATGATAATTCGTATTTAGGCGAGTTATTTCTTCGTTATATACCATACATATACGGAGTATCATTAGGTGCGCTGAAAAACCAAAGAGAAGCGGAAGAACTCACAATGACCGTATATAATAAGATTTCTTCTGATTTAAAACGAATCGAAGTGAAAAATTTCTCAACTTGGCTTCATCAGTTGGTAAAAAGTCTATGCAGCATTGAAGTCAAAAAGAAATCTGCAGGGGATGGGGAATCTAAAGATATATTGATTGAAGAGCTGACCAATAACGATCAAGAAATATTTATCAATGCAGGAGATTCCAAAGATGATAAATCTACTAAAATTGATACCAACAATTTGCGACTAGCAATCAATACCTTGAATGAGAATCAAAAAATATGCATCGATTTATTCTATATTCAAAATAAATCCTATCAAGAAGTAGCAGACATTACTGGATTTTCTATAAATCAAGTAAAAACCAATATTCAGAACGGAAAGAGACTTCTCAAAACATATTTAGAAAACAAGGGATTATAAAAAATAAGACTTTAAAGAGCAGATGACGATAGAAAAAAAATTTAATATGTTCTCCACGAAAGAGTGGATACAATATTTACAATACAAATTATCTCCAGAAAGGGAAAAAGAAATAGAAGAGCATGCTTCTTCAGACCCCTTTCTAAAAGAGGCATTGGAAGCAATTAGCACTCAAGAAAATAGACCAATTGCATTTCAATCTATTTCTTTTCTTATCTCCATGATAGAAGAAAACACAGGTGTGTCTGAATCTAAAATAGCTAGAGCGCCAGGGAGAAGAACATCTGCTACCACCAATAACTCAAAAATGGATCCGAAAATCATTCTTCTAGCTATCGGAGGTTTGATTTTAGCGGCAGCCATTGGTTTTGGAATTTATTATTTTATGAATTCCTCTTCTGCCACTTCTGAGTCAGAAGAAAACACCGCACTAATTGATAGTGCGTCTATGATAAACTCCAATTATGCAGATTCATCCAATAGACCGTTTGATGTAATTCCTAACACGACAACAACGCCAGTAGATACCACTCCTACTGCGATTACAAATCCGCAGTCAAGCGCAAGCCGATCAGTAAAAAAAACACAAACTTCTAGCACATCTGATGTGATTTCTCCTTCTTATACCAAACCAAATGAATCAAGTGGAAATAGTTCCACATCTACTAGCATAGGTAGCAATAAAGAAAGAGAGCTATTCAATCAAGCTCAAGATTTATATGTAAATAAAAAGCCTGAAGAGGCAAAAAAAATCTTAAACGAACTAAAGAGTTATGACAACCCTATGAAAGACAAGGCAGAAAAAATCTTGAACCAAATGGGGAACTAAACACTTCATAAATGCAAAAAAAATCTAGTGCAGTATCATTTTGGTTTTTTATAGGGTGCTTTATGGTAATGTGCCAGATTATCATAGGAGGCATTACAAGATTGACGGATTCAGGACTATCTATCACGGAGTGGAATGTCATCAAAGGCACTTTGCCCCCGCTCAATGAAACAGAATGGACACTATCATTTGACAAATACAAAACATTTGCTAAAAAACAATTTGAGTCTATCCACAAGGATATGACTTTGGAACAATATAAACGTATATTCTTCTGGGAGTATTTCCATAGACTATGGGCTAGAGCAATGGGATTTGTATTTTTAATTCCATTTTTTTATTTTCTTGTTAGGCGAAAAATCCCTACTAATCTAATAAAACGACTTTTGATAGTGATTTTTCTAGCCTCTCTATCTGCTATTTTTGGGTGGATTATGGTTGCTAGTGGATTGAGCAATGACAAGCGCACTTGGGTCAATGCATACAACTTACTGATTCATCTTATTTTAGCATCGAGCCTATTCTCATATTTGATACTTACGTATTACAAATATGCTTATAGAGAAATGGAAAGCCGAATCGAACTCTATGACTACTATATACTGAAAATTATTGGAGTAGTTCTTATCACTCAGATAGGATTTGGAGCACTGGTCGCAGGAATGAAAGCCGCTTTGGTATTTCCTTATCCATTTGTACTCCTCAACCTTGATGTATATAGAGACATTATAGCCATTAGTCCTTCTATTCAGTGGGCAGATTGGATTAATTATGAGCCCAATCCCATTATCAAACTCATCATTCAATCGATACATAGATTGACAGCATATTCTCTATTGATTCTATCTCTATGGTTTTTCTATGTCAATAAATCCAAGATGTTTATCGTCCCATCATTCTTGATATTTTACATTGCTTTATTTATCCAAATAGTATTAGGAATACTAACTGTAACCTATAGCATTGGCAGTGTTCCTATTTATTTTGGGGTATTGCATCAGGCTACTGCGTTTATCTTACTTGCCTCGTATTTATGGATACTTTATTCTTCCAAAAAGAGAAGATAGGACTTCAAATTCCTGATTTCCGAAATCAAACTATTTTTTACTGTGTATTAAATTGGGGAATAGGTCATGCCACCCGCTCTGTACCGATTATTAAGCAACTATTAGACCAGCAAAATGAAGTCATTCTTTTTAGTGATGGCGAAGCAGAAAATTTATTAAAAACAAGCTTCCCAAACTTGACGATACAATCATTGCCTTCCTATAAAATTCAGTACAAAGCCAAAAAAAATCTTCTCATTGACATTGCATTGCAATCTGTAACTAGATTATGGGTACTCAATAAGGAATATTATGTGCTAAAAAAATATGCAAAGAAATACTCGCCGTCTATTGTGATTTCAGACAATCGGTACGGCTGTAATCTGAAAACTACTGAAAATTACCTTATAACCCATCAGTTAAAATTAGTTGCTAATAACTGGATAGAAAGGCTTTCTCCCAAATTCATCGGGATGCTAATCAAACCCTTTCGCGAATTATGGATTCCCGATATTGAGTCTGTAAAACTAAGCGGAAATATGACTGAGGTCAAATTTCCCATAGTCAAGCGATGGATAGGATTTCCTAAACTGATACTTCCTACTACTACTACTTTAGATTATAAATCAAAGCTCCTCATTTTACTCTCTGGACCTGAACCAAGGCGAAGCGAATTGGAGGCAATTTATCTAAAAACAATTCCTCGAATTCCATTTGATGTAACATTTATCGCAGGCAATTTTTCCAAAGGTTATGTCGAGAAGAAAGAAGGCAATTTGAATTTTTTTTCATTCAAAAAATATGAAGAAACGATTCAGCACATATCTGCTGCCGATATGATAGTTTGTAGAAGTGGATATTCGACTTTAATAGATTTGTACATATTGGGAAAAGAAAAAATCATTTGTATCCCCACCGCAGGTCAGCCTGAGCAAGAATATTTGGCATCCTACTGGAGTCAAAAAGGATGGGTCAAAACCATAAATGAAGATGAAATAGAAGAGAAATTAGTATCAGAAGTTCTGAAATTAGATTCTTAAGGAAATCTAAATTTCTATTCATCAATTCAATTCAACTAAATTTGCCCTATCAAATCAAAATTTTCAGATGAAAAATACACCCCTTACCAATATTCACGTAGCATTAGGAGCTAAGATGGCAGAATTTGCAGGTTATAACATGCCTATTTCTTATAAAGGAATCAAGGAAGAGCATCTTCAAGTTAGAAATTCTGTAGGTATGTTTGATGTGAGCCACATGGGAGAGTTTATGCTCGAAGGCGATAAGGCATTAGATTTGATTCAGAAAGTGACCTCAAATGATGCTTCTAAATTGACAAATGGTCAAGCGCAATATTCTTGCCTACCAAATGATAAAGGAGGAATCGTAGATGATTTACTAGTATATAAAATCGAGGATGGTAAATATATGCTCGTCGTCAATGCATCTAATATTGAGAAAGATTGGAACTGGATAAGTAGCCACAATGATTTAGGGGTGAAAATGACAAATAAATCTGATGACTTCTCTCTCTTGGCAGTTCAAGGACCTAATTCGACCAAGACCTTACAGAAATTGACAGATACGAATTTATCCGAAGTTCCTTATTATCATTTTACGATTGGAAATTTTGCAGGATGCCCTGATGTCATTATCTCCGCTACTGGATATACGGGTGCAGGAGGATTTGAATTATATATTCCGAATAATAGTGCAGAGACTATTTGGAATAATATAATGGATGCTGGAGCTGAATTTGGAATTCAACCTATAGGGCTTGGGGCTAGAGACACACTGAGACTAGAAATGGGCTTTTGCCTGTATGGAAATGATATTGACGACACGACTAATCCTATCGAAGCAGGTCTAGGCTGGATTACAAAATTCACAAAACCTTTTGTAGGAGATAATTTCGCCAAAGATTTGAAAGAAAATGGAGCGAAGAGAAAGCTCGTAGGTATCGACATGATAGACAGAGGAATTCCTAGACATGGCTATGAGGTAGTAGATGCCGATGGCAATAAAATTGGTGTTGTGACTTCTGGCTCACAGACTCCTTCTATCGAAAAATCTATCGGAATAGCTTATATCGATGCGCCATTTAACAAAATAGATTCTGAAGTATTTGTCAAAATCAGAGACAACTCTGTAAAAGCGAAAGTAGTAAAAATGCCATTTTTAGCTACAAGCAAATAATTTAGACCTTAAAGTGAGAAAAGAGCATTAATTTTGCTAAATCAATAACGTTATATAAATAGTATAGATATGTATTTAATAAGTATGCCTGGAGGAATGGAGTGGATTATAATCCTATTAGCTATCCTACTTTTTTTTGGCGGTAAAAGAATTCCTGAATTAATGAGAGGAGTTGGTAAAGGAATCAAAGAATTCAATAATGCCAAAGCCAATATTAAATCTGAAATAGAAGAAGGAATGAAAGAGGTGGACGAAGAAGAATCGTATAAAAAATAATCCCCATTTTATTTATTAATCATCTTTGAATATAAATCGTGAATTTTAGTTCAAAAGACATTGACAAAATTGAAGTCATTGGAGATAGATTGCTTATCAAGCCAACTACCCTTGAAAATAATACTAAATCAGGGCTAATATTACCGCCCGGAGTTCAAGAAAAAGAATCTATTCAGTCAGGATATGTCATCAAGGTAGGACCAGGATATCCCATTCCCAATATGGAACCCGATGAACCTTGGAAGCCTGCCTCTGATATGATTAAGTACATTCCACTTCAAATTCAGGTAGGAGATTTGGCTATATTTCTTCAAAAACAATCCTATGAATTGACTTTTAATGGTCAAAAATATTTGGTGCTATCCCAATCCTCCGTCCTTATGGTCATACGAGATGATTTTGGGCTTGAAAACCTGTAAAAAAGCAAGCCTAATTAAACATAAAAATAGTTGTAGATTAAACTTTGCATAGATATCTATTTAGAAAAATCTATCTCTGTATTATCGCCAACCGTTATCGTTTGAGACGAACCTTTGAGTGAAGAATCTGAACCAATAACGAAATCAGATAATTTCATTTTCTCCAATTTGGAATAGCTCCCTATGATTCCATTTTCTATAATAGAACTTGTAATGGAAGTATTGACACCTAGGGTAACATTCGGACCTATAATCGAATTTTTTAAAACACAGTTATCTGCAATAAATACAGGTTCGATCAAGACTGTATTCTCTATTATTGTAGTATTCGAAATATGACCTCCAAATTTCTTAAGGAGTAAAGCGTTAGAACTCAATAAAATATCTCCATTTCCTACATCAAGCCATTGGTCAGCATTGACTAGTTTAAAATTTACTTTGTGCTGAAGCATTTCATTGAGGACATCGGTCAAATGAATTTCTCCATTAGTACGAATATTATCTCTATTGTATTTTTCAAGTATATTGAAAAGTAATTCTGTTTCTATAATTTTATAGAGACCAGTTAATGCAAAATTAGAACGAGGAAATTTAGGTTTTTCTACAAATTTTACAATCTTATTATTTTCATCCATCTCGACCACACCAAAATTGATAGGGTCTTTCACTTTTTTGATAGCTATCGAAGATTCTTTCGAACTAAAAAAATCGTTTTGTATTTCAATGAGGCTGTCCCCAAGGGCAATAACAACTTCATCTTTGTTATCTATATAGTCTCTAGTGAGAAAAATAGCGTGTCCTAACCCTTCACGTTTAGGCTGGAATACGAACTCTGCGTGAATATCTTTATAGTTTTCTTTGACATAGTCAATAATCTTTTCGCCAAAATAACCCACAACAAATACAAAATCTAAAATGCCCCTAGACTTAAAATCATCTATAATATAGGAAATAATTGGCTTACCTGCTACGGGAATCAACGCTTTTGGTTGAGTATAAGTAAATGGTCTTAGACGAGTACCTGCGCCTGCTACAGGAATAATAGCTTTAATTTTGGTCATTATAATGAATTATAGACTTTCTGGAAGTGAAAGTTCAACTTGATCTAAAATAGACTTAGCTGCAGGGCAAATTTCAATATTTTTTTCCAAAAGGTCAAAATGGTTTTTTATTTTCTTCATATTCGTATGAGGATATTCTCTACATGAATTGGGTCTATTATCATAGATATTGCATTTGTTTGTATTCAAATCTAGCAAAGGACAGGGTTGCGACTGAAATACAAAATCACCGTCTTCGTCCATTTCTATGTATTTATCAAACAATACATTTGAATCAATTCCTAGGCTCATCATCAATTTAGGAATCTCCTCAGGCTCAATAATGGGGCTATAATTTCTACAACAATTAGCACAACTAAGACAATCCGTTGTCTGAAAGACTAAATCTGTATGTTTAGCAAATAAATCATCAAGTAATTTATCGGGATAAGTAGATAATTTATCTAATTGTTCCAAACTGAAAATCGATTTAATTTTATGTTTTTTGTTTTTTCTTCTTCGCCGCAGGGAAGAGAACATTATTTAGAATCAAACGGTATCCCGGTGAGTTAGGATGTAAATTCAAATCAGTTTTGGGGTCATATACCATATGCTGATAATCCTCAGGGTCGTGGCCAGAATAAAAAGTCCACATCCCCTTTCCTTTAGTTCCATGAATATATCGAGCTTCATTAGCACCTTTATTATCTGCTAAAATAATAACATCGCTTTTGATAAATTCTTTTCTAAATGCAGTTGTTTGACCCATAAAACCTTTGATAATTTTTGTGTGATTCTGAGTGAGAATAGTAGGTATATGATCCCATTTTGCCGAAAAATCAAATAACAAAAAATAATCTTCAGATTCATCTACCATAGCTCCACCTGTCAATGGATTTCTATCAATAGTAGAATATTCATATATCATAGGATTGGTAAGAAGTGAATAATTTTGAAAGGCTAATCCTTTGGAGAAATCAAGTTTTGAAGCATAATTAGGGTCAATAGGGTCATAGTCAAATACTGCATCACATATATCTGTATTTTCAGCAGATAAAGCTATATCATAAGAATCCGTAGCCGAACACATAGCAAATAGAAATCCACCACCGATTACAAAATCTTTGATTTTTTTAGAAACAGCTAATTTCATCTTAGAAACTTTATCAAATCCATATTCTTTAGCTATGGACTCCATATCGGCTTGGTCTTTTTTATACCATTCAGTTCCTGCGAAACTAGAATAGAATTTTCCATACTGACCCGTAAAATCTTCGTGGTGAAGATGCAACCAATTATATTTGGGCAATTTCTCAGATAAGATTTCTTGATCGTAAATCACATCATAAGGAATTTCGGCATATGTAAGTACCAACGTAACGGCATCGTCCCATGGCAACTTAGTTTTAGGGGAATAAATAGCTATTTTAGGAGCGACCTCCAACTTCACAATATCTTGATTAACTTCGTTTTTGGAAACCTCAACTACTATTTCAGAATAATCAGATTCAGAAAGAAGTTCATAAGTTACCCCTCGTATAACACATTCTTTTTCAATAAGTTCATTGTATGGTAGTGAAAAACTTCCACCTCTATAATTCAATAACCAATCTATCTGAAGATTTTTGTCTAAAACCCAATAAGCTATTCCGTAAGATTTTAAATGATTCTTCTGCACATCATCCATAGGAATCAATATCCTATTAGCCAAAGCTAATTGACCTACAAAAATAAAAATTGAAACTAAGACATACCGAAGACTAAGCAACAATGTCACTAAAATTTAGGACAGAACATTTTTCGTTGTCTATTACTAGTAATTTTAAATGTATAATTCATATACAATTCAAAACCACCTTGATATTTAGAAGCGCGCGTCAAATCAGAAACGTTAAAATCATAAGCCGCACCTATTTCCATATTATTATAATCTACTCTACCTGTAATTACCATAGATTCAAAATTCAATGAACTACTATTTATAACATTAGAAGGGTCTCCACCTACAACTCTTGACAAAAATCCTAGATAAACAGAATTGCTCATATCATCTGAAGGATCTAGAAGTAATCTCACATCACCTCCAAACATTGTTTCCATACTTTGACCTTGCTTCATAAATAAAACCTTCGGAATAACATCCAATGATTTACCTGCTTCAAATGCCGCCGCCGCATTGGCATTAATTCTCATCGGAATCATTAATGAACCATCAGATGTTGTAGTACCACTTTTGAAGAAACTAGCCTTAGGTTGATTGAGGTGCAATAATCCTAGCCCTGCAAAAAATCGATTTCTAGTCCCAAATTTATTGTAACCCCATGAAATTCCTGTACTAAAATCATAATAAACTAGATTGTCATCTAAATTTCCTGATTCACCAGGAATGGAAGCTTCGTATTTTGTACCATTCCATTGATTGCCCCACGTCAAATCTTTTAAATTAATTCTGCTCTGATAGTATGCTGCTTGAGCACCTATAGCTATAAAATGATCTCCATATTGATCCAATGATTTACGATAAGAGGCAGATAGACCAAATTTAGTATTTGATAATCGGCTTTGTCCAGCTACATCATACATAAAAAATGCACCCATGCCTACAAAGTCATTATCATCAAAACCTTTATTCGTTCTAGCTTCTAAACTAGCCACAGCTGTTTTATAAGCAGCGATAGACTCATTGGTCAAAACCGAACTCCATTGGTCTCTATACTGGGCACTTACACGAAAATTGCCATTAAAATTTCCTGTATAAGCTGGGTTAATCCCTATTGGTACTCCATAGAAAATAGAGAAATGAGGATCCTGAGCCAATAAATTGACCCAGGATATCATTGTTAAAATTGCAATATTAATTTTTTTCATCATCTTATTAACGTAGAACTTCCTTTTTTAGTTCGTTTCTCACCATTGAGATATTCGACTTCTGCTA
>ENA-UOYA01002731-UOYA01002731.1-activated-sludge-metagenome-genome-assembly--contig:-NODE-2731-length-16678-cov-70.582326_pt1 | contig 16678 bp, 10 predicted proteins | sample MGYA00238163_ERZ764804 | MGnify/ENA primary metagenome ERZ764804 (study PRJEB28919, sample SAMN05720223) | activated sludge metagenome | isolation source: Anaerobic digester | place: Hong Kong... | reverse complement strand
CGATGGTACTGCTAAACCAAGTGGGAGAGTAGGTAGCCGCCATCTTTTTAAAAAGCTGAGTTAAAAGAAATTTTAATTCAGCTTTTTTGTTTCTGTAAATTTATAATTTTTACTTTATATTTGAGACCCATTATAATAGCTGAATGGCTAACCATCATATATTAATAGGCGATAAGAGATACGAATTTAAAGAAATCTTTAAGGATTTCTTTGCCTCTCAAGTAATTTTTGCCTCTAAGATAGTCAAGGACGATCATTTAGCAGAAGATATTGTTCAAGAAGTTTTTTTAAAATTGTGGAGATCAGAAGCAGTTTTTCAGAATGAAATATCTTTTAAAGCTTATCTTTATTTGTCTACCAGGAATAAATGCATTGATTTTTTAAGAACAAAAAAAATAAAAACTGGGGATATAGAACTTGGATTGGATGTAGAAGAGGAGGCTAATATTGTTCTTAAGGAAGAAGCATTCAGGCTATTAGATAAAGCTATAGCAAACCTTGCTCCTCAATCTCAGAAGATCATAAAGTTGTCTATGCAAGGATTTTCAATTCAGGAAATTTCGGAAACATTAAGCATATCTGTAAATACTGTAAAAACGCTTAAAGCCAGGGCTTATAAAACGTTGAGAAATCATTTCGGTGAAATTTTTATATTGTTGCTGTCACCCTTTTTATAAAATGTCCGTTTTATATAAGGAAATGTTTAAAGGCGTTTTCTTAATATTTAATGGAAGAAAAGTATAAAAAAGCAATTGAAGATGCAAGTTCGCTGGCAGATAAAATGCTGAGTGAGCCTGCAAAATTTGCATCAGAATTCAATATAAGAAGAAAACATTTAGCTAAAATAAATGTAGAAAAAAAATGGATTATTTTTTGGTTCACTGTCAACTATAAGAAAATCATTTCTGTATCTGCAGCAGCAGCTGTGATTATATTATGTAGCATACTCTTCAATTTAAATACAAATAGTATTGATGAGGGGGAGCTTAGAAGTCAAATCAATATTATGCCTGCCACTGGTTCTGTAGTTTTGAAACTTGCATCCGGTGAAGTAGTTGAACTGGATTCGGCTGTTAATGTTCAAAACAAACTTTTAGGAGCTAAAGTTGATGTAAGTAAGGGTGTGATTTCTTATGAAGATGATAGTACATCTTTAGCTGCTTTTGGCATCCCAAATGTCTTGAAATCAGAATATAATCAACTTTCAGTTCCAAAGGGACGCTCATATTCTGTAATCTTGAGTGATGGGACTAAAGTATATGTCAATTCCATGAGCAAGTTGTACTATCCTGTAGAATTTAACGGTACCGAAAGAAGGGTCAAAATTGAAGGAGAAGCCTACTTCGAAGTGACCAGGAATGAAAACAAACCTTTTGTGGTGGAAACTAAGTCGTACTCTGTCAGGGTTTTAGGTACTAAGTTTAATGTAAATGCATATCCGGAAGAAAAATTAGTTACTACCACATTAATATCCGGCCTGGTAGAAATTAATGATGGGAATGGGGCGTCTGTTAAAATTACTCCTGGAAAACAATTAAGCATGGACAAAGAAACAAAGGACATATCAGTCGAAGAGGTGGATACAGAATTGTATATCTCATGGATTGATAATGTTTTGAGAATACAGGACACAAGACTTGAGGATATTCTTAATATAATTAAAAGAAGATACGATGTAGATATAAATGTAGAAGATTACTCTGTCTTGAATGAAAGATTTACAGGTAAAGTTCCTTTAAATGACAACCTTTCAGTGATTTTAGAACAACTCGAAAAGGTTTCTCAGATAAAGTTTACAATTAATGAGAGAACAATTACCGTGAGGAGTAATTACTTTAAATAACCAGTAATTCAACTAATTAATCCCAACAATAAGAAAACTATGAAAAATGGAATCCGGCTACTATTGCATTTTGCAATGATTTTGTTTTTGCTAACAGTATGGACAACGGTTAGTGCACAGCAAATTAAATCATTAAGAGTGCAAAATGCTTCATTGGAGGAATGCTTGAAGCAAATAGAAAAACAGACAGGTTATGGGTATCTCTTTAAAGATGAGAATATAAAATCAATAAAAGGCATATCTTATACTGCAGAAAACGAGGATTTAGTAACTGTATTGAAAAGCTTGCTGGCGAATACGGGATATTCCTTTGAACTTAACAACAAAGTCATTCTGATTTTTAAAGAGGTAAAGCCTGAGAAAACTTTAAGACAGGTTTCGGTTCCAAAGGAGGTGCCCGTTAAATTCAAAATTGTAGACAGTTTAACAAAAGAGCCATTGATTGGGGCTACGTGTAATTTGAAAAATTACAGTATTTATGGAACTGCAGATATAGATGGTAACGTTTTTTTGAAAAATGTTCCTACTGGAGATGCACAGATAGACATACAAATGCTTGGATATGAATCAAAAAGCATGTCGATAAAAATTATTGCACCGGTAGAGATGAAAATTGCTCTTCTTCCAACTTCACTTGAACTGGACGAGATTATGGTTGTGGCGAAAGCTAGCACGGCAGGAACTTCTACTAGTTCAGTAATTGGCCGTCAAGCAATAGATCACCTGCAGGCAACCAGTTTGAAGGATATAATGCAGCTAATTCCGGGACAGCTGGTAACCGGTGTTACAGATATGACAAGTGCTTCAAAAATTACTATCAGAACTCTTAATGCCTCTTCTAACAATGCATTTGGTACCTCAATAGTTGTTGATGGCATCCCAATTTCTGATAATGCAACGTTGCGAGATAAAACTGCTATAAACGCAACAGGAGGTACAGGAGTTGATCTAAGACAAATTGAGGCAGATAATATTGAATCAGTTGAAGTTATAAGAGGTATCCCTTCTGCAGAATATGGGGACTTAGCTTCAGGGGCAGTTATTGTTAATACTAAGTCTGGATATACTCCTTATGAAATAAGAGCTAAGATTAATCCTAATAATTTCAATACTTCTGTAGGAAAAGGATGGACTCTTGGCAATAAACAGGGAGCTTTGAATGCCAGTTTGGATTATATGCAAGCCTGGGGTGACCCTCGCCAGAAAACATCTTCATTCGATAGAGTGTCTGCAAGTCTTTCTTATAGTAGAAAAATTGGTAAAATTTGGTACACAACTACTAAAGTATCTTTTAGCAGTCTTATTGATTCAAGAGGAGATGATCCCGATGTCATTACTGAAGGAACTGAAACTACTCAGAAAAATATGAACTTTAAACTTAGTCATAATGGGAAAATAAGTGTCAATGCAAAATTGATGCGTACCCTTTCATACTATTTGGGCTATAGTGAGTCTGTTACAGAGTCTAAGAATAGTATAATCGTAGCTGCAGGTGGAGGAATGCCAGTAATAACATCCTTGACTTCAGGCTATTTTGAGGTTCCTTATATTACTAATTCCTACAGGGCTTCAGGTACTACAGAGGGTCGCCCAAGGACATTCTATGCCAAAGTGTCTAATGGATTTACTGCCAATATCGAGAAATTTCGTCAAAGATTTAATACGGGAGTAGAGTACAAATGGGAAGAAAACAAGGCTAAGGGATATTACAACGATGATGATTCTAAACCATTAAGGCCAAACAGCGATGGCCGCCCTAGACCTTATTATGATATTCCTGCACTGAATCAGATTTCTGCTTATTTTGAAGACAATATTGACTGGAAAATATCTAAAAAACTTGCTTTTAAAGTACAGGCAGGTTTAAGATATAATTTGATTCAACCAGGAATTGAAGAACAAGTGTCATCATTATCTCCCAGAATCAATTCTTCTATTCATGTTTCAGATTGGTTAGAGATTAGAGCAGGTTGGGGACTCAATTCCAAAACTCCCGGATTGTCACATCTTTATCCTGAACCAAAATACACCGACAGAATAGCAGCAAGATATCTTCCTGCAAATGTTAATGAACAACTTGTCATGTATCATACAAACGTCAATTATGTGGAAAGGAACAATGCACTTAAAAACGCTACAAATTCAAGGACCGAGTTGGGTGTTGACATCAAGCTTGTAAATGGTATGAGATTCAGCGTCGTTGGTTACAATGATTATATGAAGAACGGATTCGGAAATCTTACTGAATATAAAATATATTATTCCAGATATTATGATGCCAACAAAGGTCTTATCATTAAGCCTGGAATGAAACCAATTGTTGACTGGAACAATCCCGCAAGAGTCGATACAGTGTTCACTACAAATGGCAGAATAGGCAACACAGAGTCTTCACTTGACAGAGGAATTGAGTTTGATTTTGACTTTGGCGAACTTAAAGTAATCAGAACTTCATTTTACTTAAGTGGAGCTTATATACAGTCTAAATATTGGGACAATGGAAGGAACTTTTCTAATCCTGTGGGTATTCCGGCCAATTCTGTTTATAGTCAGGGCGGATCAAATACTCCTCCCTTTAAACTCGAATATCCTTCTGGACGATCAAAGAATATAAACGAAAGGTTTTCGACTTTAATAAGGACAGTTACTCATATTCCATATCTCAAAATGGTAGCTACACTGACAGGTCAAATAGTTTGGTATTCTTCAGCCGAAACCACACACCAAAAAGTAGATCCTATTGGTTGGATTGATACCGATTTGTCATATCATCCTATTACTCAAGAGATGTTAAATGATCCTAGTTGCAAAATTAAAGGGATACCTCTTTCTGACCAAAGAAAAGATCCAAAGGATGATGGAGCAACAAGACAGCCTTTAATTTGGATTATAAATGCAAGATTATCAAAAGATGTGTCAAAGTCATTAGGCTTTTCATTTTTTGTAAACAATCTTTTTTACTATACCCCTTATCAGTCAAGTAACAAGTCAGGAACTTTGACTGAAAGGAATACAGATACTTTTTCATTTGGTATGGAACTGTTAATTAAAATATGATTATGAAAAAACACAAAATAATACAGATACTGAACTCTGTAATTCTCTCTATTATATTAATATCTTGCACAAGAGAAGAGCCTTTACCAATTCATTCAGTAAATATTAGAGTCAATCTTCCTGCAAATTTTAGAACAGATGTAAAATTTGCCAACAAAGAAGTTGTTTTGACAAGTGCCAGCAATGTGTATCGTTTTACAACAAATGCTCAGGGTGAGGTTATAGTCAACGATCTTATTCCAGATGTATATAACATTATTGCTCAATGGGAAATGACAGGTGTTGAATATAAGCAGTTACTTGCCAATCCTGAGCCGGTAGAAGACAAAGCAACTGTTCTTTTAAATGTCGCTTTGAACAATTTTAAAATATTTTCAGACGTTAATCTAACATTGAATTTGGAAGCAGTTATCTTGAAAAGTCTTTTAATCTCGAAGATTTATTATACTGGCACAAAGGATAATGCTAATAAGAATTACTCAACAGACAATTATATTGAAATATTTAATAATTCGGAAGAAACAGTGTTTTTAGATGGTAAATATCTGGCACTGACAGAATCAATGTCTCCGGCTGCCTATCCGGCAAAAGATAATCCCGATTTTATATATGCAAGACAGATTTGTAAATTTCCTGGAGATGGGAATGATTATCCGGTTTTGCCAAGCACAAGTATTGTCATTGCTACAAGAAGTGCCAGAGATCATAGATTAAGTGCCTCAACATCTGTTGATTTGTCTAATGCTGATTTTGAGGTTAAAGATGCTGATGGTTCTGGTAATCCTATTATCAAAGCTTTGCCGATAATTTCTAACTCAATTCCAGCTTTAAAGGTCCTCAACATGCTTTCTGGAGGAGGAAATGGAGTATTTATTTTTGAAACTAATGAGGATGTTTTTAGCTGGCCCGAAGTTTATGCTCCTGGTAAGACATCAGGAGAAAGATTCAGAAAAGTACCTGTGGGAGTAGTACTAGATGGAGTAGAGTGTCTAAAAAACAATGTGGGTACCGGTCCTGATATTAATTTAAAAAGATTGCCTTTTGTCATTGATGCAGGATATACTTTCGTCAATACAACAAGCGGCTATACTCATGAATCTCTGGAACGTAAAGTAATAATCAGAAATGGTGTTTTAAAACTTGTGGATTCAAATAACAGTATAGAGGATTTTGTAATCGTTTTAGATCCTACTCCAAAAAAATATGATAAACCTGAACTGAATAACTAGACTATGAAGAATATATATATAATAATAGTATTGTTTTTCATGACTACGGTAAACATTGCTGTTGGTCAGGAAAAAGATTCGGTTGCAATTGAGGCACCCGTGAAATTAAAAGAAAGAGAATTTCAGATTTTTAACCAACAGTGGAATATTACCGAAAACGCAGCCGGATTGGGGATAAATAAAATCTCAAACAGCAGTTTGACTACTATTGGTTTAAGCAGGAGTACAGGAGATTTTCATAGGGCACAGGAAGGATCTTCTTTTAACAGACTGGAGTTTAAAACTGATAGATTTGACAAGTTTAATGATCAATTATATCTAAAAGGTGATTTTAGTTTTAATATGGATAAAGAGTTCGACAGGGCTTGGTCAGACGTTTTTCACACATACAATTCTTCTCCATATATATTTGGCAGTAGTGTAAAAGGAAACTATGAAACACAAAGATTTAGACTTTCTTTTATGATATTTACTGCCCGTAATGGCAGATTTAACTACGGCATTGGAGTTGACTATAAAGTGGCAGATATGTCACGCCAAAAAGACCCTCGTTCGAGGTCATATCTTTTAGACTATAAGATTATCCCTTCAATAACATATACAATTAACAAAAAAAATATTTTGGGTATAAATTGTTCTTACAGATTTGAGAAAGAGAAAATGCCTAATGTGACTACAGTTCAGACAGATCCAAATTTGAAATACTATGATTTTAAAGGGCTCAATTATGTTGATGGTAAAATTGGGGGCTATAAAGGGTTTCAGAGACAATTTATAAGTGATATACCGGGAGTCGCTGTCCAATACAACTTTTTAGGAGTCAGTTCAAAATTATTGACTTCAATAGGTGTCGAATATCAGGAACAACAAACTCTAGGAAACAAAAAACAAAGTCCTGGCTCATACAATTCTTTTAATTATAGTTTAATAGTAGATTATGTGCTAAATAATCAAAATTATATACATAACATTAATTTAAAGGGATCTTTTATAGATGGTGGTGCAGATGAGTTTCGGCAGGAACTTAAAAGTTCTAAAGACCCTATTACCGGAGCCACCACAGAAACTTGGATTACCAATTACAAATATAAAAACAGATATATGGTCAAAGTTGCTGATATTTCTTTGTCTTACAAGCTTATGAAACAAACATCAGACAACAAATCGATTAAATGGTTTATTCAACCTTATACTGCGTTTAATAAGTTTTCAAATACATACTATTTGCCAAAATCGGAATATGAAGTCAGCAAGTTTTTTGCTGGCACTAATGCATTTTTATCAATTTATAGCAGAAATAACAACGATGTAGATCTGAACTTCAAAGTTGCGGGAGGATTTCCTGTAAAAACAGATTTATCGCTATCTACAGTTTCTGAATTGAACTCTGCCATTTATGATATTGACATTGAGTATCATAAAAAGAAGACTTTAGAAACATTTGGTGAAATTAGATATACATTTCCTATCAAATTAGGTAAGAATAAGATGATTGGATATTCGAGATTATATGCTGGAAACATTTTTGGTATTGGTTCCTCATCTTGGTTTTCAACAGGTTTTAGTATAGGCATAATAACATTATAAAATGATGAAAAAGAAATTATGTGGATTATTAACTCTGATAGCAGGGTTTTTGGTTACACAATCTTGTGAAAAAATTGAAGATACCAGATCATATGCACCGGTTCTTTCATTTGAGAAATCTACCGAGACTGTAAAAACCGATATAGGAAGTTATGATGTGAAATTGGTGTTGTCAAAACCGGCAGAAAAAGAGATTAAGGCTAAAGTAGAATTTGTCGGAACTGCCATTGAGGGAGAACACTATTCTGTTGCTTCTGATGAGATAGTATTTGCTAAGGGAGAAAAAGAGGCTTTTTTGAAAATTAATATTCTAAATGAAAATATTTATGATGATTTAATAAGTATAAAGTGTCTGATTTGTCCGAGTCAGGAATATGCTGTTATTCCGGAATTGAAACCGGAGTTTATATTAAATATGACTAAGGAGATAATACTTCCGACTCTTAGTTTCAAGTCGGCCGAACAGAATCGTTTTACAAATCCTTATTTGGCAGAAACTTTAACTTACGAAATATGTCTTACAGAAGCATTAAGAACTGACACAGAGGTAAGAATTAACGTTGAGGGAGACCTTTCAATTGGAGCAGATTTTTTGATAAATGAAGGCAATTCAAATACTCTAATTATACCAAAATCAGTTTTATCAAAAATCTTTACTGTGACTTTTAAGAAAAAAGACACGGCTGGATATAATAAAACCCTTAAGTTAACTCTTGTACCGGTTACTCCTAAAAGTTGTATAGTAAATGATGAGTCATCATTTACTAACATAAGTGTAATAGATCCGGTTGTGGATATGTCTGCATTTTTTAAAACTGCTGCTCTTCTGGGTGGACTTGGATATCAGATGAATCAGGCAATCAAAGCTAAAGATGGCACTTTCTCAAATAACGTCGTAGTTAATGTATTAAACCATTCTTCAAAAGGCAACTATATGAGAAGCTTTAGGAACCTGTCTTTTAATAGTGCTTTTGGATGTTATGCTAACACAACTGGAGGAGATGTTTTACGACTGGCTGATTTATTGAACTTTAATACAACAGATACTGTAATCGCAGATTATGGTGTTGGGAAAACAACTAGATTTTTTTCTCCGAGTGATTCTTTATTAAGATTTGTCGCTGAAGGAAATAATATAAGAAAAGGGAAAGTATTCGCTCCTGCACAGAAATTTAGAGCGAGACTTGTTTTAAAACAAGATTGGGAGACAGGAACTAATGGTAACAAACAGTGGCATCTTGATTCTAAGTCAACGGGTGGGAATATTTCACTTTCGTCATACCCGCTTTCTTTTGCCACAATGGAGATAGAATTGGTAAAAATAGAAGGCACATTCAATATTGATGAAGATATTCCAGTAATAATCTTTGATGCCTGGTTTAGAAGTAATTCAAAATACTTTATGCGTAATATACCAGACAGTTACGATATTGTTAGGGAAGGAGATTTATACCGAATTAGCTACAAGTTTACACCTAGATAATAATGAATGCAAAAAAAATTAAATTATTATTAATGCTTGTTATTGTTCCTGTTGCACTTTCTGCACAAGGACGTTTTATAAAGATAAATAATATAAATGGATATAAGTTTGAAATTCCTGACGATGTTATTGGTAAAGACATTTTGTTTGGTTCGAGGATAGTGGATATTAGCAAGCCTGCGGCAAAAGTTTACGCAGCAGGACAGATGCGTAATCCTCCTGTTGTAATTCGTTTTACGAAGTCTGGAAACACTCTCAGAATGGATCAGATAATTAATTATTATAAGGTTAACAAGAATGATCCAATTTATGAATCTGTCGAAAACAATCAAAGAATTTCTGCAGTTTATACTTTTAATATTGAACAACAAGTCAGAGATGACGGTTCTTTGGCCAATATAATAGATGTTTCAAAATTTTTTTTGGATGAAGTCACTATTGCCTGGCCTTTACCCGACAATGTGAAACATGGAAGATTAGACTCTAAACTGACTTCTGTCTTATTTATGAAGGAGTTAGAAGATCACGTGAATATAAGAGTTCATTATGGTTATACAGGCGGGAAAGAGCCTTTTAGTATTACTGTACAGTACTTTATGCTGCTATTACCAGAACCATTAAAACCCAGATATGATGATGACAGGGTCGGTTATCAGACAATATCATTAAAAAAATATGAATCAGGAAAGGTAATTTCAAAAGAAAAAATTATTTCAAGATGGAGAATTGAACCAAAATTGGGCGATGTTGAAAAACATAGAAAAGGCCAGCTTGTTGAACCTGAAAATCCTATTGTGGTTTTTATTGATCCCGCATTTCCTTCAGATTGGATTCCATATATAAAAATGGGTATAGAGGATTGGCAAAAAGCATTTGAAAAGATAGGCTTTAAAAATGCAATTATTGCAAGGGAGTATCCAAAAAATGATCCAGATTTTGATCCTTATGATATAAGGGTGAATTGTGTGAGATATATCCCTGTTGAAGAGGCTAATGCATCCGGACAGATCTGGATAGACCCTAGAAGTGGAGAAATTTTGCAGGGTGATATTTTATGGTGGAATGATGTTATATCGCTGATAAATATGTGGCGTTTTACTCAAACAGCAGCAGTGGATCCGGAAGCTAGAAAACTTTCGTTCAGCAAGGAGATTGAGGGAGAATTGATAAGATATGCTATAGCTCACGAAACAGGTCATATGCTTGGGCTTCAACACAATATGAGAGCATCTTATGCATATCCGGTTGATTCTCTACGGTCACCGACTTTTACTAAGAAATTTGGAACTACCGCCTCGATTATGGATTATGCAAGAAACAATTATGTTGCCCAGCCAGGTGATTTACAAAGGGGTGTTAAGATGACACCACCGGCACTTGGACCATTTGATTTAATGTCTATTGAATATGGATATAAAATTATTTATGGTGCTGATACAGAAAAGAAAGAGAGGGAAAAACTTGAAAAAATCTTTATTTCAAAGGGAGATGATCCAATGTACATTTTTGGGCCTCTGACAGTGTCACAGGTGTTTCCTGACCCCGCCTCACAGTCTGATGCTCTTGGTGACGATATCATAAAATCTTCTTATTATGGAATTAAAAATACAAGAGTTATTTTGGAAAATCTATATAAGTGGACAATCGATGCAGGAGGTGATGAATCACTGCTGGTAGAAAGATATGGTGCCCTTATAAATCAGTATTATAGACTTATATCTTTACCTCTTTCATATGTTGGAGGAAAGTACCAGTTTTATGGTAATTTATTAGCAGAAAAGCCAAAATATATCCCAGTTGAAAAACAAAAACAGATTGAGGCTGTCAATTATATCACTTTAGAATTAAAAGAAGCAGGTAAGCATACATTTAGAAGAGAGTTATTACCTTTAATTGGCTCCGAATATGTGGATAAAGTATATAAGAAAGAGGCAGATTTGGTCTCATTAATGGTGAGTCCCATCATTCTTACAAGATTGGTACAATCGTCTTTTTTTGATTCTTCTTGCCTTTCTATTGAAGAATATTTGGATATGATAGATGATAACATTCTCAATTTGAGTGATGATTATAACAATCCTTTCGTGAAAAATATTCAAACCTCTTATATTCAAGCTTTGATTTCTGTTTATAAACAACAAGGCGGAGAAACTATAACCGGGACAAATTCTATTATTTTGGAATCTATTCTTAATAGAATTATTAAAACTAAAAGCAAGCTAACAAACTTTACTAATAAGCAATCGGGAGACTCTAAATATTTAGATTATCTTTTAAGTCTTTTGAAAACAGATAAATAGATTTTGATGAAAAGAATATTGATCACTTTAATAACGGTTTTATTTTTTGTACCATTTGCATTTGCTGACGAAGGTTTGTGGTTACCTTTTCTTTTGAAAGATCAGAAATTTTCACAAATGCGCAAAATGGGACTTAAATTAAGTGCAGAAGAGATATATAGTGTTAATCAAACTTGTATTAAGGATGCTGTTATCGGGTTAATGTCGGAGGGATCTAATCTGAGAAGTTATGGGACAGCAAGTTTTATTTCTGATAATGGACTTATTATTACCAACTATCATGTTATTTTGCCATATATCCAAACATTTTCAACACAAAAAAATGATTTTATCAAATATGGTTTTTGGGCAAGGAACCCTTCAGAAGAAACTGTTTGCAGAGGATTGGAGATGAAACAACTGATTAGAATAGAAGATGTTACCGAGAAGATTCTGGATGGAACGGAGGGCTTACAAGGTCAAGAGAAATTAAATAAAATTAATTCGAATGGAAAGAAAATAGCCGAAGAAACCACACGTGGTACGAAATACGAGATTTCTATGCAATCTGTTTTTGGGAACAATCAGTATATCATGAGTGTATATTTAGTTTACAAAGATATTCGAATGGTTGCAGCTCCTCCATTTGCACTGGGGAAATTTGGCGGCAATATAGATAATTATTCATGGCCGAGACATACAGCTGATTTTGCTATTTTGAGAGTGTATGCAGATCAAAATAATGAACCGCATAATTACTCAGAGGCGAATGTGTTTTATAAACCTCCAAAAAGCCTTGTATTGTCAACAGCAGGTTTTAAAGAAGGTGATTTTTTGATGATAGTTGGTTATCCTGGTACAACAAGACAGTATATTCCTTCATTTGCATTGGATAAAATTATTAATGTTGAAGGTTCAACCATAATGGATTTAGCCAATACCAAAATGAATATTCTTAAACAAGCAGTTACGGAAAATCCGGAAATGAAGTATAGGTATACAGCGAGATTGTCATCTGAAGGTAACATCTATTTGAGAACAAAGGGACAGATACAAGGAGTTCGTCGCACCAGTCTTATTGCTCGAAAGAAAGAAGAGGAGAAAAATTTTAATGAATGGGTTAACACTTCTTCTATTCTTAGACAGGAGTATGGTACAGTACTTAAGGATATGGAGGAGCTGTACAAAGAGGTTGCTATTTATAATCTTGCCGATTTATATTTTAAGGAAGCAGGAATAAATGGAGCAGAAATTGTCCCTTTTATAGGCAAATTTGAAAAACTTGTGTCCATTTATTCAAGAAAGAATTTTGATAAAATAGCGGCAGACAAGGAGTGTAAAAGATTAAAGGGTCTTACAGATCAATTTTTTGAAAACTGGAGTTATGAAGTAGATAGGAAATTGTTCAGTAATTTAATGTTGAAATATTATCAAAATCTTCCCGATAAATTTCACCCTGTTTCTATGGTAAAATACATGACATATTATCAAGGTAATGTGGATAAGCTTTCTAAAGATGTATTTTGCAGGTCGATTTTTACAGATAAAGACAGGCTTATGGATTTCTTGGATGATGACAGAAGAGATGTGGATAGTTTGGTAAAAGCTGATCCGTTATATCAATTGTCAATAGGATATTATATGACTAATGTTGAGAAAATTGCAAATCAAAGGGCGCAGTTGCAAGCAAAACAATTAGAGATGTTTGAAAAATATATGGAGGGTTTTGTTGAAATGAACAACGACAAAATCCTTTTCCCGGATGCAAACAACTCTCAGCGTTTGTCCTATGGAAGGGTTAAAGGAAGTACGGCAGAAGATGGGCTTATTTATACATGTTATACAACCTTAGATGGAATGTATGAAAAATATTTAAACAACATTTCTGAAGAAGAATTTTATTTACCTGTTAAAATTCAGAAACTTTATAAAGAAAAAGATTTTGGAAAATACGTTGACAAAAAGGGTGACATTACAGTTAATTTTTTGACTGACTGTCATACTTCAGGAGGAAGCTCGGGATCTCCGGTACTAAACGCAAGAGGCGAAATGATAGGTCTTAACTTCGATAGAATTTGGCAAGGACTTGTTTCGGACTATAAATTTGAACCTGAACAATCTAGATCAATTGCTGTAGATATTAGATTTATTCTGTTTATTATCGACAAATATTCACCGTCTTCCTATATTATGGAAGAACTTAAAATTAAGTAGAAATTTCATTTCAACAAATAATCTCACAAGAAATTCTTTGATTATTAGCAAATAACATGACTGTTCAAAAGCACATACAGAATGGCAATCTATGATTGCCTTCTTTTTTTTGTACCTTTGCATATCTATTATTAATATCTTATAATCATGGATTTTTCATTATCTAAGGAACAACTTCTTTTTTTGAAGATGATTAGGGAATTTGCAGAGAAAGAAGTTAAACCTCTTGCTGCAGAAATTGATGAGGAGGAACGTTTTCCGGTTGAAACAGTAGAAAAGATGGCCAAGTTGGGTATCATGGGCATTCCATTTCCGGTTGAATATGGTGGAGCCGGGGGAGATAACGTGCTTTATACCATGGCTGTTGAAGAACTTTCGAAATTTTGCGGGACTACCGGAGTTATTGTATCTGCTCACACATCTCTTTGTGCTGCACCAATTTATGAGTTTGGCACTGAAGAACAAAAGAAAAAGTATTTGCCAAAATTGTGTTCGGGAGAATGGCTTGGGGCTTTTGGGCTTACTGAACCAAATGCGGGAACTGATGCTTCTGCTCAGCAGACTACTGCTACATTGGACGGGGATTATTACATACTTAATGGCAACAAGATTTTTATCACTAATGCCGGTTATGCAAAAGTTTATATAATAATGGCTATGACAGACCGGTCGCTTGGGACTCGTGGTATTTCGGCTTTTATTGTGGAGAGCGATACTCCCGGGTTTTCGGTTGGTAAAAAGGAGAAGAAACTTGGGATAAGAGGCTCATCAACAAGTGAATTAATATTTGAAAACTGTAGAGTACCCAAAGAAAATCTTCTTGGGAAATTGGGTGGTGGTTTTGGAATTGCCATGAAGACTCTTGATGGGGGCAGAATAGGAATAGCTGCTCAAGCTCTAGGCATAGCCCAGGGAGCTATGGATGAAACTGTTAAATATGTTAAGGAGAGAAAACAATTTGGTAAACCGCTAAGTCAATTTCAAAATACACAGTTTCAGTTAGCCGATTTAAATACGAAAATTGAAGCTGCACGTTTGCTTGTAAGATTTGCGGCCTTTAAAAAGGATCAAAAACAGAATTTCTCTACTGATGCTGCCAGAGCCAAGCTTTTTGCATCTGAAACTGCGATGGAGATGACTGTAAAGGCAATTCAGTTTCATGGTGGCTATGGTTATACGCGAGAATACCCTGTCGAGAGGATGATGAGGGATGCCAAGATAACTGAGATTTATGAAGGCACATCCGAAGTTCAAAGGATGGTTATTGCTTCAAGTTTGTTAAAGTAAATTTATTTGAAATGAATATAGTTGTTTGTATCAAGCAAGTACCTAATACTACTGAGATAAAACTCAATCCTGAAACCGGAACAATGATTCGCGAAGGTGTTCCGAGTATTATGAACCCTGATGATAAAAGCGGTTTGGAACTGGCTCTTAAACTTAAGGACAGTTTTGGTGCACATGTTACTGTCATTACAATGGGACCAGCAAGTGCTGATGATATTTTACGTGAAGCCTTTGCAATGGGTGCTGACAGAGCAATTCTTCTTACCGACAGAAAATTTGCAGGAGCTGACACTTTAGCTACTTCAAGAGCTCTTGCAGGTGCTCTGAAGAAACTTAATTACGACCTTATTATTACCGGCCGCCAGGCGATTGACGGAGATACTGCTCAGGTTGGCCCTCAAATAGCAGAACATTTGGATATTCCTCAAGTTACTTATGTGGAGGAGTTTAACCATGCTGCTCCAAATTATTTCAAAGTTAAGCGGACAATTGAAGAAGGCTTTCAAATAGTAGAAGTTGATATGCCATGTCTTATGACAATAGTCTCTTCAGCTGCCAACAAGCCTCGTTATATGACAGTTGGTGGCATAATCAATGCGTATAAGCGTCAAGTGGAGATTTGGGGCTGTGCTGACATTAATGTACCTGAGGAATTGCTCGGACTAAAAGGATCTCCTACAAGAGTGTGGAAATCATTTACTAAGGGTGCCAGGGGTGCGGGTAAGATTTATGAAGTTGAGCCTGCCAAGGCGGTTGAGATTATTATTGAAAAGTTGAAAGAGAAATTTATTATTTAAGAGAAAAGACATGATAGACAAATCACAATACAGAGACATTTACGTTTTTATTGAACAGCGTGAAGGCATTGTCCAAAATGTCTCTTTTGAATTACTTACAAAAGCAGCTGAACTTGCTTCTGTCTTAAAGGAGAAGGTATATGCAATGTTACTGGGACATAATATTGCAACTAAATCTCAGGATTTGATTGCGTATGGTGCAGATAATGTTTTGTGTGTAGATGCTCCGGAATTGGAAGTATATTCAACTGAGCCTTATGCTCAGGCTGTTGCCCACATTATAAATGAAAGGCGTCCTTCTATTGTTCTCATTGGGGCAACCACTATTGGTCGTGATCTTGGTCCACGTCTTTCAGCCAGAATTAGTACAGGACTTACAGCTGATTGTACAGGACTCGATATTTCTGAAGATGGCAATTTGCTTATGACTCGTCCTGCATTTGGCGGAAATCTCATGGCAACTATTCTTTGCAAGGATCACCGTCCTCAGATGTCTACAGTGAGGCCGGGAGTTATGTTGAAAGGTACAAGGGATGATAATCGCAAAGGAATTGTTGAGCGAATTAATATTAATTTTGATAAATCAAAATTTCGGGTAAGGATTATTGAGACGGTTAAAGAAGAGAAGACTCTGATTGATATTACTGAAGCTAAAGTTTTAGTTTCTGGAGGCAGGGGAGTTGGTGATGCTGAGGGGTTTGAGCAACTGGCCAAACTTGCAGAAGTGGTTGGGGCAGAGGTTTCTTCTTCAAGGGCTATGGTTGATGCAGGCATAATTCCACATGAAAGACAAGTGGGTCAAACCGGTAAGACTGTTCGTCCTGATCTTTATTTTGCTATTGGTATCTCAGGTGCTATTCAGCATTTGGCAGGTATGGAGGAGTCAGGCTATATTATTGCCA
>ENA-UOYA01002730-UOYA01002730.1-activated-sludge-metagenome-genome-assembly--contig:-NODE-2730-length-16683-cov-8.605425_pt1 | contig 16683 bp, 10 predicted proteins | sample MGYA00238163_ERZ764804 | MGnify/ENA primary metagenome ERZ764804 (study PRJEB28919, sample SAMN05720223) | activated sludge metagenome | isolation source: Anaerobic digester | place: Hong Kong... | reverse complement strand
GGTGCACCGGCAACAAATCGTACATGCCAAACAAGTGGTTGCCACAATGGATCCACAACTGCCGATGCAAGCCAATTTATTTTGCAAATGGACACCTTACAATCTGGCCTATCTGGAGGAGTAGTAACTAACACAACAACATATATACCAGGAAAGACTTACTTCATGTCTTTACAACTTACTGGTACTGCAACCGGTAATCGTTATGGTTTTGAATTTTCTTCTTTGAACGGCTCTAATGCTCAATCTGGTTCATTTACTGCAACAAGTACAACTACTACGGCAATTGTTACCGGGGCATCAGGAACTACTTGTATGAGTCATAAGAATGCCAATACAACAAAATCTTGGATTTGGCAATGGACTGCTCCTGCTACTGCGCAAGATGTATCTTTCTACTATGTAGGAATGTTAGCCAATGGTGATACTAAAGAAACTGGCGATGTTGTTTACAAAAGCAATGTTACAATCACTGCAGCACAAGTTCCTAACGCTATTGAAAATGTTTCTTCAATTTCGAATTTAGGATTATATCCAACACAAACAATGGCTGAGTTTGCCATGAATATCGAATTGAAAGAGGCTTTGAAAACTACTATCCAAATTATAGATATGAAAGGTAGCGTTGTAAGAACACTTTTCGAAGGCAACTTAAACGAAGGGTCAAATAACGTTCGTTACGACATTGCTGATTTGCAAAAAGGCAACTATATCGTAAATGTAAACACTGAAAAAGGAGCTATAAGTAAACATTTAATCAAACTTTAATTTACTATAACGTTAAAGTCCGGGCGAATTCGTCCGGGCTTTTTATTTTTACTATATGAAAAAGACAGCAATAACACTATTAACAATTATTTCATTTGGCGTTTTATTGGTAAAATGTTCAAAAGATAAAGCGCCCAATAATACTTGTACATCTTCAAGTGTTACTTATGCAGCAAGTGTGAAAACCATTATGGACGACAATTGTGCGACCTCAGGTTGCCATGATGCATCAACAAAACAGAGTGGTTACGACTTCTCTACTTATGCGGGTACAAAAGCCGGAATTAACAAAGGTTTGTGCTGTATTAAGGAAGATGGTTGTGTGTTAATGCCACCATCAGGGAAATTGGCAGACTCTTTGATTACTGTAATAAGTACTTGGTCGGCAGGTGGCCAATGCGAATAATTTTAAACCTAAAAATCAAAGTTATGAGAAGTCTGTTGTTTATCGTATTATCTATTGCTACTTTCCATTTACAAGCACAACAATATGTTTGTAAAACAGGGAAAGCACACTTTTTCTCTAAAACGGCAATGGAGGATATTGAAGCCACTTCAAATCAAACCGTTTGTGCAATAAATACAGAAAACCAGAAGGTGGTTGCTAAGCTAACGATTACAACCTTTAAATTCCATGATAAGCTAATGGAAGAGCACTTCAATGAAAACTATATGGAGTCTGATAAAATTCCATATTCTACGTTGGATGCTGTCATAAAAGAAAAAATAGACTTCTCTAAAGATGGAGTTTATGATGTAACTTTAGTTGGGACATTGGATTTGCATGGTGTTAAAGTACCGCGTGAAATAAAAGGAAAACTTACAGTAAAAGGGGGAGCGCCTGTTTCAGCTTCTTCAGATTTTATGGTGAAATTAGCTGATCATAAAATTAAAATTCCAAGTGTTGTAGGTGTAAATATTGCAGAAGAACTGAAGGTAGATGTGGCTTTCGACTTTGTAAAATACGAGAAAAAATAAGCGTAACTCGTTTTTCATTATGAAATTTTCAATTCAATAAATGTATACTGCAAATCCATATCCAACGATATGGATTTGTTTTTTTTAAATTCAAAACAACAAACACAGATGAAAAAAATTCTATTCTTATTGATGGTGCTATCTGCACGATTTTCGTTTGCACAAAACGATATCGTTGACGATATTTTAAATGAACAAAAGCCAAAGCGTGAGTATGTAGCTTATACGTTCAAAAGTACGCGAATTATCAACGGACATTCCATTGAAATGGTGAAGAAAAATGCCATTGACGTTCGCATTTCGCACCGTTTTGGGGATATAGCCGTAAAAGGGGTGAGTGGGCATACGCTTGGAGGTATTGATAACGCTTCCGATATCTTGATTTCAGTAGAATACGGTATTCTTGATGATCTTTCGATTGGAGTAGGAAGAACTAAAGGTGGTACTGCCAATGTTGGCGCAAAAGAATTGTATAATGGTTATATCAAATACCGAGCACTAAAACAAACAACTGACTTCAAATATCCAATGTCGATTACGTTTGTAGCTAACGCTGTTATTTCTTCCCAGAAATTTGACCCTTTTGTTTCAACACAGCTCATGAAAAATGAGCCTATTGCGCACAGAGCATCATACATGTTGCAAGGTTTGTTTGCTTGTAAAGCTACACCTTGGTTATCGTTGCAACTTTCACCTACTTTTATTTGGAGAAATTATGTGCCTTATAACGATGTTAACGGGATGTTTTTCTTGGGCTTTTCAGGTCGCGCAAAAGTAGCTAAGCGAACTGCCATTATTTTCGAATATTTTACAGCATTGGGTACTATGGGTAATCGTCAGTACGGAGGTTTCGTGCGTGGTAAAAAAGGGTTGGATTACTATCCAAATCTTCATGTTGGCGTTGAGTTTGAAACAGGCGGCCACGTATTTGCCGTGAACTTAACCAACTCGGAAGGTTTGATTGAAAACGATTTTCTTCCATACAATACTAAGACGTGGAGTGCAGGTCAAATCCGTTTAGGATTTACCATTTCACGTATTTTCCAATTGGGAAAGGGAAGCAAAAAGGCTAAGAAATAAAAGATTAGAAATTATACTTTAAAAGGGGCTGTTCATTGGAGCAGCCCTATTTAATTATAACTGAAAGAAAAAGGCTCTATTTAAAAACGGATTCGACTTGCGCTCCTCGCCAATAGTGGTTTTCGGGCCGTGGCCACTAAATACAATTACGTCATCGGGCAAGGCCATTAATGTTTTTGAAATCGAATTAAATAAGTCTTCACCATTGGAGCCGGGAAGGTCGTAACGACCTACACTTCCTTTAAACAATACATCTCCGGCAACAATGATTTTTGCTTTCGGAAAATAGAAACAAACGCTGCCAGGTGAATGACCAGGTGTGTGCAATACATGGAACTCGTTATCTCCAAATGCCTCTACATCACCATCTTTTAAGAAACGAGCAACAGCGGGTTGTGAGGGTATTTCAATGCCAAACATAGGTCCGTAATTTGGGGCTTGTGCCAAAACATTCTCTTCGAGAGCGTGAATTTCTAACCCTAGATTATACTTTTCAGCCATTATAGGGTTTCCCGGAATATGATCTACATGGCAATGCGTATTTAGCAATCGAACCGGAGTTAATCCGTTTTTTTCAATGTAATTGGTTACTTGCTCGATCTCATACGCATTGCTACATCCAGGATCAATGATCAAACATTCTTTGGCATCGTTGTGGATGATGTAGGTGTTTTCGGCAAAGGGATTGAAAGTGAATTGTTTTAGTGAGATCATGTTTTTTCGTTCTTGTAGGGCGAAAATTCAAAAACTTTTCAAATTTTATAGGCTAATAGCATATATTTAACCATCTTCGTAACATTCTCTGATAGAGAAACGGCACCAAAAAATGAAACAACGTTTTCTTTTATACTCCATGCTCATTTTTAGCGGCATGTTTGCGCAAACTCCGGACACTAAGTTCGGACAAAGCCGGGTGCAATACAAAGATTTCAATTTCTCGTATTATCCTTCCGATCACTTTGTAACCTACTTCTATCAAGGTGGGCAAGATGTTGGGAAATATGTAGTAAATGCGGCTGAAGAGTATTACGATGAACTAGCGCAACAGTTGGATGTGAAAGTGAAAGCGAAAACAGACATTATTGTCTACAACACATTGGAAGATTTAAATCAAACCAATATCGGCATTTATGAGCCTGATCAGAATCAAGGGGGCTTAGCCAAATTGCCGCACAATCGAATTTTTATTTATTTCAATGGAAGCCACGAGCATATCGATGAGCAAGTAAAAGCTGGCATCGCCCGTGTGTTGGGTGCCCGTGCGGTTTCGGGTAAGGAACGCGAGACCCGTTTTTACAGACGTTTGCCGGAATGGTTCACCAGTGGTTTAAATTTGTATTTGTCGAAACCATGGACATCCATCGATGAAGATCAACTGCGCGATGGTATTGTGAGTGGTCGTTTCGAAACGTTCAGACGACTAGGAAGCGATGAAATTACGAAAGTGGGCTATTCTATTTTTCATTACATCGAAGAAAAATACGGCAAAACAGCAGTGAACAATGTGATTTATTATACTCGTCTGAATCGCAGTACAGACTACGGCTTGCAGTTTTCTATCGGGGTAAATTCCAACGAATTATTGGTGCAATGGTTTGCATACTACCGCGATCGTTTTCAGGCAGAAAACTTGCAAACAATTGCGCCACGCGATAAGGATCTGATTAAAATTCCTGTCAAAAAAGAAACACAATATTTCGAGACAAAAATTTCCCCTGACGGAAAATTTATGGCCTATGCCACAAACAATTGGGGACGAATTAATATTCATCTCAAGAACTTGGAAACGAGCGAATGTAAAACCATTTACAAATATGGTTGGAGAACAAGAACTTTGTTTACAGATTTAAAATTGCCTTTGTTAGCCTTCACTCCTAAAGGCGATAAGTTGACCATTGTGTACAATAAACGTGCGGTTAATCGAATGGTACACCACACTATTGAAACCGGAAAACAAGAAAAGGTTCGCGTTGAAAAATTTCAGAAGATTACATCCATCAATTATATGCCAGATGGGAAGTCGTTGTTGATGTCAGCATTTCAAAAAGGACAAAGTGATATTTATATCTACACATTGGCCTCTACATCCACCAAACAAATTACCGATGATTATTACGATGATTTTGATCCGGCATTTGTTGATGTAGACGATATTCAAGGTGTTGTCTTTTCAAGTAATCGAGACGATGATACATTGCGAAAGGTTCGTTACGAAAACCAAGCATTTAACAAACAATGCGATATTTTCATGTATGACTTGGAGTCGAATGAAGTGTATCAGATTACACAAACACCAAAAATCAGTGAGCGAAAACCGTTTCAGTTTTCTTCCGATAAATATCAGTTTCTGAGTGATGCGAATGGAATTACCAATATTCATACTGGGCATTTAGAGTCGCAGTTCGATCATAAGCAAGTAACCTACTACGTTTTGAATAAGGAAAGTAATGAAACGGATTCCACTTCATTCCCTGAAAGTATTGATATAACTACAATATTGGATACTTCGCTTTATTCGATTCTGAGTACTCGCAAGGAAGATGTCTATAAAATCAAAGGGGTGAATCACCAGCTCACTAATTTCTCCTCCGATATTCTTGAATTAAGTTTTGAGACCAAGAAAAATTTTGCACTCACCAAATTTCAGAAAAATGGGAAGCCTGCATTATACAAGTTTGTTTTAGACACTTCGGTAGATAACAGTAGGACAGACTTTATTCAAACGGATCGTGTGGCCAAACAGACCAAACCAATTGAGGTGTTACCACCACAGCCGGAAACGTTCAAGATGATTGTGGTTGACGATAAAAACGCACCAAAATCTTTTGCTGCAAACGATTTTCAAAGTGAATTTGATTTTCTAGAACACAGTATTGAGCCCGATTCTGCGCTACAATTGGTTGCACAAGAGGCGGTACCTCCTTCATTTGTGAACGAAGAAGATATTGTTGCAGGAGCTCGTTTCAAGCCGTCAAAAGTTCGTCCGTATTTTGTTCGATTTATGGTGGATAGGGTAATCACCCAATTGAATAATGACCCAATTATTACTACCTATCAACCGTTTAATGCAGCAAATCCACAATATTCTTTTCAGCCTCTGAACATCTTGTTCAAATTAGGAATTACCGATTTGCTCGAAGATCATAAAATCTATGGAGGGTTAACTTTCCCAACGTTGGGCAAAGGTGGTTTTTCGTTCACCAACTTAGGTTATTTTCTTACCTATGAAAATTTGAAAAAACGTTGGGATAAAAAGCTAACGTTCTATCATCAATCGGTGAGTGATGTAGCAACAACCTTAATTCCGGGCAGTAATGATGCACTTCCGGTCAACCAATCGGTGAACTACAGTATAAAAACGAACTTGCTGAATCTAGAGTTCAAGTATCCATTTGATGTCTTTCATGCGGTCAGTTTTGGATTAGCGTACCGTAACGATCGATATGTGTTTAAGTCGCAAGATAAATACTCTCACTTTTTGAACGACAATGTGATTCATTGGTTTATTGGTAAGGCTCAGTATGTGTTTGACAACTCATTTGAAGTGATGGAGAATATTCGTTCAGGATCACGGGTTAAAGTGTTTGCTGAATTGCACAAAGATATTCCTACCAAACAATATAACGTTTTAGATTCTAAGCTTCGTTTACCGGATTTTAATAAAACAATTTTTGGAGAGTTTGGTATTGATGCGCGACATTATCAAAAGCTTTACAAGCAAATAACCTTAGCAACTAGAGTAACATTCAATACCTCTTTAGGTAATGTGAAGATGATGCATTACATCGGAGGTACTGAAAATAATTTGCTCACGTCTATTCCTGCATTAGGCTCAATTCTTGGGCAACCTAATGCTAGTGCTAATGCACCGGTTGATAATACAGTAAAGTATGCTTATCAAACCATCGTATCTCCTGTTCGTGGATTTTTAACGAATGCCCGGAATGGATCATCTGCAGCCACAGCCAATCTTGAAGTGCGCATTCCACTGTTCTCGGTACTGGCAAAAAACAGAATCCGCTCAGAGTTTTTAAGAACCTTCCAAATTATTGGTTTTGTAGATGCTGGAGCAGCTTGGAATAATTGGGACGTATTCAAAGGCAATTACCCTGTATTTTACGAAGAGTATCAGAATCAAACTACAACCTTGCGTATCCGGAAAGTGAAGTCCCCTGCTGTGATTGGCACAGGCTTTGGATTACGTGCAGCATTATTAGGGTACTTTATAAAATTTGATGCAGGTTGGGGATACGATAGTGGAACTTGGAGCAAAAAGCCGGTGTCGTATTTAGGCTTTGGATATGATTTTTAAAAAATGATGGAGAAAAAAATGTTGTTGCGATCAGAAAATTTAGTGAAACGATATAAGGGTAGAACCGTTGTTAACGAAGTTTCGGTGAATGTAAGTCAGGGCGAAATTGTTGGTCTGTTAGGTCCGAATGGCGCAGGAAAAACCACATCTTTTTATATGATGGTGGGTTTGATCAAACCGGATGAAGGACAAATCTTTCTGGACGACAAAAATATTACGGACATGCCCATGTATAAGCGGGCGCAAAACGGAGTGGGATATTTACCGCAAGAAGCAAGTGTGTTCCGGCATATGACCGTAGAAGATAATGTTGCTGCGGTGCTAGAGATGACAAACTATTCAAAGGTAGAGCAAAAAGAACGTTTGGAAAATTTGTTGAGTGAATTTGGTTTGAATCGGGTGCGAAAAAATATGGGAAATGTATTGAGCGGAGGAGAACGAAGGCGAACAGAAATTGCGCGTGCATTAGCCACTGATCCTAAGTTTATTTTACTCGATGAACCCTTTGCGGGTATTGACCCTATTGCTGTTGAAGATATTCAGCAAATTGTATCGAAGTTAAAAACAAAGAATATAGGTATTCTTATCACCGACCATAATGTACAAGAAACATTGTCGATTACCGACAGGGCCTACTTGCTTTTTGAAGGAAAGATATTGAAAGCCGGCTCCGCAGAGGAATTAGCAGAAGACGAACAAGTTCGAAGGGTATACCTAGGCCAAAATTTTGTGCTTCGCCCAAAGGTGAAAAGTGAATAGTTATTACCCTATGACACTCATCGATTGTATTGCTAAGTCTTATTTTGCTACTCGCTATTCAGTATTGATGAAGGCCGTGGCATCATCATCTGCACAAACACAAACATTACGTAAACTAATTAAAAGTGGAGCTAGTACTGAATATGGTAAAACATTTCATTTCAGCGAAATACAATGTTATGATGATTTCACCAAATTAGTTCCGGTTGTAGACTATCCTACTATGTTTCCCTATATAGAAAGGATGCTGAATGGTGCACAAAATATACTTTGGCCTACCATCAAGCAGTTTTCCCGTTCTAGCGGAACCACTTCGGGCAAAAGTAAATTCATTCCTGTAAGTCGAGAAGGCCTTGTAGATTCTCATATTGCCTCCGGTAAACATTTTTTGAGTACATATTTACATGATTATCCTCAAAGTCGTTTTTTTCAAGGGAAAGGAATTGTGCTTACAGGAAGTTATTACCAATATAACTATCCTTCAAATCCTGAAATTGCTGATGTTTCAGCACTGTTATATCGATTTACGGATACCTGGATAAATTATTTTAAAGCATTACCCGTTGAGGTAGCCTTAATGGATGATTGGGAAAAAAAATTGAAAGCTATAGCTGATGTTAGTATTCCGCAAAATGTTACTAATATTTCAGGGGTACCTACTTGGATGTTATTGCTGTTTAGAACAGTATTGGCAAAAACCGGAAAAAAATGTATTGCAGAAGTTTGGCCTAATTTAGAATTAGTCATTCACGGAGGTGTTGATTTTGCACCCTACAGGCATCAATTCGAGGAAATTATTGGACAGAAGGTAGTTTACCGGAATGTCTACAATTCCTCAGAAGGTTTTTTTGCTTTTCAAAGTACAGATGAAGATTCGATGTTACTCGATTTGGCCAATGGCGTGTTTTACGAGTTTGAAGAGGAAAAATCAAAGGAAGTTGTTCCTTTAGCAAATGTTGAATTAGCAAAGCGCTATGCTATAATTGTTTCCACCAATTCAGGTATGTGGCGTTATCGCATAGGCGATGTAGTCGTATTTACCTCACTAGAGCCCTTTAAATTCAATATTGTTGGGCGAACGGGTCAATACATCAATGTGTTTGGAGAAGAGCTTATTCAGGCAAATGCGGATGCCGCAATTGCCAAAGTAGCTGCGGCATTTAATCTAAATGTAATTGATTACACAGTTGCACCAAGTTACTTTTCAAATGAACAGAATGGTTTTCATGAATGGTTAATTGAGTTTGAAGTGCCGCCTAAAGATATTGCCCATTTCGCAAAATGTTTGGATCTTGAGCTACAACAACTCAATTCCGATTACGAAGCAAAGCGATATAAAGATTTAGCGCTAAAAAGCGCACAAGTTGTTGTTGGAACAAAAGATGTTTTCGCAAAATGGTTGCGAGAAAACAATCGTCTAGGCGTACAAGCTAAAATCCCTCGCCTATCTAATGATCGAAAGGTTTTCGAAGAAATAAAGGCCTTAAATTAAAAAGCCGTTTCCTTATTCTGAAACGGCTTTTTAATGGATAATTGAGTACACCAATTATTCTTTCTTTATCTCATCTGTTGATGGTGCTAACTCTTGTGATTTTTTCTTAGCCGGTTTAAGTTCTGTTGGAAGTGGTTCAGACGTTGTAGAAACTCCTTCTCCAGTTTTTTTCTTACCACCTTTAGAAAACTCAAAGTTTAGTGTAAAACGGAATGTATTATCCAAAGGATTTCTCAACGATGTTGTAGGTACCAAGTAAGACAAGTGAAGTGATGCAACACTATATTTTACCGTTGCTCCAACAGTAAGGAACTGACGTGCCCCTTTGGAAGGGTGCTCATAGTAGTAACCTGCTCGAACGCCAAACATCTTCTTGTACATATACTCAAGACCAACACTGTACATGTTTTCATTAAACTTTTCTGCACTGCCGCCTGGTGCATAGCCAAACGATTTGAAAATACCTTGTACGGATGATGCTTCTTTGTAGTCTAACACTCCGTTTGCGTTTTTATCGTATTCCGGTTTAATTTTTTTAGCCGTAGCGTCATAGTACACATCTTTCGGAATTGGAGTTGGAACTAATAAACGGTTTAAGTCGAAGTAAAGCCCTAACTGATGTTTCTCATTTGCATTGAAAACATAACCAAGGCCAATGCCCATATTGGCAGGAATAAAGTCTTTAGTGGTACTTGCAGTGTAAGTAATTTTACTGCCTAAGTTGGAAAGGTTCATCCCTGCATACAACTCGTGCGACATTTTTCCTTTACCCGCAAACGTTTTGTGAACAAGCCAAGAGATATCACCTGCACCGGCAATTCCTGTTTGAATTACTTCTCCGTTTGACGTTAACCCGCTTGCTAAATTCGAGTAGATGAAACGAAGGGTAACGCCAAGTGAAAAAATTTCACCAAACTTTCTAGAATAACCCGCATCTAAAGCCATTTCAAATGGTTTGCGCGTTCCTAAATCGTTATTGTTTTCGTCACGGAAATTAATACTTCCCAACGAGAATAGCTTTAGCGAAGCCTGAATGGTTTGTTTGTCTTTAATCTTTCCATAGCCAGAAATATTTGCTAAGTAGATGTCGTCTACTAATGATTTTAACCATGGGGTAAACGACACACTAAAGCCGAAATCTTTGTCGATAAAGGCCATTTTAGCAGCATTAGCTTGCGCTCCTCCGGCATCTGCTGCCATAGCAATACCTACATCTCCCATACCTCCTTGTCGAGTATCTGTGGAGATACGTAAAAAGGGAACTGCTGTAAAAATTGTATTTACTTTATTAGGGTCGTAACCGCTGCTTACTTGTACTTGTGCATTTGCTACTTGTGATGCCGTAATGGATGAAAATGCAAATATCGTGCACCACGCTTTCCTGCTGTACCAATTCATAAATTTGTCTGTTTTGTTTAAAATTCTAAACGTAGATGTGCTTCATTCAATAGCAGGTTGAGTAACAAAAATATATTTTTTAACTGTTTTAGCAATTTATAGACACAAAAAATGCGGAAATAGTTGTACTGCCTATGTTTTATACACTATTTGAGCACTACCAATCGCTCTGTTTTTTGTACTGCATTTCCTTTGGCGTCAATAAGGGTAAGCTTGTAAACATACACGCCTTTGCCTATTGATGCACCGCCATTATCTAATCCATCCCACTCTATGCAATCAACTCTAAATCCGTCTGCATCAAGGGTTTGATTGATTCTTTTCACCATCACACCTTCAATACTGTAGATTTTAATATCAACGGTAAACTGCTCATCTGCGCAATTGTGTTCGAACGAAAAACACGTTTTATCGATAACCGGATTTGGATAATTCCATACATGTGTTAATGCTAACTTTGCCGAGTTGGACACAACAAATTCCGTGTAAGCTTCCCCGGAATTGTTGTAAATATCCCATGCTTTTAGTTTAAGACTGTGTTTGCCCTCCGCCAATTTCGAGAATGGATATTCTACTTTCCCTTTTCTGAAATTGTTTAAATCTGATCGATAAAATTCATTCAAAACAATTGGGTTTTTAGCATCACCGTCAAGTATTGCTGTGATATCGTGCCCTAATCCGTTACCGGTAGTATTAATTCCTCCTTTAGCTTCAAGGATGCCAAACATTTTTGGGTTTTCATCGGTAAGACCACCAAATTCAAAAGTTATACTGTCCATATACAACTGAACTTGCGGCCCTGTTGTATCAATATTGAAGGTATCTTCGGCTCCTCCAATTTTGATGGAGTTGTCATAACCGTGTGCATCAATTTGATCACCGTTATCGGCATAGTAACTAATTCTTCCATCGCCAATTTGATAGTTGATATCGGATGGAACAATAAACGAATATTCGAATGCGCCATTGGTTACAGAACATGCACCTTTAAACAAAATGTTTTTGTAGGCATTGAACGCTTGTATCGGATACCCAGGTACGTTTCCTAGCGATTTGAAACTAGAAAGCTTATCATATACTAATGGATTACATGTTCCATTGAATGTTGTTAACCGATTGCCTGACCAATCTTGTACTTCACCTTTAATAGTCACTTGTTTAAGTGCTTTGAGCGTATCTGTAGATAATCCAATAGGTGTATTGTTGATTTCTGTAGAAACAACATTGTATTCCGGGTAGTTTAATTTTAATGCCGCATCACCCAAGAACACAAATTTTCTTGTGTTTTCTATATCTGTTCCATTCATGATATAGTTTTTGGTATTCGTCATTAAATCGCCCATGGTTGGCTTTTCTCCATGAAATTGTTCGAATAACTTATTAAATAGTGCATCTTGTAAGGCATCGTTGGCATCAGAAAAAACAGGACGAACAGTGGTAATTAGTCCAATGCCACCACCCATACTATTTGTCATCAAAAATTCACCGGCCGATTTTTTTTCAGGATCGTCATACTTGCTGAATTCGCAAGTAGCTGTGATGAAAAGTGGTAAGCGGTATTCGTTTTTCAATAGTTGAATATCGTTCAAGTTGAAAATACGTGCATTCGAAAGGTTGGCAATTCCTCCATGACCTGTGTAACTGATAGCAAGTGTTCCGTTGTTTATTCTATTGAGTATTGCCGCATTTACATCCGGGTAACGATCGCCTCCCGGTGTAGACAGTACTTGATAGGCATCCAAAATTATTTTCTCTACATTATAGTTAGGGTTATTGAGGCGAATGTACTCGCCTAATTTATCGGCTTGTTGTTGGAATATCGTTCCACCATGTCCAATCTCATCGCCTATAGTGGTGATAATATTTCTCCACTCGCCCAACGAAGGAGCTGACTTGTATTTTTTAATTTTACTCACAACTCCCTCGGCTTCTGCCAATGTGCTTACCGGAAGTCTTCCAATGGCAATATCTCCACCTTGTCGCGAGTTCATATCTCCCCCTTCCGAAGGATCTAAACAACCGAAAAAGTCATCTGATGTATAAGAGCTTAATGGATAATTAGAGTTGTAACTTTGATAAGTAGGTACTTTATTATTGTTATCGCTCATTCTGTCTTTCGGGTCGAAAGAGCCGTCACCAAAAAGAGTCAGGTATTTTGGTAATTGCGTAGAGTCGCTTCCTGCTCTGTCGTAAAACATTTTTACAAAATCGCGAATGGCTGAAATATCTTGTTTGCCTGAGCCGAATTCATTGTATATCTGCTCAGTTGTAACAACAGCCACACGCATATTGTCTCTTGTATTATGGAAGTCGCCCAATTCTTGCGCTGCAGACAATAAATCGTTACTGGTTACAATGAGTAAATCTTTTTGTGATAGGCCGTGAAGATTTTGATTGGCTACATCTCCTATATACTCCGGTGCAGAGAAGCTTCCTCCTTCATCAAGTGCAATAAATTCTTTGAGCGTGTTGGTTTCGTAATTGAAAGAGAGTGCGCTACCATTAAGTTGTGCTGCTATACTGACTGCATTTGTAGGATCTGTTACATCCCAAACTCGTGTATTTGCGTTTGCATTACTTAGCGTGAATTGAGTGGTGTTGCCTGCTCCGGTTACATCTGCATTGCGGAAAGGCATAGCGCTACCTGTTAACGATAACGCACGTTTTGCCACAACTTCTAGATAGTTAATGTAGCCGTTAGACGTGCTGTTTTGATCAGGATTGTTGAAGTTGTAATTGAATGCAATTTGATTAGCAGACGAGAAAAAACTTCCTGTTTTCACATTGTCTTCGTATACTGGCTTGTAGGTGTATTCCGGTATTCCGCTGATGTTTTGCGTTGCAATGGTTTGTCCGTTTCCGGTTAAGGTAATAGTAGAAGTGTAGGGTGAATTAGCAGCAACATCGGAAGTGTATTTTACGGGCGCTGATGTAATCAGATTCGGAAAATCAAAAGAAAAAGAGATGTCTGTTTTGAAACTACTCATTTTATCTCCAAGCCAAGTTCTTCCTGAAGAAAGCAGGTTATACTCTTCTAACTCGTGGAATTGATGGTCGTCAAAAGTAGTTGCTGTTTGGTTGTTAGACGATGGGGGAGTAACAATTCCCATTGCTTTTCCTGTGCCCTGAGTGTTAGTAACGAAATAAAAGTTTTTATCTGCGTATAAGTTTTTTTGATGTGAAAATGTTTTCGAAGTTTCATCAAATAGCCATCTATCGGCTCCTTGTCCGTAGAATAAAATATAGTCACCGGCATCTAATTTATTGTTGCCGTTATTATCAACGCGAACGATTGCATTTTCTTGAATATCATCAAAACGAGCTTCACTGTTTCTTTCCGGCACCATACCTCCTCCATTGCCAAACACCGCAATTTTGCTGAAATCTCCGGATACATCTAGTTTTAATGTGTTTTTGATAAAGGTATAATCTAGCTTATATATGCCCTCGGCACTTACTCCAATTTTTCGCCATTGTCCTGCTGCTAATGCCGATGTAGATGCATAACTTCTTCCTCCTCTGTGTGCAGCTTGTGATGCACTTTGTATAGTAATATCACAAGCAACTAGTTGTTCAACGACACCGTTATTAATGCGTATTGGCGTGATGGCTATATTTGCGAAATTTTTCTTTTTAATGGTTGAGACACTTGTGTTGACTGCTATTGTGGTAGGTATTAAATCAACATTGCCGGTAAATAATTTAACAGGTGCAAATTGTTCGTTTGTGATGGAAACAGTATTTATGGTTTCGCCTTGAATGGGAAGGGTAATTAAACGCGTAGGGAGAAAATGATTTGCAGAAGAATGAATTGCGTTTTTAAATGTTGGCACTGAAATAGTTTTTCCTTCTGCATCAAATAATGCATTCGTTTTACTCCACTCTAATTGAAAGTGTTGGGTTTGTCCAATAGCATTAAGAGTTGTAAATAAAACAACCCATGCAAAAAAAGTTTGTTTAGCACACAACATATTTAGGGGTTTAACGTTGAAAATTGACATGATGATTTCTTTTTTTATAAACTGAATTTTGAAATTCGAATGCAATAACGCAGTTTCGTTCCCTTTAGTATGTATAAATATAGCGCAAAGAAAATTTATTTTACCATAGCAATTCAATTTTGCTGCATACTTTCTGTGCTAAAAGCTCAGGATGTAGAATTATCGCAATATTGGACAGCACCTTTGCATATCAATCCGGCTATGGCAGGAATATCAGTAGGCCCAAGAGCATCTGTGAATTATCGTAATCAATGGCCCGAGTTAGGGGATGGTTTTAATGGAGGTTTCACTACCTACATGGCAGGTGTGGATGGCTATATTCCAAAGGCGCACAGCGGTATTGGCTTACTTTATACCGGTGATTATATTGCTAATGGCTTGTTGTCTACGAATAAAGTAACACTCTCTTATGCGTTTCAAATAAAATTTTCCAAAAAATTAGGATTGCGTTTAGGTATAGAAGGTTCTTTTATTCATCGAAGAATTAAATGGAACGATTTGACTTTTTCCGATATGATTAATCCTTACACAGGATTTTACAATAACGTAAATGTTCCGAATGCAACTGCAGAGCCCATTCCTCAGCGTTTAAACACTTTTGGCGGAGATGCAGGCTTTGGATTGTTGTTGTTTAATGATAAGTTTTATGCTGGATTTTCGATGCGCAATGCTATTATGCCTAAAGAGTCGTTTTATACTAATTCTACAGCAAAAGCGCCATTCCGATTCATTGTTCATGCGGGTGCAAACTTCAATATTAAACATGCCCGGATGTACAAATACAATATTTTTGTGTCTCCAAACGTTCTATTTGCAAATCAGGCGAAGAACATTCAATTTAATGCAGGATTAATGGGCGGAGTAAGTTTAGTTTATTTTGGTGCATGGTTTAGATACGCTTTTCGTAACCCTGACGCGGTTATTGCCGTATTAGGTATTAGAAAAGGAAAATTCCGGCTGGGATATAGTTATGATATTACTGTTTCTAAGCTGGCAGGTAAGACAGGAGGTAGTCATGAATTATCACTTATTTTCAATTTTTCCGGGTCTGATGACAATTCGCTGAATCCAAATGCAGATAAAGCGTATATCGAGTGTCCGGAAATCTTAAAGTTTTAACATTTTGTAATAAAAAATTTATATCTTAGCGAACCTTTAAAAAACAGACATTAAATGAAAATGAATCTAAAAAAATGGTTAGTACTGTCCAGTTTGCCCGTGTTATTTGGGGTTGCGTCATGCTCTAATAGCGGAGGATCGGCTGGAAAGTCTTCAGTAACCGGCTGGGAATACAACAACACCAAAAATGGTGGGTTTGAAGTTCGTCCCTATTCTGGACAAGTAACAGGACCTGGTCTTGTACTTATTCAAGGGGGTACTTTTGTGATGGGTAACACTGAAACGGATGTGTTGTATGACTATCACTCTGTGCCAAGAAGAACAACAGTAAGTTCGTTCTACATGGACGAGACGGAGGTAGCTAACGTACACTATCGTGAGTATGTTTATTGGTTATTCCGTGTTTTCGGAACAGACTTCCCTGAAGTAGTGAAAAAGGCACTTCCAGATACATTAGTTTGGAGAGATGAGTTGGCTTACAACGAACCATATGTTGAATATTATTTCCGTCATCCATCTTACAATTACTACCCAGTAGTAGGTGTAAACTGGCTGCAAGCCAACGACTTTGCTGCATGGCGTTCTGATCGTGTAAACGAAAGAATATTGATTGACCGTGGTGTTTTGGCTGAAAACCCTTCACAAATCGGAAACGACAACTTTAATACTGAATCTTATTTACAAGGTCAATATGAAGGTGCTGCCGGAAAACGTCCAATGAAAGACTTGAACCCTGCCGGAAGCGGTACGCGTAAAGTTCAGATGGAGGATGGTAT
>ENA-UOYA01002729-UOYA01002729.1-activated-sludge-metagenome-genome-assembly--contig:-NODE-2729-length-16692-cov-10.483260_pt1 | contig 16692 bp, 15 predicted proteins | sample MGYA00238163_ERZ764804 | MGnify/ENA primary metagenome ERZ764804 (study PRJEB28919, sample SAMN05720223) | activated sludge metagenome | isolation source: Anaerobic digester | place: Hong Kong... | reverse complement strand
AGTTCGCTGAAAGAACTTATCAAGAGTTGACCTCTTTCATCGTCAGTTTGAGACACACCACCTGCATGATTATCAATGCCGTTAGACAATAATTAGTCAAGTTCATCAAAATTTCGATGCGACTGTCACCACCATAGAAATAATACAAAGAATAGTTAGTGACAAGTTCGAAAACGTAGGTAATCAACACCATCATACCATAAAGTCGAAGACGACCCGTAAATTTGGCGACAAGCACGATGCCGATGACGAACAAAACGAGCGCAGACAAAAGCGAAATCGCACCATTGACGTAAGTGTGCAGATACATATTATCCCATGTCACATCAGGCATCACCAATATCGCAATATAAGACAATGCCATCATCACCATCTCTACAATAATCAGCCACCGCAACCAATGTCTTTTAAGAGAGAACTGTCGTTGTAAATAATAATACAACATTAATTGTGAGACAATACCCAAGAATGTGAAGACAGACTTTAGTAACGCCATCTTTCCTATCAACAAAAACAAAGCATTGCTGTCAGGTGTAATCTTGAAAAATGAAGAGAATCCACAAGTAAACAAGATATATACAACTGCAATCACAAGACATATTATCTGCACCTTGTTTTCACGATGGGAGATCGGGAAATAGCTCAATTTGTTACTCATATTAATTTACGATGATATTTGAAGTAAAGTCTTTATTGCTAAACATTGCAAAGGTAGTAAAACGTCCACATGCCTTGACACTCAGATGTAGGAGGTTTCCAAATTGAGCATTTTCCTACCCTGCCCGTCACTCTTTCTGAAGCGAATACAGTTTCTGCTCACTTTATAATGATTTGGCGTCACGTTGGTGCATTCCCTCAACGTGTAATATACGTATTCATTGTCTTCAGCCGTCTTCATCATTCTGATGTCTTTATAGAAACAGGTGTCGGCAGGTGCCGTAAGTTTCAGAGCAGCCACTTGCCTTTTCATATCGGCCAGTTTCCTCTCACCATAGTATAAGGTGAGACTGTCCGATTGAGCACTGTTGCCGGCATAAGTACAGCCAAGCTGTTTATTCAAATACGTACGGATGGATTTGCCCAAGGCATTGTTAAACACAGGATAATCTATCACCAGCATACAACTTTGTATGCCGTCTGTCCTCTGATACAACATTCTTCTTGATGCGAAGAACACGGAGTCGCTAGTTGTTCTGCACAAAAGCACGTAAGCGACCAACAATATCAATAAACTAATTTTTCTCATAGCTGTTACGTTTTATATTCAACAGCAAAGATAACTCAAAAAGCAATACGAAACAATAGTCATCAGTAGACTGACACAAATATACGATACCAATAGGCTGATAATCAGCACACTAGCATAAGCGCCGAACGCATGATTGACACGAAAACAAACAAAAAGAAACCACGGATTAATACCACTGCACGGCATTGCTGTATCCACTGCGTTTGTCATACTTCAAGGCATCGGTCAGGGTGCTGGCGTTACATCTGAAAGTGAAGTTGTAGCTGGTGTATGGCGCAAGCACAACGGAACAATTCATATTGAAGCAATGCAAGTCGCGCTGCAAAGAAGCAGTGGTCATACTCATGGCATGATTTTCGAAATCATAACCCGATGAGAAACTGATGTTCCAACCGTCACTGATACGAAGGTTACCACTGACATTCAATGTCTGCGTAAACTTATACGGATAACGCATGGAACTGGTGTTGAATTTTCCACTTGTATTTTCACGCATCGTGATACCATAACCGAAAGTCAGAGACCACGGCATAGAGAATTTCATATATCCGTCAGCATCAGTATCAGCCTTACCACCAGAATCTTTCTTCTTAGCGCCACGCTGACCCTCTATCATGTTATCGTCTACATTACTTTCTATATTCGTATCAACGCCTTCTTCATCGTTGTTATTTTTGTTCTTGTCCTTGTTCTTATCATTTTCTTTGTCGCCACCGCCAAACCATTTCTTCAACTGGTCAGGACTGAGTGTGAAAGATATGTTCTGAGACATTCCTTGGAAACGTCCAAAGCGACCTTTGCTATACTCTGTGTGAGTGCCTATATATGGTTTTCCACTACTATCCAGTTCATAGGCATAAGTAGCGAACACCGCATTCATATTGAACGTATAGTGCTTCCACCATTTCAATCTCAAACGAGTGGAAAGGTCACTCCACGGACGAGTATCGGCAGCCATATTGTAAGACATGGATGCACCCAATTCATCAATGAGACTTATTTTTTTAAAACCTGTAGAGTCTTCATCACTCTTGATTTTCATCTCGATGTTATTAGATACATCCCAAGTGATACTACCCGTCTTGCCTTTCCCTGGCACGCCGTAAAGTCCATTACGATATGGAGAATATTCCACGAGTGACACATTACCGTCTAAATCAGTCTTCTGGTATGTCTGGTAATAACCGTACCGGCTTGAACCAAAATCCGGTGCATAACTAAAACTAACCTGTGGTGTAAAGACGTGGCGGATGGCCTGAATTTTATCGCCGAACAGTTTTCGGTTAGGCACCCAGAATCCATATAACTTGGTGCTGGCGCTGATACTCATATTCCAATTATATACATTATGAAATCCATAAGTGGTATCAGCGATTTCAGTTTGATGGACATTATCCCATGAACAATCCACCTTGCTGGAATACATTCGATCAGTAAAATTGAACGATGGATTCACATTAATATAATTGAAGAGTGTGAAGCTACCGCTGATTGGAATATTATGCTGCATTCCGTTTTTCCAATCCTTGATAAGATTGGAATGGAGGAATTTATCTTCTTTGGTACTTATCGAGTTAGACAACTGACCAGTATAACTCATGGCAATCTTCTCATACCAACGTTCCTTTCCCACGACATTTGCACGGCGGAACGGATAGAAGCGGGCTATCGAAATATTCAAGTCGGGCAACGTCATGGCTATAGACGAGTCGCGCATGTTCTGAGTCAAGTTAGCTGTACTGCTCAGCGACAAGCCTATGCTTGAGAAAGTCGTGCTCCAGTTGACAGATGATGTACGGGTACTCTGGCTGAGAGTCGTAGGATTATACATACTGTTCAAATTGTTGCGCTCGTAACTGGAAGAAGCGAAGTTGACACTTGCCGAAAGCGAACTGAATGGATTCGCCTTGGCATCTTGTCTGTGACTCCATTGTATTTTGAAACTTTCCTGTTTGACAAAGTCGGGCATACCCTTATCACCCGTCTGAGTGTCCTGATAACTGAAATAGAAACTACCCGAATAACGGTAGCGTTTGCGATAATTAGTGGCTGCGGAAATGCCCCATGAACCTTTGGTATAGATTTCGCCCAACAGTTTCAGGTCCCATTTATCACTCATTGCAAAATAATATCCACCATCACGCAAATAGAATCCACGATCGTTTTCATCGCCATAAGTTGGCATGATGAAACCACTGCTATAGTTCTTTGTAAATGGGAAGAATCCATAAGGGATGGCCAGTGGCAATGGCACATCAGCAACTACAAGATATGCCGGACCAAAGACCACATCCTTGCCAGGTCGAACCTTGGCACGCGAAAGTGCTATATAGAAATCAGGATGAGGTTCATCGCAAGTGGTGTAACGTCCATGTTGAAGATATATTTCACCATTATTATTACGTTTGGACAATTGGCTATAGAGATATCCATCTTCCTGCTTTGTGGTCACATTATTGATAAGACCTTTTTTGGACTTGAAGTTAAACGACATCGTATCGCTCTGATATTCATCCGAGCCCATCTTGAATACAGGTTTGTTTTTCAGTCCATCTTTCGCCGTGGTGTCACGACTACCTGCGGCATGAACCAGACTGCTGTCCAAACTCATGTATATCTTGTCACTAGTCAAATCCATATTCTCATACTTCACCTTTGCAGATCCGTAAAGATGTGAAGTGTTGCTTGCTGCATCATAAATCAGCGAGTCTTCGGCGGAATACTCCACAGGAGCATCGATTCCATTCTTTTTCTTGCGGTTGAGAGAATCCAGACGTATCGAATCGTCTATTGCCTTGTTATGGTGATAGATAGCCAGTTGCAACGAATCCATCTTCGTGGTGTCGGGAATGACACGACCCTGTGGATCACGCTTCAGAGTATCCTTTTGAGACACATTATCCCGCTGTTCCCCTTTCTTTTTACGCTGAAGAAAGGGCAATGTTGTATCGGCCATCATAAACATGAAGGCAAACAATAATAATGCTATGAGTGATTTTCTTCTCATTTAAAGTGCAAAATTACGTAATAAAAAGGGAATTACAGAGTGATTTTCTATTTTTAACTATTACAGATGCGCTATGATAATCATTTTTAGTTGACTGTTCAAAAAGTTAACACAATCGAAAACTGGATTGTATTCAGATTATCCGCAGACCTCTCTTTCTAAGAAAACATTACCTCCCACCTTTTAAAACGTTCCAGTCCTTCGGTTCCGAATTTGGCAAGACTTTTCTCTGCCTGTTCCTTCGTTTTCTCTCTATCCAGATGAGTTTTACTGTAAAACTTATCTGCATAGCATATCACCTGTTCTTCCAAAGTCTCAGGCAAGAAGTCTTCGTGAGGAAGAGGCAAATTCTGTCTGATTATTTCTGATTTCGCGAGTCCTGCCCCTGTATGTCTCTCACATACACGTGCATGTCGTTCCAAGCCTTCAGCTCGCAACATCTCGGCACCCAATCTGCCGTGACAGATGTAAGGTTCACTACCAAAACATTCTATTCCTACTGCATCGCACTTGACGATGCCTATATCGTGTAGCATTGCCGCCTCGGTGAGAAACTGGCGGTCGAGATTCAGTTCCGGATGACTGTCCGCTATCTTCAACGCCATACGCATCACGCTTTCACTATGAGTGATGAGTATATGTTTCAATGCGGAACCATCAACGTAGTACTTATCTATAATTTTGTTATAATCCATAAATGAACCTCCCCCGACTCCTCCCAAGGAGGGGTCGGGGGAGGTTTTAGTTTTTTATCTTTCAATATATGCTATTACATCGCCTTTCTGTATTTTAGCACCCTGCTTGGCATTGATTTCCACCAATTTGCCACCAAGGGCTGCTGGTACAGTGACGAATTCACCCCAAGGAGCCTGTAAATAGCAGAAAGCATCGCCTTCTTTGTATTCCTTGCCGATAAATGGTTCAACAGAAGGAGCGCATTCGCCGTCGCCATTGAACTCCCAGAACACCTGACCTTTGACTGGTGCCACAATAGCGTCAGCCTTGGCATGTTTAAACTCTGAAAGCTGTTCAGGTGTGAGTTTGTTTCCCAGTTTTGCATCTTTCGCTTTCTGCAGGTCTGCAAGGAAGTTCTTCTTTGCCTGACCACTCTTAAAGTTGCGATACTGCTCTGGGTGCATGGCGAGTTCGAAGAGTTCCTCATTGTCTTTGCCATAATCCCAACCATTCTCGTCCATCTCTTTTTTGAAATCATCGAGTGCGTTTGGTATCAATGTATGAGGGTCAGCATCGGTAAACTCACGTCCCTGTGCCTTTGCCAGTGCCACGAGTTCCGGATCAATTGTTCCAGGAATCTTACCGCTCTTGCCGAGAATCATACCCCACATAGAATCGTCCATCATCACGAAGCGGCCTTTGCCCTGCTCCATCGTCAGAAGGTTCATCAGTGCGATATTCTTGGTATATTGTGAGAATGGTGTTACGAGTGGTGGATAACCTACGCGAGGCCAAACATAAGCCACCTCGTCGAAGAGTTTCACGAGCATGTCATCCATCGAAAGTTCTTCTTCACCTTTCTTCTTACGGATGTTGTTGATGGCTGTACGGATACCGCCCAGATCGGCCATCATGGAACCCATCATACCACCTGGCAGACCGCAACCGAGCAACAGTGAAGACATCACCTTGTTTTGCGGATTGATGAAATATCCCAACCAGTCATCGATAAACTCCTGTGTCAGTGAACGAGCCTTCATATAGGCGTTCATATTGATTTCAGGAACGTCGAAGCCTTCGTTCTTCAGCATACTCTGAACAGAAATCACATCTGGATGTACCTTTCCCCATGACAGAGGTTCGATTGCTGTGTCGATAATATCTGCACCATTATTGCAAACCTCAAGAATAGAAGCCATAGACAGACCTGGACCTGAATGGCCGTGATATTCGATGATGATTTCCGGATGTTTTTCTTTGATGGTCTTTGTCAGTTTACCCAACATTGCCGGCTGGCCGATACCTGCCATATCCTTCAGACAGATTTCCTTGGCTCCAGCGGCAACCACCTTATCAGCGATATCACTGTAATATTCCACGGTATGAACCGGAGAGTTTGTGATACAGAGAGTAGCCTGCGGGGTCATGCCAGCCTCGGCTGCCCATTTGATACTAGGAATGATGTTGCGCACATCGTTAAGACCACAGAAGATACGGGTGATATCCACACCCTGAGCATGCTTCACTTTGTACATCAACTGACGTACATCGTCGGGCACGGTATACATACGCAGTGCATTCAGACCACGGTCAAGCATGTGGGTTTTGATGCCCACCTTATTAAATGGTTTACAGAAAGCACGAACTGCATCATTTGGATTTTCGCCAGCTAACAGGTTTACCTGCTCAAAAGCACCACCATTGGTTTCTACACGGGCAAAACACCCCATATCGATAATCACTGGGGCGATACGCTCCAACTGGTCTTTGCGTGGCTGGAATTTTCCTGATGACTGCCACATGTCTCTATAAAGGAGACTAAACTGTATTTTCTTTTTCATATTCTTATTACCTATTCTTTTGTCAGCCTAATTAGGCTGCAAAATTAGACAAAAAAAATCAAACTAGCGTTTATCTGATATATTTTTTTCAATTTATAACTAAATTCGATCATCGACAAATCTAAAAGTATCTCAACTTTCAAATGTATGGATGTTATAGAAATTATAATAATAGTATGCTTATTCGCAAAATGTCACCATACTGAGAATGCCGTAGGCATTGACTATCGGTAGAAATCAAATCATAATAAAAAACATATATCCCGTAGGGATTAACCTCTTTCCAACTGCTTATGGCAAATCCCTATGGGATTCATAAATATCCTGAGGGGGACGTTATTCTACCGATATTTTTCCCCTAAAGGGAAAGCTAATCATAGGTTTTATTGCGGATAATCACAAATAATGATATAAAAAGTGTTGTTTTGTTTTGGATTGCCCCCGAATTCATTTATCTTTGCATCATCTTTATTTAACGTAAGATACACAAGAAATAAACTTTGAAGACAATGAAACTGAAAACATTATTCATACTAGGGACATCAATCATATTCTTTATAGCATGTGGAAAACCAGGTGAACAGAAGATTAGTCCCAAAGGTCATACAACCGACGAGCTGAAGCTCACTGGCGACAAAACTGTCTATGGTTTGGCGTGTGACGGTTGCACAGACTCTGTCATCCTGTTGTTGCCTAACGATGGCAGCGACCCCGTGAAATATGATATCATCGACGCATTTCATAATCACAAAGTTATAGGACATCCAAAAATCGGCGACTGGCTGGGGCTTGTGCTTAACAAATCCAATAAGAAAGTAGCCGACATGGTTATCGACCTCGACGAACTGAAAGCTACATGGTGTTACGTGGTCATGCCTAAAATGAGGCCACGAGACGGTATGGGAAGAAATGCACAAAATCGTATGATGGCACACATGCCCGATTCGATAAAAGCCACGTTGATGGTTCCCCGCGAATACGGGTTCACGCTCAAACGCCAATGGACAGCTAAGGCCGTAGGACGCATTCGTCAGCAAAACACATTGGAGAATGAAAGTCCTGTGGTCTATCCTTCACTGAAGAATTATTTTGCATGGCACATCCTCAACGGCAAACTTGTCTTGACCTATGGCAAAAGAAAGCTGGACAAGGACAATAACATTTACTATGTCAATCAGAAGAATGATACAGCCGAATTCATTTTCATGATGAAGGATTCGCTACAGCTCAAATTCAGAGACAAGATCATCTCTTATTATCGGAAAGCAAACGAAAATGATGTCAACAAAACGGCTCAAAAGATTGCTGCACAAAGTGCTAAGAGGGCGATCGAAGAAATTAAATAGTCTAGAATTTAACACTTCAGTAACTCGCATTCTAGAAAAATAAATGACGAAAAGGGAACAAGAAAACGTTGAAAAACGCTGCCCATTTTGCCGTTTATCGTCATTCAAAGTCCAACTAACCGTAAACGAGGTTGCATTTTGATGTAAAGTGCAACGCAAGTAACCATGAGTTAGGACGTGAAAAGCATCAAACAAGAGGGTCAAAGCATGTTAATTGCAAAAGCCTATATTGTCAATCACAGCAGAAAATCGCATAAGCATCTGATAATCATAAGATTAGTTACATAACAGAAATACGGCGTTCTTTTCGACCGAAGAGTGATTCGGATGAAAAGAACGCCGTATTTTGAAGGTTTTCTATTACGAATTTAACGATTAGTCTATATTTGCAAACAAACGTTAACAGAGATATTTACTTTAGATTACTATTCTCCCACTCCATTCAGACTTAGAACTCAAAGCCTAAGTTGATATAGAAGTATGGCTCTTTCGTCTTGCTGGAATATCCGAGAGTGGCACCCAGGGGACCGAGAATCGTATTATAGAAATATCCTATCTCGCCACCCAATATCGGCGTGTCATTCAAGAGGTCTTTCAGTTTGTTGGAATGCTGAGCGCCAGACACTGCCACCAACACGTAGTTGTTATCGGCTATACGCTGTTGCAACTTCATTTGCAATGCAGTAAACTGATCATCAGTGTGTTCCATATAACCCATGCCAGCCAACGGCATCTGGTGGTCGATGTAATGGTCGAACCACATGCCTCCTACCATATTATACTGGCTATAGGCAATGTCTTTTCCAAAAAGCATACGACCGTAGGCCATCGGCTGCAATGAGAGTCGACTGTTCAGCGGGAACGACATTCGCCACATCGCCTTGAGCATGGAAAAGCCGATATGACCCTTATAATCCACGAAGTTGTCATTATAATAAGCATAGCCCGCCAAGAACTTGGCACCACGTGTGGGGAACGACCATTTGTCTTCCGAATTATAGTTTACATTGAGATAATAAGAAAAATAATGTTCATCGCTGAGATGGTCGAAATCCGCATCCGTATGCGTGCCTATCAGCACGTCGTGATAATTGTAATAGTCGAAACGCGCGCCCAGATTGACGTTGAAGTTGCGGATGTTGAAATCGAATACCGAGAAATCCACAGCATGATAATTGTACGTCATGTTGAAATCACGCGAGCCGCCGTTATAGATATTCACATCGTTGTGACGGAAGATATACGACAAACGCATCTTATTCATTCCCGACGGATTTAAATTGGCATCCAACCGTCCCATGATTCTCTTTCCCAATCGCAGGGTAGCCTCGATGTTCATCGGCGAATTTTTAGGTTTGTAAATACCATTTATCTGCAATGCCACCATCTCTTCCGTGTCGAAACGCACGCCAAGACCAGCCAGCAACTGATTGCTTGTATTTTTTAGGGAGACGGGGGCTACAGAAGCCGTATCAGGCAAAGCCGTTGCGGGATTGAGTTCTATTTTACGAGGAACGAAAGTGCTGTCGATACCGATAACTTTTTTCAGTGCGATGAGTTCGTCCCAATGTTTCATCGCCTCGTCTTCGCCACGTCGTATCAGCGTATCGATAGCCACATCGTTGAAACTTGCTGCATTATAGCCCTTGGTGTTCACACGAATGGCCACATCGGTCATGGCGAGGTTATCATCATACTTGTTTTTACAGTTCACATCAACAATCTGTCCCAGGATGTCGGAACCTTTGCGCAGGTCGTCTGCCGTCTTTGGAGGTCCCTGCACTGTGACGCCGATGATGACATCAGCTCCCATCTGACGGGCGATATCGGCAGGATAATTGTTGCGCAGTCCACCATCTACTAGCATCATACCACCTTTTCTGATTGGGGCGAAGGCAGCAGGGATGGACATACTGGTACGCATGGCCTGAGCCAGCACTCCACTATGGAAATCGTATTCCGTATTATCGATGATATTCGTTGCCACACAGGCAAAGGGGATGGGCAACTTGTTGAAATCGATGGAATCATGATATCCGGCGGTGAGTTTATTGAAGAGCGCCGACAGATTTTTACCTTGTATCACGCCGCCCGTTTCCGCAATGTTCTTTTCTTTGTCCAGTGTGAACGTCTTCATGAGCATATAGGTGTTTTGCCGATGCCGGTCGCTCAGACTTTTGTTCTTCACGTCATCCCTGTCGGACAACACGAAAGACCAGTCCTGCACCCTGACCATGGAGTCCAGACGATGGGAATCATAGCCGATGGAATATAGTCCGCCGATGATGGAACCCATCGACGTGCCGGTGATAATGTCCACCGGTATGCCCGCGCGTTCAATCACCCGCAACGCACCGATATGAGCCATGCCCTTTGCGCCACCACCACTCAGCACCACGGCAACTCTCTTACGTGGTTTCTGTTGTGCGGGAAGTACGGTTGACAACAGAAACAATGACAATATCAATAAAGAAAAACGGCGTGCGACATTCATTTTTATTTGTCCATATTATGATTCATAAATCTGTGTTCTGCCAACTTCTCGTATTTTGTTCCTGGCCGTCCGTAATTGGCATAAGGATAAATGCTGATGCCACCACGCGGAGTGAAATACCCCGTTACCTCGATGTATTTAGGTTGCATCAGCCTGATCAGGTCTTTCATAATGATGTTCACGCAATCTTCATGGAAATCACCATGATTGCGGAAACTGAAAAGATACAGTTTCAAACTCTTGCTCTCCACCATCCTCTCGGCTGGGATGTATGATATTCTGATTTCAGCGAAGTCGGGTTGTCCGGTAATCGGACATAGCGACGTGAACTCAGGACAGTTGAACTGCACCCAATAGTCATTATCAGGATGCTTGTTCAAGAAAGTCTCCAGCACATCAGGATCATAATCCATACTATACTTGGTCTTCGAGCCTAGGGCGTGCAGCCCTTCATCTTTTCTATTTTCGTCCATATCTAAAAATTGAAAATTCTCAAAACATTATAGCTGATGCCGTTATCATAGACATCCTCGCCCTCGTATTCCTTCAGTCTGTGCACGATGCGTATGGTCACGGGCAGCACCACCACCTCGTAAGCGGTCTTCAATATCACCTGCCAAAACATCAGCACGGGAAGTTCTGATGCAGGAACCACGCCCGACAGAGCCAACGGGAAGAATATCAACGAATCTACACTCTCGCCAAAAACGGTGCTGAGGACGGCACGGGCGGAAAAGTTTTTCCCATTGGATGATATTTTCATCCTGCTCATCACATAAGCGTTGACAAATGAACCTGCCAGAAAAGCCACGAAAGATGCGGCGGCAATGCGCGGCGCCAAACCGAAGATGGCATGGAAGCCCTCATCATTGTGCCAATAGGGTGCTCCGGGAATGGCATCGCAGACGGCACCAAGCATGACGAAAAAGAAATTCATCACGAAACCCATCCATATCAGCAGGCGCGCCTTGCGGTATCCCCACACTTCGCACACGCAGTCATTAATAATGTAAGATACGGGGAACACGATCAAGCCACCAGTGAGGCTGATTCCCATAACCGAAATTTGCTTTGTCTCAAGCACGTTCGCCGCTATCAGGCAAACGCAAAAGAGTATACTGAAAAGCATGAACAGTACACTCACATTGTTCTGTTTTTTTTCCATTTTCTTGTTTTTTAAGAGGTTTACCAAGCACTCTTTGATATAATTGAGAATTGATATTTGAGAATCGGGAATTATGATTACCTATTTTCTGACAACATCATTCTTAATAAAGCAGATGCAAAGTTATGCAAAATATTTAATATAATGATTGTGTTTATGATAAAATCGTTAATTTTGCAACATAAATGAACAAAAACAAATATAGAATGAAAAAAATTTTATCTCTCGCCGCCATCTTGTTGGCTATATTGCCAATGAGGGCACAGAATGCCGAATACGTCATTTCGGGTATTACACCCAAAGACGCAAAAACGGTATACATCATGTCCGACAACAATTTTCGTAAGCAGGACAGCGTAGCCGTGGATAACGGAAAATTCCAAATAAGTGGTAACAAACCGCTGAATACGTTCATCACCATGATGACCGACGAAGATCATGCGGTGACCGTGCTCAACGACTGTACACCCATCACAGCGAACCTCAACAACGGCACAATCACCGGTTCGCCGCTCAATGTGCAATTCGGCAGCTTCCAGAAGGAAGTGACTGCCAACGAAGCGAAGAGCAGAAAACTGTATGATGAATGGAAGAAAGTGAAAGATGACAAAACCATCGAAGGCTTCACCAAGAAAAAGACAATGGAGAAACTGATGATGGAAACTAAGAAGCAGTCTATTGACGACATGATCAATTTCACAAATAAGAACAAGAACAATGTGTTGCCAGCATATTTCATAGGTGCCAACTATTACATTTTCAGTTACGAACAGCTCGACTCCATGCTCGATCCGTCAGCCACATATTATGAGCACCCGATGATAGAGCGGGCTAAAAAACAAATGAAAATGTTGGCAAAACGACGCCTGGGATTAAAATTCACCGACCTCACAATGAATGACCTCAAAGGCAACGTGGTGAAGCTGAGCCAATGGGCAGGCCGCGGCAATTATGTTTTGGTGGATTTCTGGGCCAGTTGGTGCGGACCCTGCCGTGCCGAAATGCCAAATGTTGTGGACAGTTACAAGCGCTATCATGTTGCTAAAGGCTATGAAGTGGTGGGAGTTTCGTTCGACAAGGAAGCCGAATCGTGGAAGAAAGCCGTCAACGAGCTCGGCATGTCGTGGCCGCAGATGTCCGACCTCAAAGGTTGGCAATGCGCTGCCAACAATGTGTATGGCATCAACTCCATTCCATCGAACATCCTTCTAGACCCTGATGGTATCATCATAGCCACAGACCTGCGCGGTGTAGAACTGGAAAGCAAACTAAAAGAAATCTTTGAAAAGTAAAAACGCAGTAGAGACGCGACGTTTCACGTCCTCTCAAGTAAATAAAAGGTGAAAAGGTGAAAGGGAGAGTCTCTTTCACCTTTTCATATTTATATTATTTAATCAACCATACCATATATCCCACGAAGACAACGATGAGGGCAACGCCCTCCCAACGTTCAATCTTATATTTGGTGAACGAGAACAGCCATAGCAGCACCATGCCCATTGTCATCACAGCCAAATCGAACATTGTGATGCCACTCATCGGCATGGGACAAATCACGCCAGTGATACCCAAGATAGCCAGAATGTTGAATACGTTCGAACCTAGCACATTGCCGATGGCTATGCCACTGTTGCCCTTGCGCGCTGCCACCACACTCGTTGCCAATTCAGGCAAAGATGTTCCACAAGCCACAATCGTAAGACCAATCACAGCCTCGCTCACGCCCAGCGATGAAGCCACTGCCGTGGCACCGTTCACAAACACATCACTGCCACCTATCAACGCCGCTAGTCCCAACACAATAAACAGTGCGGCCTTCCAAGTCGACATCTTTTTGCCTATATTTTCTTCATTCTCCTTATTATCCTTAACTCCACGCAAGGTGAAAAACATAAATACAGCAAACAACACTAGCAAAATGACTGCATCCAGACGCGAAATGAATCCGTCCATGCACATCAACAGCAAAGCTACAGATGCGATGATAGCAAACGGTACATCTTTTTTCACCGTAGACTTCAGTATCGTTATCGGCGTCACAACAGCAGCACATCCCACGATGAACATTTCGTTGAACGTGTTACTGCCCACGATATTTCCGATGGCAAGACCCGAAGAACCCTTCAAAGCAGAAACCATACTGACGCAAAACTCAGGCATCGACGTGCCCATGGCTACAATGGTGAGACCAATAACTATTTGCGGTATCTGCATCCGTTCGGCCACAGCCACGCTGCCATCCGTCAACATGTTAGCGCCCCAAACAACCAATACAATACCCACAATGATAAAAACGATATTCAACAACATAACATAAAATAATTAATAAGCTGCAAAGGTACAAAAAAACCTTGAATGCTCGCGCACTCAAGGTCACCTTTTAACAATCACACTATAATTATAATCTATTTCGAAACACCTATTGGGAAAATCTATTCTAATCTGAAAAACAATCTTTTACCTCACAATCACTAGCCCACTTCGATTTGGCGCGCCATTTTCTGTTCTGCCTTCACAATCTTCGGCAGTTCAATCGTGAGCACACCTTCGGATACTCGTGCCGCAATCATATTCTTGTCTACATCGTCAGGCAAAATCAATGTCTGTTCGAATTTTCCATAAGAAAACTCACGACGCAAATAATGATTCTTCTTTTCCTCCACATCCTCATGACGGTTTTCCATCTTAATGGTCAAATCACCATCAGCATTGATATGTACATTGAAATCTTCTTTGCGCATACCCGGAGCAGCGAGTTCCACTTTATATTCAGTTTCCGATTCCAGCACATTGATTGCCGGTGCCGTGGCATTGGCCTTCGGCATATTGTTGTTCACAATGAAATCATTAAAAATCTCTGGTAAGCATACATTTCTGTACATAATTATTATCTCCTATTCGTTAATTGTTATTTACTATGATTGAAGATTGCCTCGGCTTTATGCTTAGGCCTTCGTTCATTAATATGCAAATTGCAGACCAACGAAAGAATTATGACATATTGTCGTTTTGTTATGACATATTGACAATACCCGTATTACGTGTTCTTGTGTGACATTACATCTTTGATATACTCGAAACGGTCGAAATCTGTATATCCCATTCGATGCAAAGTTTGTTCGCTGCGGTCCACATCTGCCTCAGTATTATAATCGGGAATGAGGGGCAGACGGATTGTGACTTTATCGGTTGCGTCTTGGTCGGCAAGCCAATGCAGATTGTCGATAACCCGCTGATTATCACGTGAGGTATATGTCTCATAAATATGAGGATCCATATCCTTGATATCGATGAAGAAACGGGAGACATAAGGGAACACTTGCTCCAGATGATAACGGTCTACATTGAGACTTGTTTCAATGGTGATGTTCCACTGGGCGGGCATCAACGTGCAAAATGCAGCAATGAAATCGCTTCGCAAAAGCGGTTCGCCGCCACCAAAAGTGATTCCGCCGCCTGTGGCAAGAAAATAGATATTGTCCACAGACACCTCATCGAGCAACTCACCTACACTGATTTCTCGCCACACGCCATCGGGCGTGAGACATTGGGGATTGAGACAATAACGGCAACGCAACGGACAGGAGTGAAACGTGACGAGCGTAGTGACTCCCACTCCATCCGTGGCTAAGCGGTGACGATTGATGCCGATAAGCGGAGCTATGATATTTTCCTGTTGTTCCATAATTGACAAAGTTAAGCATTATCATCTTCATCCCGTTTCACAACGACCTATTTATAATAATATTTAACTAGAAAGGCGATACAAGTCACATCTCCATAAGTGGTGATATGTGTCAGAAACGGCATCATCAGTTCTTATATATCATTGATTATCAGAAGTTTGACATTTACATGGCGTGTCAATGAGCAAAGGGGTATTGTTTTATACAAATATAAAGACTAACTTTGCCAACAGAAAATCAAAACTCTAACGATTATGACAAGGGGTAAAAGTATTTGTAATGTACTGAAAACTATCCGCAAGCAGATAGCCGATGCTAATGATATATCGTATAATCCCACTCCATGTGACTACAAAGGGGAATGTCTGGGCACATGTCCGCACTGCGAAGCAGAAGTGAGATACATAGAAAACAGTCTGAACGCACTGCGCATGGCTGGCAAAGTAGTCACCATCGTGGGTCTTTCGGCAGGACTGTCGGTATTCACTTCGTGCAATGGGAATAAATCTGGAAATGCGACGCAAGTGGAGAACAGCCGAAAGTCAATGGGAAAAGCTCCCGTAAATGTGGAAACGACAGGTATAGTAGACGAAAATTGGAACAATGCTGACACACCTAAGGTGAAAACAACTTTCAAAGTTGAAACGCCCGTCATCAAAAAAGACAAAAGGCAAAGATTGATGGGTACATCGCCCGTAATTAAAGGGGATGTGGAAGTGATGCCAGAAACGACTGATACGACCTCTGCAATGATATTCGATGAAGTGGAAGAGATGCCATCGTTCCCTGGCGGAAAAACCGCTCTGATAGATTATATCTACAACAACCTCAAGTATCCGGAAACAGCGGATTGTGTGCAAGGACGGGTGATTATCGGATTTGTAGTTGAGAAAGATGGTTCGCTGAGCGGTATCAAAGTGGTAAGATCTATAGATTTCTGTCTTGACAAGGAGGCTGTACGAGTTGTCAAGAGTATGCCCAATTGGATACCTGGCAAACGGAATGGCGTCACAGTTAGAGTGAAATATTATGTGCCGGTATCATTCCGTCTACAATAAGAAGTTTAAGTTGTTAAAATAATGAACTATCATTCCGAAATCAAAGATAGGCGGCATCTCAGCAATAAAAACAAATGAATTTGTTTTCTATTGCACTCGATTTGCAATCTTTAAATAAGATAGGCGGCATCTCAGCAATAAAAACAAATGAATTTGTTTTCTATTGCACTC
>ENA-UOYA01002728-UOYA01002728.1-activated-sludge-metagenome-genome-assembly--contig:-NODE-2728-length-16697-cov-5.069463_pt1 | contig 16697 bp, 16 predicted proteins | sample MGYA00238163_ERZ764804 | MGnify/ENA primary metagenome ERZ764804 (study PRJEB28919, sample SAMN05720223) | activated sludge metagenome | isolation source: Anaerobic digester | place: Hong Kong... | reverse complement strand
AACTGCCCGGCCCGCTCCACCGCCCAACCGGGGTCGGCATATTTCCCCCCGTCCGAAAAGGAGTCCGGGGTCACATTGAGGATCCCCATGACCAGGGTTTTATCCCCCAGGCGTATGGTTTTCCCCCGGCAGTCCAGGTCATATGGGCTAAAACCCTCCTGGCCGTCCAGCGCCTCCTTGATCCGCCGGGCCAGGTCCGCCAGGCCGAACGGCTGGCAGGCAAGTTTGGCCAAAAAATGCTCATACTGCCTCAAGGTGCCCATCAGCAGCACTTTCGTTTCCGCCACGGAATGGTCGACCACACCCCGGGCAACAGCAGCCTCACCGCCCTTGCCTAGCATCTCCTGTTTGATAATATTGGCCTGTTTGGGCTGCACTCCGTCCAGCATGACCAGCCTGTGCACAGCCTTAGGCGCCATCCAGCCGCAGCCGGCCGCGTCCGCCCCGACTTCGGCAATCACCCGGCGGGCCTCTGATTTGTTTTCAACTATGACACTGTAAACTCTGATTGCCATTGATATTCCTCCCGGTTTCATAATCCGGCGCCACACTTGGAAAAATTATAAAGCGGCCGGCCAAGAAAAGCAATGTCCCGCAGGTGAAAAAACAAAACGGCCCTGCGGCCGTTTCAAAGTAGACATTTTATTCGTATATCCAACCGTCGACTTCCCGGCTGTATTCGACCAGCTCTTCCTCTTTAAAGAACAGGCTGATCTCCCTGGCCGCGCTTTCCAAAGAATCCGAACCGTGGATGATATTACGGCCGATGTCTATGCCGTAGGCGCCCCTGATCGTGCCCGGCGCCGCTTTCAGCGGATTGGTCGCGCCCATCATATCCCGCGCCGCGCTGACAGCGTCTTTGCCTTCGATCACAAAAGCCACCACCGGGCCGCTGGTGATAAACCCGACCAGCGATTCAAAAAATGGTTTGCCCGCGTGCTCGCCGTAGTGTTTTTCAGCCAGTTCCCTGCTGATCCTGAGCATTTTCAGCCCGACAATTTTAAATCCCTTTTTTTCGAACCTGCTGATGATTTCCCCGGCCAGGTTGCGCTGGACACCATCGGGCTTTACCATAAGATATGTACGTTCCATATTGAAATTACCTCCTCATAAAAGCGCCCGCAGCCTGGCCGCGGGCGCATTTTTATATTTTAAGCGTTTCTGCCGTTTTTCCGCTCTCCCTCACCAGCCTGTTTCATCAACTCGGCAAACTCTTCAGCTTCTATGGTTTCTTTTTCAAAAAGGGTCTTAGCTACCAGGTGCAGGGTTTCCAGGTGCTCTTCCAGAAGTCCTTTAGCCTTGCTGTAGGACTGGTCGATAGTCTGCCGCACCTGGACGTCGATGGCGTTGGCCACCTCTTCGCTGTAGTTGCGGTCCCTGGCCAGGTCCCGGCCCAGGAAGGGAGTATCGGTCTTGCGCCCGTAGGTCATCGGCCCGAGGTCGCTCATACCGAATTCCATGACCATCTTTCTCACCAAATCGGTGGAGCGCTCCAGGTCGTTTTGCGCCCCGGTGCTGATTTCCTTTAAGACCAGGTCCTCGGAGACACGCCCGGCCAAAAGCATGGTCACCTGGTCCAGCAGCTGGGACTTGGTCGCGTAATAGCGGTCTTCCTTCGGCAGGAGCAGTGTATAGCCGCCTGCCCTGCCCCTGGGTATGATCGAAACCTTGTGCACCGGGTCGGTATTCGGGAGCAGGAAGCCCACCACGGCGTGCCCGCCCTCGTGGTAACAGACCAGCCACTTCTCTTTTTCACTGATAACCTTGGATTTCTTCTCAGGCCCGGCGATTACCCGCTCAATGGAGTTTTCCAGGTCGGCCATGGTAATCTTTTTCCTGTTTTGCCTGGCCGCCAGGAGCGCCGCCTCATTGGTCAGGTTGGCCAGGTCCGCCCCGGTAAAGCCCGGCGTCCGGCGGGCCAATACCTCGAGGCTGACCGTCTCTTCCACCGGCTTGCCGCGCATGTGGACTTTCAGAATCTCTTTGCGCCCGTTTACATCAGGCGAGTCAACCACCACCTGGCGGTCAAAACGCCCCGGCCGCAGGAGGGCCGGGTCTAAAATATCAGGCCTGTTGGTTGCGGCCAGGATAATAATACCCTCGTTGGGCGAGAAGCCGTCCATTTCGACCAGCAGCTGGTTCAGCGTCTGCTCGCGCTCATCGTGGCCGCCGCCCAGGCCGGCGCCCCGCTGCCGCCCCACGGCGTCAATCTCGTCAACAAAAACAATGCAGGGTGAGTTCTTTTTGGCCTGATCAAAAAGATCGCGAACCCTGGAAGCTCCCACACCAACAAACATTTCAACAAAGTCAGAGCCGCTGATGCTGAAGAAAGGCACCCCGGCCTCGCCGGCCACCGCTCTGGCCAGGAGGGTCTTGCCGGTCCCGGGCGCGCCGAACAGCAGCACCCCTCTGGGAATCTTGGCGCCCAACTCCTGAAACTTTTTCGGGTTCTTCAGGAATTCAACGATCTCTTCAAGCTCTTCTTTGACCTCGTCCGCCCCCGCCACATCGGCGAAGGTGACTTTCTTTTTATCATCACTGTGCAGTCTGGCCCTGCTTTTGCCGAAAGACATCACCCGGTTGCCGCCGCCCTGGGTCTGCTGCATCAGGAAGAAGAACAGGATTACAAACAACAGTATAGGCAAGAGAGTGGTCAGGAGACCGGTCCACCACCCGGGCTGGGGAGGCGGCTCGCTCGTCCATTCCACCTTCTTTTCTTTCAAAAGCCTGAATAAGTCCCCGTCGGTCGCCGGTCCTTTGGACTCAAACTTCGTCCCGTCGGTTTTCTCGCCTGTGACAGTGTTGGTACCGCTTTCAGTCTGAATGACAACCGACTTTACCTGTCCCTGATTCACAAGCTCTAAGAACACACTGTACTTGATCGGTGAGGGGACAGCTCTGGTGGGCGTTGTATATTTCAGCAAGGCGATAATAACCAGAACAATAAGCAAATATATGCTAAGGTTTTTTACAACCTTGTTCACGATGACACTCCTTCCGTAAAAACGCACTAACCCATAATGAGTATTTTAACATATTTCAGCAACCGTTTCAATCAAAAGCATCTGCCGCGGCCCAGTTTTAAACGCAGTACCCTTGCTGTGCAGCCGTCCACTTTCCACTTCTCTCCAGTCCGCATGCCGCCCACCCAGACGATCTCACCCGGTGTGCCGACAAGCGGGACCCGGTCCCTTTCCTCGCGCGCCACCTTTTGTTTGATAAAAAAGTCTTTGAGTTTAGTCGCCGCAGGGCTGCCGTATGGTTGAAACACATCTCCCGCCAGGCGGCTGCGCACAAAAAGCGGTTCCGGCAGTTTGCCGGCGTCCAGCAAAGCCTCTGACGGCGGCAGGTCTGCCGGGTTCGGTGCGCCGGTATAAGGTATTTCCTCAGCGTAAATTGTCTGGTCCAACTCGGGCAGATAAGTGGCGCCAGGCACCTGCAAAGGATAGATATAATAAGGAGTCCCGGGATTTTCCCGCAATTTTTTCAGTTCAAGGGAGGAATGGCGCCGCACAGCCGCAGTGTTCAGGGGCATACCGGCCTGCGCGCCGGTTTCGCCGTTGTCAATTAAGTCCAGCACCGCCTGGGTATGCTTAAAGTCCAACACCCTCTCCCTGCCGGTTAAGCACTGCCAGGCCTTGCGCAGGGCCCGGCGCCGGATAGCCACAGGCATGCCTTTAAGCTTACCCAGACTTAGAGATATACTTTCCCCTATTGGACAATCAAGAGCATCCTTGAATGCCTTCTCCACCTGATCATCCAGGAAGCTATCCTCTTCCCGGCTGATTTCACCCAGCCGGAGCAAAGCCGGCACCAGGCCCGGGTTGTAGTCTCTGACCAGCAGCGGCATCAGGTTCAGCCTGACCCGGTTTCTGGCGTATACGGGCTGCAGGTTGGAAGAATCCTGGCGGAAGGACAAATTCTGCTCACGGCAATACCGCTCAATTTCAGCGCGCCTGACTTCCAGTAGTGGCCTGATATACAGGTTATCCCTTACGGGAAGGATGCCTTTGAGGCCTGTGGTACCCGCACCTCTCAAAAAATTGATCAGGATCGTCTCAGCCTGGTCATCAGCCTGGTGCGCCAGGGCAATTCTTGCCGCCCCCACCTGGCGCGCTGTCTCACAAAGAAACTCATAACGCACTTTCCGCGCGGCCACCTGTTTGGAGAGACCGCTTTGCCGCCTGTAGGCCGGAACATCAACGGATTTTATAGTGGCGGGCAGGTTGCAGCGCTCGGCCATCTCAGCCACAAATACCGCGTCGTTATCCGATTCCCGCCCCCGGAACATGTGGTTTAAGTGGGCCACGTGCAGGGATATTCCCAGGTCATCTTTCAGCAAGTGCAAAATATGCAGCAGCGCTGTTGAGTCCGGGCCGCCCGACACAGCCACGACCACCCGGCAGCCGCGCTCAACCATGCGGTGGCGGACCATAAAAGCGCTGACCTTCTTAAGCAAGTCCATTCAACTTTCACCTATATATGTCGTAGGCCGTATTATTTAGTCGTATGCCGTAGGGCGTAGGCCGTAGTTTTCAGTCGTATGTCATAAGCCGCAGGCCGTAGGTATATCCTGCATTCCTTTTGGGTCTTTGACCTATTATACTTTCTTGCATACCTACGTCTTACGACCTATAGCTTACGACATAATTTGCCTACGTCTTACGACCTATAGCTTACTGCTTCATGAGACAGGGGAACCGTCCCCTTGTCTCAGATCACTTGTCTCATCTTGAAAATTGGGCTTAAGCCACATCTGCCTAATTCAACACCGCTTAAAGCTTTTCCTGCCGCGGTCCTGCGCTGTGATGGCAAAAAATAGTTTTACCATTAATTTACCTGTCTTAGAATGTGACGGTCAATTTCACTCTTAAGCATTGAAACTTTGCTCAAAAAAAACAGTGCGGCGATTATACACAATAATCCGCTGAAAAGTAAGGTTGCGGAAGCGCCAATCCGGCTGGCCAGACCGCCGGCTATTAAATTGCCAAAAGGAGCCATGCCTATAAACGACATGGTAAAAAGGCTCATTACCCGCCCCCTTTTGTCATCATCAACTATGGTTTGTAAAATAGTGTTGTTTGATACCATCTGGATCATCGCGCCGAAGCCCGTAAACAACATTACCGGCAGGGACAGCCAAAAAATACGGGACAGGGAAAGCATGACCAGTCCGGCGCCTAATGACCCTACGGCCAGGGGAATCATACCTCCCAGCCCCTTTACATTTTTGCGTGATGCCAGGTAAACAGCCCCGGTTACCGCGCCGATGCCGGTTCCTGTCATTAAAAAACCGTAAATGTGTGCCCCGCCGCTTAAAACATCGCGGACCACAACCGGCATAAGCACGGTATATGGCATGCCAACCATGCTGATAAATGCGGACAAAAGTAAGATAGATTTTATTGCCTCTGAGCTGAAGGCATATCTTAAACCTTCTCCAAGTTCCTGAATAATACGGGTATCATTTCTCTCCTTCCTGGCTGTTTCAAGCCTCATCGCCAGCAGGGCGGCAATAACCGCTATGTAGCTTAGGCCGTTCAGTAAAAAACACATGCCTTCACCCAGCAGGGCGATCAGGATCCCGGCCATAGTTGGCCCGACCAGACGGGCGCCGTTAAAAAGGAAGGAGTTCAAGGCAATGGCGTTGGGCAGGTCTTCTTTATTTTCCACCATCTTTACCACCAGTGACTGGCGGGACGGTATATCAAAAGCATTGACAATACCAAGAAAAAGGCTCAGTACAACCAGGTGCCAGACAGCTATTATGCCTGTAAGAGTAAGCCCGGCCACAATAAAAGCCTGAACCATGGCCAGGGTCTGGGTCACAATCAGGATCCGGCGCCGGTCCCGGCGGTCGGCCAGGACACCGGCCAGAGGGGCGAGGACAAACGACGGTATTTGACCTGTAAAGCCAATCACTCCCAGCAGGAGCGGTGAATCTGTCAGGCGGTAGACCAGCCAGCTCATGGCGATTATTTGCATCCAGGTGCCGATCAGGGAGATACCCTGGCCCCCGAAAAAGAGGCGGTAGTTCCTGCTGCCCAGTGCCCGCAAGATATTGTAATTAAAAATGCTTCCCGCGTTTATTCTCATTTATTCGCCCTGCGCCTGCTGCTTTCTTTTTAGCATTATACCCCGAACAGTTTTAGCTTGAAAAGTTTGCGCGGGAATGAAATAAGGGATAACCATTTCATGTCAAAAGATTATCCCCCGCCTGCGGTTATTTTTTTAAATGTTTTTGTTTTTCCAGCCTGGCCACCAGCACGGTCATGTCGTCGGGCGCCCTGGCCGCGCCGCCCGCCCCGGCCTGGGCCAGCTTCAAAATGAGATCAGCCATTTCCTGAGGCTGCATGTCCACCACGTCCAGTAAAACCCCGGCCAGCCATTCTTCCCTGCTGCCGCTGCCCTTGTAGGCGTCAAGGATGCCGTCGGTGACCATCACCAGCAGGTCACCAGCCTGGCAAGTCCTGGTCAGGGTGGATACTTCGAGGTCTTCGATAATGCCTACCGGCAAAGAACAGGACTTAATCTGCTCCACTTGACCATCGCGGATCAGGAATGTGGGGACCGCCCCAATTTTTATAAAATCAGCCTGCCCGGAATTGAGGTTTATCACTGACAGGTCAACAGTAGCGAAAGTTTCGCCCGGCGAGCGCAGGACCAGGATTGAATTAACTGTTTTTATGGCCAGATCCTGCCCGAAACCCGATTCCAGGAGATGGCGCAGCAGTGAAATGGTTGTGCCGCTTTCCAGCGCGGCACGCGGTCCCGCTCCCATGCCGTCGCTTAGGATCAGGGCCAGCCTGCCGCCTTTAAGGTGTAAAAACGCGTAGCTGTCACCGGATACTATGCTCCCGTTTTTACCTATTCCGGCAGCTCCTAAAAATAGGCGGTAGTTCTGTTCCGGGTAAAATCTCAAGTGACAGGAGGGATCTCCCTCCCTGAAGGTACATGCCGGGGTCGACATGTAAAAAGGCTGTTCCAGCAGTTTGGCAAGCACAGGCATTATTAAATCCCGGCATTCCATGACCGCGCTGCAGGGAAGGTGGGCCAGGGAAACTTCTATAGCCCCGTCTTCCCTGCGGTATACGGACAGGCTTTCCACCTGGACGCCCGCTTCCTTTAACTTTCTGCGCAGGGCCGGCCCAACTTCCCCCGCTTCTACTTCGTACGCCAATTCGCCCGGCAGTCCGGCCATTACCTCGGAGATGCCCCTCAGCTGCTCGGCGACAATTTCCCTGCTCTCCAACAGCCGGTGCGACCAGTAGCGGTTCAGGTTATATGTTTCATAAAGGCAGCTGATGGTAATGGCCAGTTCTTTGGTCCTCGAGCAGCGCCTTTTGATCTCGTCAGGCAGGTTGTCCGGCGTAACTTTGCCGTATAATTCAACCAGGGCGATGAGATCGATCAAGCCCTGGTAAGTCTTGTAAAACTCTCTTTCCCAACAGGTCCTGTAGAATGTACAGTCACTGCAGATCTTTTCTCCCACCTGATTGATCAGCCTTTGCAGCCCCTGCTCTTCCCAGTCCTTACCGGTGGTTGAGGACACCTGGTCAAAGGTCCTGGACAGCTCCCTGAGCATCCTGGCCCAGTTTCTGATCCGGGCTTCAAATATTTCCTTGTAAAAAAACCCTTCCTCAGGTGTTTCTTTTGCCCCGGGGGACTCCAGACCCAGAGACACTTTCAAATCCTCTAGAAATACTGCCGGGACCAGCAGAAAAAACAGTGTGGCCAGCCCTGTTTCTGCTAGAATGGCAATCATATTGCCATAATCATTTATATAAACCGACAGAATGATATTGCCCAGGATGAATCCGGTAGCCACACCGGGCTTGCCGAAATTTCTGCAGATCCCGCCCAGCAAACCGGCGAATGAGTAAGCCCCCACTAACACCGGCGCCGTGACATAAGCCAGGCCGGGAATGGTCCCCACCACAGCGCCGGCGCCGGCGCCGGCGCCGGCGCCGCCGACATACGCCGCCAGCAGAATAACAAGCTTGCTCAAGACACCCTTTACGCTGATCATCTCATACTTGAGGTCACCTGTGCCGGCAATAAGCCCCCCCAGGATCAGCAATAAACAAAAAATTTCTTCTCCGGAAAAAGGGTAAACTCCGTCAGCCTTTTTTTTCAGCGCTTCAACGCCGTATAACATAACCGGCGTGAGCAGGGCGGCAAACACAGCTTCAAATAATACACTGAAGTAACCGTACGAAGAAGGGGAATTGTAAGCTATAAAGGAAGCTTTAACCACCACGGTCGCTGCCAGAACCAGCGCCGGCAGCACCAGCCAGGGCCTTTTCATCTCAGCCGGCGCCGATCTGATTAAAAGCCAGGTGCAAAGCATGGTAAGAAGTGAGCTGGTAAATGGGATGCCCCGGCTGACTGTAGCCAGGCCGAGGATAACAGAGAGGACCGCCAGGACCCCGGAACGGCCGCGGATCCTGATGGCGGCAGCCACAAAAGAAGCTCCGAAAGGCGACAGCTCGCCCAGTAAAACCGCACGCCCCAGAAAGAAACCGGCGCAGGCCAGCACCAGTGATTCCGGGTTGATAACCTGCCTCACTTTAGCCCTGAACAAAGGAGATTGTCTTGTGCCGTTTTTTGTACTGACGCCGGGCCGGTGTTTGCTTTTTTCACTCCCGGACCGGTGATACGGATAGATCTCGGGACTTTCTAACAATAGATCCACCCCTTATACTTTTTCTGTAATAAGATTATTATAGTATAAGCAGGTGGAATATAATGTCATCTTTGGTAAGCACTGTATTACTTTATTTCGACTTCCTCCAGTATAAGACCGCAAAGCATGTCACATTCGCTAATGTACATCCAGCTGAAGCCCAACCCGTTTAAAACTATTTTCAGGATAAGCACTCCCGCGACGATAATATCAGCTCTCTCAGGCTGCAGGCCCGGCACTTTTTTTCTTTCCTTTAAATCCATGTTTTTCAGCATGCTTAAGATCCTGTCCACACTGGCGGCGCTTAAGCAATAACCATGCACCTGCTCAGGCTCATAAACAGAAAGCCGCTGGTCAATGGCAGCCAGAGTAGTCGCCGTCCCCCCTACCCCCACCAGGTTTTTAAAGGACAGTTTCTTTATTTCCTCAAGGGCCGGCCTGAAAAGAGCTGTGATTTCCTCCTCACCCGCACCGGTTTCGGTCATCCGCACAGCCCCGGCGTTGATACTAACCAGGCGCAAATTGCCCGCTTGGCGCCAGGTGAGCTCGGTGCTGCCGCCGCCTATATCCAGGACTACAGTGGAATGGGGCGGCACCATCAGACCTGAAAGCACCCCCTTGTAACTCAGGGCAGCCTCTTCTTCCCCGCTCAATACCCGCAGCCGTAACCCGGCACTTTTTTGCACCAGTTCCCAAAACTCACCCTTATTGGCCGCGTCCCGGACAGCGCTGGTGGCAGCTACTATAACTTTTTCAGCACCCAGGTTCAACGCCGTTTCATTGAACAATTTCACGGCCTGCACCGTTCTCTCCATAGCCTCCCGCTGCAATAAGCCCTTGGTAATCCCTTTCCCCAAGCGGGTGGTGTAAAGCCCTGTTTCTATCCTTTTGAGAACCCCGCCTGACTCCCCGGCGACCAGCAGCCTGGTGGAATTCGTCCCGACATCAATAGCGGCGATACGCCTCACATTTCTCACATCCAACTAATTTATTACCATAAAATAACAAAAGCAACTCTCACGGTGAGAATTGCTGTTTTCCTCTTATTCCGCTTTCCTGCCGGAACCGCGCCCGCCTCTTTTTGATTCGGTATTCCGCTTTAAAACCTGTTGGCGCTCTTCACTTTCTTTAAGGAACTTGGCCAGTTTTTCTTCAAAGGAAGGCTGAAATTTTTTCTTGGCCGGGCGCACCGAAGGATTGGCCTGTTTCATGGAAAGGCCGATTTTACCTTTCGGATCTACGGAAATCACTTTCACGGTAACCCTGTCGCTAGCTTTCAGGAAATCGTGAACGTCCTTTACATAAACCTCTGCAATTTCTGAAATATGCACCAAACCAGTTTCTCCACCGGGCAGCTCAATAAAAGCACCGAAATTCGTAATACCGGTGACAACGCCCTCCAAGACGCTCCCCAGCTCAATCGGCATAACTGACAAAATTCCTCCTTAAAACTCACAAAAACCTAGTGTAATTATATGCGAATTAAACGGAGAGTGTCAAGAAACATCTGGGTTTTCTATATTTAACTTTAGTCAGCTACAACATTTTGCGACGAAGGGCTTTGAATTCCCTTTACCTGGGTCCCCGGCTCCACCGGGATTACTCTGGTCTCGCCCGGCTTGATCAGGCCTATCTTCTCCCGGGCGGTTTTTTCAATATAGGCGTCGCTTTGCACCATGCGCAGCTCTTCACGCAGGGTGGCGTTTTTTTGCTGCAAATCCTGCACCTGCTGCTGGATATTACTGACGTCCTTGCGCATGTTGGCAAGCTTGTTGAACTGCCCGTAGAAAGAAAAAGCCATGTACGCCAGGAGGAACACACCTATTAATGCCGGTATCCTGCTGCGGGACAAATTGAAGGATTTTTTAGGCCGGGGCCGCCTGCCGGGCGCAGCCTTTTTCTCCAGTGGATAAAATTCTTCCCATTCCTTCCTTAAAGGCTGGTTCACTGCTTAACCTCCTCTTCCTCGTCAATTCCAAAGAGAGCCAGGTTTTGACCGGGTATGACGATCACCACTTCGTACCCTTTGGTCCTGGCCCGGCTGTATAATGTTGAGACAGTGCTGGGGCTTAAATTGAGCTGTTTGGCTACCCTGTCCGTTGAATAGCCCATCTCTTTTAAAGTCACAACCTGCCGTTCCCTGAAACTGAGCCTTTCAGCGCCCCTTATTTCAATTTTCATATTAATCTGCTCCTGCCGTTAAACCGGTGCTGTCCACAAAATGAGTACAAAGTAACTACAAACTTTCTACATTAACAAGATTATTCCTTCTTTTGGGCAAAAAAAAATTTACTTTTAAATAAAAAAGCGGCCGGGGCGTCCCCTGACCGCTTCTTAATCGCCGCGTATTTCGCTTGTGATTAATTGGTTTCAAATCTCCAGTCTGATCCTGTGAGACCTTCAAAATTTACCCCGCTGTCTTCTTCTTCAAGATAGTCAGCCTTAATCGTGACCTCAAAAGTGCTGTCCTCAGCAAGCGGCTCTTCCAAAGTGATAACCAGCGTGTCTTCATCAATTTCAATACTTTCTATATCCACATATTCTTCTTCTGTTTTATTGTAGACCCGTGCAGCGTTATCCAGATCCTTGCCGGAAATCACCTGAATGTCATCGCTGAATTCAGCTTTGAGGACCCGGGTGTCCGGCCCGTTCACGTCATCGTCCCCGTCGGCGGGGCTCAGACTTACAATATCAAAATCCTCTTCTTCTTCAGCATCACCTGTGCTGAATTCCCACTCGCCGCCGCTCAGCCCGTCGAAGTTTTCCCCGGACTCTTCGGCCTCTATGATATCCTCATCAATAGTAACGCGGTATGTTTTGTCGTCCGCGAGCGAATCCTCCAGTTCAATATACAGGTACCTGCCGTCTATAGATACCTCATCTATGTCAATATATTCATCTTCGGTAACATTTTTCACTTTGACGCCGTCCGTGACACTTTCCATGTCATCCGCCGCCTCAATTGCCATGTTAAACTTGGCGGTCAGCTTGGTGATGTCCGGGTCAACATCTTCACTTCCGTCAGCGGGAGACAGACTGACAATTTCAAGGTCAGAGTCATTATCGCTGTCGTCATTATCGTAGATTCCCTCTGACTCAGCCAGCATGATCCGGTAAATGATAGACGCCATCTCCGCCCTGGTTACAGGTCTGTTGGGCTGAAACATATTGCCTGGATACCCGACCATATAGCGGTTTTTACACATCCCGCCTATGTACGATCTGGCGAAATACGGTATCTCGTCATCATCCTCGAAGGAAGTCTGGTCATCCTCTTCCAAACCTATAGCCCTGGCCGCCCAGATTGCCACCTCGTACCTTTTAGCCGGCTCCCATCCTTTAAATCTTTCGGCTTCAGCTTCAGTCAGGATCCCTTCTTCGACGGCGTAATTCATACACTCCCTCATCCAGTCCGGCACATTATCGTCTAAATCAAGGTCCTCGTCTGCCGTTCCGTCAAAGCCTGATGCCCTGGAAATCATCATAATCGCTTCGTATTTTGTCACCGGATTGTTAGGCCTGAAGGTGAAATCAGGGTAACCTGTTACTATTCCCTGCGTTATCATGAAACGGACAGGCTGTTCGGCCCAGTGTGAATTCACATCAGTTAACTTATTGGTTTTGACATCGCTCTGAATTTTAATTTTCCATTTTCCTTTACCATTTCCAATACTATTACCATTGCCATTGCCGTGACCAGGGCTGGCGTAAGAAGCGCTTGCCATCACCAGCACCAAAATAGCGGCTAACAGTAAGGTAATACTACCCTTTTTAAACATTCCGTGCACCCCCGTTTTTAGTTCTTTGGTTAAATCCTGACCTTTATCCTGGTATATCCATATCCCTCCCTTCCGGACTTAAGTTCCTATACAGTTAATACGGTTAATTAAAAAAAATTAAGGGGTGCCAACTAACTGGAAAATATAACTATTTTTTTAGGGAATGTTAATCATGCCTTCCAGTTGGTGATACTATAACCAGTTATTAAAATTGCCCGGGAAATGAGGTAACCGCGGTTGAAGAAAAAAATGGTAATTATTTTGAGTGTTTTTTTGATACTGCCGGGAGCGGCGCTGATTTACAGCATGCGGGATAAATCACAGGAGACAGTATACGCCCCCGGCCATTTAATCAGGCTGCACGTGGTGGCCAACAGTGACAGCGCCTCCGACCAGGAACTGAAAAGAAAAGTCAGGGATGAAATCATCCGGTATACACAGCCTGCATTGATCAAGGCTGACAACCTGGATTCCGCCAGGTCGATCGCCAGGGCTAACCTGGCAGGCATCAAAGAAGTTGCCGACCGGGAAATTAAAGCACAGGGAAAAACATACCCGGTCCAGGTGGAGATGGACAGTTTCTCTTTCCCCACCAAGCATTACGGCCCTTTCATACTTCCCGCCGGTGATTACGAAGCGGTAAAAGTGACTATCGGCGCAGGAGGCGGGGCCAACTGGTGGTGCGTACTCTTCCCGCCCCTTTGTTTTGTGGACATGTCCAAGATGGCTGAAAGCCCACAACCCGTGCAGGCAGTATCAACAGACAGAAACCCGCCGCCGGAGAGCAAAGAAAGCAGCGGCAAGCCGCCGGAGCCGGAAGTTCTCCCAATAACCCCGCCCGGCACCGTGGAAACAGGTTTGGCCCGGGCTGAAGAAGAAGTGGTGACTGTTGAGTATCGCTTTAAAGTGCTAGATTTTGTCCGAAGTTTTTTTGTCTAAGGAAAGGGGACACACCTCTACCTTGAGCCTATCCCTACGGACGAGATATGTCCCCAATGTATTAGCCGGAAGTGCAAACTTCCGGCTTTTTTATTAGCCAAAATTGGCTTTTCAGGAACACTCCATGCAAAAAAACATAAGCTAAAGCATGAGAAATACTGGCATAAGAGGATGGTGTTACATGTTCTTAAGAGCGTCCCACCCGTTTTTCGGCAGGCAGCCTGTAAAAGCGGAAAGAAAAGAAGACAAAGAAAACCGCCAGTCCAGTGAGATTAAGGCTGAAGCCGCCGCAACGGAGGTCCAGGCGGAAGGAATTTTCCCGCAGGCCCGCCTCGCCCAGTCCTATGTCATCTGGCAAAAGTACGGCCCTATCTTCAATCCCGCTGAAGCACTGGAAAAGGGCACAATTTTCCCCGATCTTTACAGCCCTTACCCCTTTTAGGGAACGGGGACACACCTTCTTGAACAGTTTAAACTTGTTGCTTTTTTATGTATCTGTTAATTTTTATTCGATATTTTATTTGCAGTTAATACATGCGAAGGAATGTCCCCAATTAAATTAACGGAGGTGGATATTGGAATGGATGAAAGACTGGCTATGCTCAGGACAATACAGGAATTGGAATTTGTAGCGATTGAGCTGAATCTGTTCCTGGACACACACCCCCAGGATCAGGCGGCACTCAGGGACTTTTACGCTGTCAGGAACCAGTTGCTGGAAGCAGTCAGGCGTTATGAGGAAATCTACGGGCCCTTGACAGCCACCGGCTGCACGCCGCCGCACAACCAGTGGCTATGGATCCAGAGTCCCTGGCCCTGGGAAATCGAATACGAATAGGAAAGGACAAAGACTATGTGGATGTATGAAAAAAAACTGGAATATCCGGTGCGGGTGTTTAGAAATGACATAGGCATGGCCAAATTCCTGATGGCCCAGTACGGCGGGCCCGACAGTGAACTTTCCGCCGGAGTCCGCTACCTGACCCAGCGTTATACCATGCCCACCGATAAGGCTAAAGGGCTGCTTACCAGTTGATATGAAATGAGTAACCAACGGGGCTGTTCTTATCATAAAATACAGCATGAAAAAGGAACTTGCCCCGGAGCAGCTAAAGGTAGTTAAAGCAATCAGAGTAATGATAAATGTAGCCAAACGAATTTTAGAAGAAGAAAAGAAAAAGCCCCGGCAGTGATAATGACCGGTAACTTTATTCTATATTCCCAAAGGCTTTTTGTAGTGATGCAAGCTCACGAACCACAATAAGTACTACCTATATAGAGACTCTCCGCCCCTCACGCTGCTCCAGATCAACCGGATTGGAAGGCAGGTTCCAGTGCACAATTTTTCTGCAGTAGTAATGGAAGTCCAGTCCCTCCTGTCCAATGGACGTGGTTTTAAACCTACTCTTGAATACCATGCCGTCCCTTTCAACCGGAATGCCTTCAGTGCGAATCTTAATGACACGACGCAGGTTGTCTTCGCCAATCCTGGCGGTCACAATATAAAACTCACCCAGCTCTAATAATGATAATCCGGGTAAAAGAGTCGTACTCTCAAGCTTTACGGGTTTGCCCCCGCCAAGCGCGGCGATGGTCAAATCCACGTCAGCAGCAATAAACCGCCTGTCAAACTGAATGCTAATATCATATTTGCCGCTATTTTCTATAACCAGGGCACTTGTTCTGGAGCGGCAAAGCCTTTTTATAGCTCTTTGCATACGGTCCTGTAGATCATCTTTATCCCCCATCCCTTCAGGAACGGTGACAACCCGCTCAAAAGGATTTTGCCTCTCATCGCAGTCTTTATTATTTCTGCCAAAAAGTTCATCGATGATTTGCGAGATCCGAAAGCCCCATTTTTCATATTTGATTCGCAGCATAAACTCTACGTTGCCGTCCCATGCGCTCTTGGAGCAATTAGCCGACCCGATATAGATATTGTGTTCGCTGTACTTTGTTTTGAAATAGATTTTAGCGTGTATATCCTGCTTTTGCAGGTCTGCAGGACCTTCTGATTCGCTGATGGCTTCCTCGCCGTCAATTATCGTATCTTTGAGACAATAACATTCAAAACCGGCCAGTAACTCGTTGGTTAGCTTAGTTATTTCCGGCCTGCGGGTTATCAGCGTTTTATGCGCATTTTTTAGCGATAAACCGTCCAACTCCAGAACAGTATCCCTGCTGAGGAAAGGGGAAAATACCAGCAGGTCATGGTAATTCTCAAAAAGACCGGTGGAAGCCTTGTTATATACCTCACTTATACCAAGAGGGAGGAAGGAAAAATCAGAATAACGCTTGTCCCCCGTCTGAAAATGCACATATGAAAGCTTCCCGGCAATACTGCCGATTAATTTTTTCTTCTTTTTTTCATTGGTGCTTCTCTGAAGATACAGTAAAAAATCTATTAGCGGACGGTTTTTAAGAGTTTTCCGGCCGCTGACTTCTCCCTCCAGAACAACCGCCGCATCCCAGCTGCGGTCAGAGAAGGCAGGTTGCGGCTCAGCACTATAAAACGATAAAGTTCCTTCCCGTTGCTGTCAATATACTTGATCAGCCACACCTTTGGATGAAAGGACTTATCGTTTTTCAACACCAACTCAAAAATACTGCTCTCCAGTAAAGCAAACACCGGGTTTGCTTTATTCGGCACCTTGATCTGCCCGCCTTCGCAAAACAATGCAAACTTGTCCGCGCTCTTGCGCAGTGCCTCCAATATATATATAGGGTTTTCTAACAGTGTTCCATCCATTTCTTCCCCGAGGAACAGGGCGAGCGGCACACCGATCAAAGCTTCCAAGTCAAGAGAATAAGTCGTTCCAATGGCAAATTCACACTTATAGCCGGCAGGGGGCGCCAGAATACTTGCGTAATCAAGCCTGTCCTCGGCGGGTTTAAACATTTTTACCGCCCCCCAGTCCATTATAGATATCCTCAATCAGCCGGCGAGAGTTGCGGAAGCGGTATTGCAGCCTCCCTCCTCCCAGCCATACTCCATCCTGCCAGCTGGAATTTTCACTGTTCAGCTTTGCCCGTTCCTTGCCCTTCAGCTCTATTTCGCGGGCGATTATGTGATCATCCATAACTGCAACATCCCCGGAAAGCACAGCTTTCTTCCATTTGTCGATAAAGGGCAGCAACCTTGCCCGATTGCGCCTGCTGATAGAAAGGCGGTTGACAGCCTCGTAAATATCATAATTCTGGACAAAGCCATTGGTCACTGAATTGTACCAGACGTCCCATTCTTCATTTGCTTCTTCATTTTTTAAAGTATCAACATTTACAAATAGTGGTTG
>ENA-UOYA01002727-UOYA01002727.1-activated-sludge-metagenome-genome-assembly--contig:-NODE-2727-length-16702-cov-4.961615_pt1 | contig 16702 bp, 11 predicted proteins | sample MGYA00238163_ERZ764804 | MGnify/ENA primary metagenome ERZ764804 (study PRJEB28919, sample SAMN05720223) | activated sludge metagenome | isolation source: Anaerobic digester | place: Hong Kong... | reverse complement strand
AACATTCCCCTTCACCCTGGCCCTTCCATCGCCCTCGGCGCCTACGAGGTCAGCCTTCTACAGCTCGCCGGCGCCTATCAGGTGCTTCAGTCCGGCGGCGGCCGCGTCGAGCCGTACATCGTCTCGCGCATCGCCAACGCCCGCGGCGACGTCCTGTGGGCCCGCACGCCCAGCGCGCCCGTGCCTGTTTACGGTCAGTATCAGGCCGGCCAGATGGTGCGGATGATGGAGGGAGTGATCCAGGCCGGCACCGGAACCCGCGCAGCCCTCGACCGTCCCGCCGCCGGCAAGACCGGCACCAGCCAGAACTATCGCGACGCCTGGTTCGTCGGCTTCACGCCGGATTGGGTCTGCGGCGTCTGGGTGGGCGACGACCGCAATCGACCGATGCGCGGCGTCACCGGCGGAGAACTGCCCGCCGAGATCTGGCGCGCCGTCATGACGTCTGCCCATCAGGGCCTGCCGGTTCGCGACTTCGACTGGGCGCCTCCCCTGGAGCCGCCGCAGGACGACTGGAGCAACGATCCCTACGCCGCCGACGGCCCGAACGCCTATGTCGACGCCTACGACGACGGCTATGTCGACGCCGAGGGGCTGCCGTGGCGCGAGCCGCGCACGCCGGGTGGTGGCGGGCCGACCTTCGCCGACGGATACGGCCGCGCCCGCGAAGGCCGCGAAGCGCGCATCTGGACGCACGAACCCGGCGACGACACGCCGGCCGAGGCGGATCAACCTCCGCCCCGCCCGGCCTGGCCGCCCGGCGCGCCCGACTAGATCGGCCTACTGCGCTGCGACAGCGGCGCGGCGATGGGTCAGTGCGACCTTGGCTTCCAGTTCGGCGAGCGCGGCGTCGTATTCGGCGCCGAACTTGGCGATGAGTTCCCCGGCCGTCGGAATGCTCTTCACCGCGCCGATGCCCTGGCCGCAGCCCCAGATGTCCTTCCAGGCCTTGGCCTTGGTGTTGCCGCCCGAGCCGAAGTTCATCTTCGACGGGTCAGATTCCGGCAGGTTGTCGGGGTCCAGGCCCGCAGCGATGATCGACGGGCGCAGGTAGTTGCCGTGAACGCCGGTGAACAGGTTCGAATAGACGATGTCGTCACCCGAGCTGGCCACGATCATCTCCTTGTACTCCTGCACCGCATTGGCTTCCTGCGTCGCGATGAAAGCCGAGCCGATATAGGCGAGGTCCGCGCCCATCGCCTGGGCGCCCAGGATCGCATAGCCGTTGGCGATCGATCCCGACAGCGCCAGCGGGCCGTCGAACCATTCCCGCAGTTCCTGGACCAGCGCGAAGGGCGACAGCCGGCCGGCGTGTCCGCCCGCGCCCGCCGCCACCGCGATCAGGCCGTCCGCGCCCTTTTCGATAGCCTTGCGGGCGAACGCCGAATTGATCACGTCGTGCAGCACGACGCCGCCGTAGGTGTGGATGGCGTCATTGACGTCCGTGCGCGCGCCCAGCGACGTGATGATCACCGGAACCTTGTACTTCACGCATAGCTCCAGGTCCTCCTCGAGCCGGTCGTTGGTCTTGTGGACGATCTGGTTCACGGCGAACGGCGCGGACGGCGCGTCTGGGTTCGCCTTGTCATAGGCCGCCAGTTCCTCCGTGATGCGCGCCAGCCATTCGTCGAGCTGGCTGATCGGACGCGCGTTCAGCGACGGGAACGAGCCCACGATGCCGGCCTTGCACTGCGCGATAACCAGATCGGGGTTCGAGATGATGAACAGCGGCGAGGCGATCGCCGGAAGGCGGAGACGGTCGCGAAGAACGGGCGGCAGAGCCATCGACGAATTCCTCTCTGGGTCTTGGATCGGCTTATATATTTACGGCGTATACACGTGCCGTAGCGACAGGCAAGCGCCAAGCCGCGGTTCCCCTACGGCGACTTGACGCGAAGCGCCCTCGCGCCGCATCTGGCCGCGATGGCCGAAGCATCTTCTCTCGCCGCCGCCTTTCCTGCCGCGAGCGCGGCCGACTGGCGCGCCCTCGTCGCCAAGACCCTTGGTGAAAAGCCGTTCGAAAGCCTGACGGGCAAGACCGTCGACGGCCTTCCGATCGCCCCGCTCTACACCGCGGACGAGACGCCCGCGACGCCTGCCGTCGCCCAGCGCCCCTACGATGTCGAGCGCCCCTGGGACCTGCGCATCGCCGTGGCCCATCCCGACGCCCAGGCCGCCAACGCCCAGATCCTCAAGGATCTCGAGGGCGGGGCCGCGTCGGTGATTCTCCACGTTGATCCGACCGGCCAGAACGGGACCGCGATCGGCTCGACCGAAGACATGGCCCGCGCCCTCGACAAGGTGCTGCTCGAACTCGCCCCCGTTGCGCTCGACGCCGGGTTCCTGGGCCCCAAGGCCGCCGAGTGGCTGCACGGCGTGGCCAAGGCCTCGCCCGCCGCCCGGCTGCAGTTCCACCTCGATCCGCTGAGCGCCTTCGCCGAGTCCGGCGCAAGCCCGGGCCCGATCGACGCCCATGTCCAGGCCGCCGCCCAGGTCGGCGCCCGCATGGCCGAGACCTATCCGCAGGCTCAGCTGTTCCTCGCTTCCGGCCGCGTGGTCCACGAGGCGGGCGGCGGCGAGGTCGGAGAACTCGCCTTCGCGGCGGCCGCGGCCGTCGCCTACGCCAAGGCCCTCGTGGCGGCCGGCCTGTCGATGGAAGAAGCGTTCGCGCGGATCACGCTCGGCCTGTCGGCCGACGTCGACTACTTCCTGACCATCGCCAAGCTGCGCGCCGCCCGCGCCGTCTGGGCACGCATCGTCGGCGCCTGCGGCGTTTCGGTCGCGGCCCGTGTCGAGGCCCGGTCGTCCCGACGGATGCTGGCCCGCAAGGACGCCTGGACCAACATGCTGCGTCTCACCTCCGCGGGCTTCGGCGCGGCGGTCGGCGGCGCCGACGCGGTTCAGCTCGGAACCTTCACCGACGCCCTAGGCGCCCCCACCGCCTTCGCCCGCCGCCAGAGCCGCAACACCCAGCTGGTCCTCATGGAGGAGGCGCACATCGGCCGTGTCGCGGATCCTGCCGCCGGCGCCGGCTATGTCGAGGCTCTGACGGACGAACTCGCCCGCGCCGCCTGGGTCGCCTTCCAGGCCATCGAGGCGAGGGGCGGTCTCGCCGCGGCCCTCGCCGCCGGCGACATCGCCGCCGAGGTGGCGCGCGCCGTGGCCGCCCGCGACGCGGCTGGCAAGCCGAAGATCGTCGGCGTCACCGCCTTCCCGCCCGCCGCCGAGGATCCCATCGAGGTCGACACGCCGGTCCGCAAGGCCGTCGCCGCCCCCTCGCCCGCCCTGCCCGGCGCCGACGGCGCCTGCCCGGCCCTGGCGCCCGTCCGCCTCGCCGCGACCTACGAGGCCGCCCAATGAGCCGCTTCCCCGATTTCTCGACCCTGGCCTTCGCCGCCGAAGGCGCAGCTCCGGCCGCCGGCCTTGGCGCCGCCTGGGAGACGCCCGAAGGTGTGTCCGTGAAGCAGGCCTACAGCGCTGCGGACATCGCCGAACTCGACGCCCGCCACGGCTATCCGGGCCTCGCGCCGTTCCTGCGCGGCCCCTATCCGACCATGTACCTGACCAATCCGTGGACGATCCGCCAGTACGCAGGCTTCTCCACGGCCGAGGACTCCAACGCCTTCTATCGTCGCAACCTTGCGGCCGGTCAGAAGGGCCTGTCGGTGGCCTTCGACCTCGCCACCCACCGCGGCTATGATTCCGATCACCCGCGCGTCAAAGGCGATGTCGGCATGGCCGGCGTGGCCATCGATTCCATCCTCGACATGCGCACCCTGTTCGACGGCATTCCGCTCGACGAGATGAGCGTGTCCATGACCATGAACGGCGCGGTGCTGCCGATCCTGGCGCTCTACATCGTGGCCGGCGAGGAACAGGGCGTGCCGCACGCCAAGCTGTCCGGCACGATCCAGAACGACATCCTCAAGGAGTTCCTCGTCCGGAACACCTACATCTATCCGCCCGGTCCCTCGATGCGGATCATTTCGGATATCTTTTCATATACTTCGCGCGAAATGCCGAAGTTCAACTCGATCTCGATCTCCGGCTATCACATCCAGGAGGCCGGCGCGACGCTCGACCTCGAGATGGCCTACACCCTGGCCGACGGCGTCGAGTATGTCCGCGCCGGCGTCGCCGCCGGCATGACCGTCGACCAGTTCGCGCCACGTCTGTCGTTCTTCTGGAACGCCGGCATGAACACCTTCATGGAGATCGCCAAGCAGCGCGCCGGCCGCCTGCTGTGGGCCAAGCTCATGAAGGAGAACTTCGACCCGAAGGACGCGCGCTCCCTCGCCCTGCGCGCCCACACCCAGACCTCGGGCTGGAGCCTGGCGGCGCACGACGTCTTCAACAACGTCCCGCGCACCTGCGTCGAGGCCTTCGCCGCCACCAGCGGCCAGACCCAAAGCCTGCACACCAACTCGCTCGACGAAGCGCTGGCCCTGCCGACCGACTTCTCGGCCCGCATCGCCCGCAACACCCAGCTGTTCATCCAGATGGAAAGCGGCCAGTGCCGGGTCATCGACCCCTGGGGCGGCTCCTACTACATCGAGCGCCTCACCGCCGATCTCGCCGCCCGCGCGCTGGAGCACATCGCCGAAGTCGAAGCCCTGGGCGGCATGGCAAAGGCCATCGAGGACGGCCTGCCCAAGCGCCGCATCGAGGAGGCCTCGGCCCGCACCCAGGCCCGCATCGACTCCGGCCGCCAGAGCGTGGTCGGCGTCAACCGCTACAAGCCCGAGACCGCCGACGAGATCCCGGTCCTAAAGGTCGACAACACCGCCGTGCGCGAGCGCCAGCTCGAGAAGCTCAAGCGCCTCAGGGCCGAGCGCGACCCCGCCGCGGTCGCCCGCGCCCTCGAGGCCCTGACCAATGGCGCCCGCGGCAACGGCAACCTCCTCGAACTCTCGGTCGAGGCCGCCCGCGCCAAGGCCACGGTCGGCGAGATCAGCGACGCGCTCGAAGTCGTCTTCAGCCGTCACAAGGCCAAGGCCGATGCGGTCAAGGGCGTCTATCTGCGCGAGTCCGGCGACACGCCGGCCGCCGACAAGGCTCGGGCTCTGGCCCAGGCCTTCGCCCAGACCGACGGCAAGAAGCCGCGGATCATGGTGGCCAAGATGGGCCAGGATGGGCACGACCGCGGTCAGAAGGTGATCGCCTCGGGCTTCGCCGACCTCGGCTTCGACGTCGAGATCGGCGATCTCTTCCAGACCCCGGCGGAGGCCGCGGCGGAAGCGGTGGAAAGCGGCGTGCACGTGGTCGGGGCCAGCTCTCTGGCGGCCGGCCACCTGACCCTCGTGCCTGAACTGAAGGCCGAACTCGCCAAGCTCGGCCGTCCGGACATCATGGTCGTCGTGGGCGGCGTCATTCCGCCGGAGGACTTCCAGGCCCTGCGCGACATGGGCGTGGCGGCCATCTTCACGCCGGGCGCTTCGGTCCCCGAGGCCGCCATCGAAGTCATCGACCGCCTGAACGAGCACCTGGGCTACGCCCAGCTCGACAAGCGCTGATCAGTCCGCCGTGGCGGCCCTTGCGGCGGCCACGGCGTGCTCCACGTCGCTCCGGAAGCGCGCCGCCGGCGGACGCACGCCGTGCTGCATCAGCGACCGCGCCACCTCCCGCTGCGCGCCCGCCACATAGACCTTCGCCCCGTGCCGCAGGGCATTACGCACGAAACCGGCCAGGGCGGCGGCGGCCGAGGAATCCAGCAGCCGCACCTCCGATACGTCCAGCACATAGGCCTTCGGCCGCTCGCCGATCCGGTCGAGCGCCGCCCCGACTGCACCCGCCGCCCCGAAGAAGAAGGCGCCCGAAATGCGGAAAATGGCCACGTCGCGATCGGCCGTCAGGGCCTCCGTGTAGCCCTCATCGGCCTCGAGGCGGTCGGCTTCAACGCCGACGGCTGTGGACATCCTGTGGATGAACAGCAACGCCCCCACTGAGAAGCCCGCGACGATGCCGGTCGACAGGTCCTTGAACAGGGTCAGCAGGAAGGTCGTCAGCAGGACCGCCGCATCGCCTCTGGACGAGCGCAGCAACAACCCGAACTCGTGCTTCTCCGCCATGTTCCAGGCCACCACCGCGAGCACGCCCGCAAGCGCGGCCAGGGGGATATACGCCGCCAGCGGCGCGGCCAGCAGCATGAAGGCCAGGACGAACAGGGCGTGCAGCATGCCCGCGACCGGGCCCCGCGCCCCTGCCCTGACATTGGTCGCCGTTCGGGCGATCGTGCCGGTGACCGGTAGTCCCCCGAACAGGGCCGATCCGACATTGGCCGCCCCCTGGGCCACCAGTTCCATGTTTGAGCGATGCCGCCGCCCCGACATGCTGTCGGCCACGACCGCCGAAAGCAGGCTCTCGATCGAGCCGAGCAGCGTGAACGACAGCGCCGCCGGCAGCATCTCCGACGCCCGCGCAAGGCTCAGCGGCGGCAGCTGGGGTAAGGGCAACCCGCGCGCCATCTCGCCGAACCGGCTGCCGATCGTCTGGACGTCCAGATTCAGCCCTGCCGCCGCCAGGGCGGCCAGGGTCACGGCGATCAGCATCCCGGGCCAGTGCGGTCGCCAGCGCTTCAGCCCCAGGATCAAGGCGATGGTCGCTGCGCTCAGCGCCACGGCCGGCCCGCTGACGCTCGGCGCCGCCTGGACCAGGGCGGCCAGCTTCGGCAGGAACTCGCCCGGCTCCTTGCCCGCCAGGGTCAGGCCGAACAGGTCCTTGATCTGGCTCGCCATGATTATGGTGGCGATGCCTGCCGTGAAGCCGACCGTCACCGGATAGGGAATGTAGCGGATGAACGAGCCCAGCCTAAGGGCCCCGACCGCCGCCAGCATCACCCCCGACATCAGGGTGGCCAGCATCAGCCCGTCCAGTCCATGCTGGGCGACGGTCGCCGCCACCAGCACGATGAACGCGCCGGCGGGGCCGCCGATCTGGAAGCGGCTGCCGCCCAGGGCGGACACCAGGAACCCGCCTACGATCGCCGTATAAAGCCCGCGATCGGGCGACACGCCCGAGGCGATGGCGATAGCCATGGAGAGCGGCAGGGCGACGATCGCCACGGTCAGGCCGGCGACGGCGTCGGCCCTGAAATCGCCCAGGCGATAGCCTTCCCGAAGCACCGTCGCCAGTTTGGGCGTGTAATGATTCTGAAGGCTCGAACCGCCGACCGTCGTCATGGATGCACCCGACGGGCCGCCCCACGGGCCCTCAAGCGACAGGTTACGCCCGCGCGTGCGATTTCCCTATGCGTTCGGTCAAGGCGCGGCGCTCAGCCCCAGAGCGCCCGGTCCGGCGGCTCGATCATCGAACCCAGGAAGGTCAGGCCAGGCTCCCGGTCCTTGGCCAGCAGCAGCGGCCCGTCCAGGTCCACGAAATCCGCCCCCTGCGCGAGGATCATCGCCGGGGCCATGGCCAGCGACGTCGCCACCATGCAGCCCGCCATGATTTCCAGGCCGAGCGCGCGCGCCTCGCGGGACAGGGCCAGGGCCTCGGTCAGGCCGCCGCTCTTGTCCAGCTTGATGTTCACGCACGCGTAGCGCCGCGCGCAGTCGGCCAGTTCGGCGCGGGTGTGCAGGCTTTCGTCCGCGCAGAGCATCACCGGGCTTTCGTAGCCCTCGAGTTCGGCGTCCTCCCCCGCCTTGAGGGGCTGTTCGATGAGCTTGACGTCCAGCCGCGCGAATTCGGGCGCCAGGCGCCTCAGGTCCTCGAAGGTCAAGGCCTCGTTGGCGTCGACCACCAGCCGAGTCTTCGGGGCCGCGGCGCGCACCGCCTCGACACGGTCGAGGTCGCCCGGACCGCCGATCTTCAGCTTCAGCATGGGCCGGCGCGCCGCCGCTCTGGCCGCCTCGGCCATGACCTCGGGAGCGCCGAGACTGATGGTGTAGCAGGTCTTCACCGGATCGAGCCGCGCCCGTCCGGCCGCCTCCCAGGCGGGCGTGCCGCTGAGCTTGGCCTCAAGATCCCAGAGCGCGCAGTCCAGGGCGTTGCGCGCCGCGCCAGGCGGCAGCAGATTCAGCAGGTCCTGACGCGAGGCGCCCGCCGTGACGGCTGCGCGTGCGCCCTCCATCTGCGCCATGACCGCCTCGACGCTCTCTCCATAGCGGGCGTAGGGCACGGCCTCCCCTCGTCCCAGGGCGCCGTTCTCGCCGACCTCGGCCAAGACCACGTGGGCCTCGGTCTTGGCGCCGCGGGCGATGGTGAAAGCGCCGGCGATCGGCCAGCGTTCGTCGCGAAGGGTTACGCTGCGGGTCACACGCCGTCCCTGAATCAGGCGCCGTCGCCAGCGGCGGCGTCCAGCAGGAGGAAGGCGCGCCCGGCGTCGGAGCCGAGCAGAGCATTCAGCTCCAGGCCGGTTCGATCGCGTCGCGCCGCCTCGTCGAGCATCTGCTGGTGGGTCGCCACATAGCGCCGCACCTGCTGCTTGAGCCCCGGGTCCGTAAACAGCCTGCGCGCCAGGCGGCGCGTCGCGGCCGGCGCGATCCGGCGCACCAGCGAGCGGCGGGCGTCGTTGTCGCCGTCGCGGACCAGTTCTGCGATCTCCTCGATCCGACTGCGCGGCAGCAGGGCCGCCGGGTCGATGCCCATGGCGGCGATCTCGCCGACCAGGCTGGCCTCCGCCCGCCCCTCGGACGCCTCGCCCTCTTCTTCGTCAATCGACGACAGGAGTTCCTTCCAGGTCCATCCGTCGGGACCGGCGGAAGGGTCGGCCTCTGGCGCCTTGCCCATCGCGCCTTCGAACACGCTCGAGAACTCGGCGTCCGTGGCCGTTGGCGTCAGCTTGAGGCGCGGGCGTAGGCCGCTGTCAGGTTCCGGCTCGCTGGCCCGCGCCGGCGCGGCGCGCGGCGCCGGGCGAGGTTCCCGTGCGGGCGGCGCGCCGGTGCTTGCGGCGGCGCCCATCAGGCGCACGGTCTCGCTCAGCATGTCGTAGTTGCGCCGCACTCGGTCCTGGAAGGCCAGGTCGATCGCTTCGGTCTCCTCGGCCGTCCGGCGCGCCTGCTCCAGCAGCTCGTTCATGCTCTTGCCCACGGCGGCGCGCACCTCGTCCGCCTGCTGTCGGGCCACCGTCGGCAGGTGCGCCGCGCGCGACTCGATCTCGCCAAGCAACCGCTGAAGTTCGTTCAGCGTGCCGCGCGCCGCGTTCGCTCCTTCGTCCAGCTTGCGCGCCGTGGCGTCGCCGGCCTGCTCGACCATGTTGGCCGAGCGCTCGATCAGCTCGCGCGCCTCGGCCAGGCGCGTCTCGAACACCTGGTTCGCCCGCTGCCCGGCCGTGAACGCGGCCTCGGAAAGCTGGTCCACCTGGGCCCGGGCCGCTTCGGCGTGCCGCTCGGCCGCCTGCCGCGTCTCCTCCGACGCCCGAACCAGGGCGTCGATGGCCGCGCGCGTCTCAGCCTCCAGCTTGGCGCGCTCCTCGGCCGCCGCCGCCGCCACCGCCTCCAGCGAGTGCTTTGTCGAGCCGCCGAAGGCTTCGCGCTCCAGCTTGGCCTTGTCCGAGAACTCGCGGAACTGGTCCGCCGCCTCCGCGATCAGGCCGCGCAGCGCGTCGGCGCCGGCCAGGGCCCGATCGCCCATTTCAGACGCGGCGCCTCGCGCCTGCCCGATGAATTCGGCAAGCTTGGCGGTCTGGCTCTCGGCCTCGGCCGCAAAGACCTCCTGGTCGGCCCGCAAGGTCTGGGTCGCGGCCACCAGAGCGGCGCGCTGCTCGACCAGGCCGGTCTCGACGGCGTTGAGCTGCTCGGCCACGCCGCCGCCCGCCGCCTCCAGTCGCGCCGCATGCCGGTTCAGGTCCTCGCCGGCCACTCGCGCCACGTCGGCCACCGCGCCCGCCGCCGCCGTCAGATCCGCCGCCCGCGCCGTCAGCGAGGCCTCGGCCTCGCGCAGCTGCGCCTCCGCAAGGTCCGAAGCGTCGGTGACCACCTGGGTCTGACGCCCCAGGCTTTCCACGGCCGCGGCCGCCTGGGCTTCGAGCGACACGGCGAGCTCGGCCATCTGGCCGCGCTCGCGCCCGAGGTTCTCGCTCAGCGCGGCCGCCTGTTCGACCGACGCCTGGGCCGCCGCGGTCAAGGCCTCGGCCTCCGCCGCCACCGCCGCCTTCAGGCTGATCAGCGCCTCGCGCGCCGCCTTGGCCGTCTCGCCGGCGCGATTGATCTCGTCGCGCACCGCCTGGACAAGGTCTCCAGCGCGGCCGGCGGCCATCACCGCCGGGGTCACCATCTCCTCGGCCAGCGCGCGCGCGCGCGCCGCTTCCTGGGCGATGGCCTGACCCTGGCGCAGCAGATAGGAGGCGAGGAAGATCAGCAGAACCGGCCCCAGCGCCAGCAGCCCGAACACCGCCATGGCGAACGGCTCGTAGGTCAGCGGCGCGACCTTGGCCTGGTAGCCGAGGGCGAAGGCGATCGGCGCGGCGGCCCAGAGGAGCGATACGACGCCCGCGCCTGCATAGACTGGCCAGGCGGGCGCGGCCTTGGGGACCGGCGCCTGCAGGGAAGAACTGGTCGATGCTCGGCGCACCGTGACGCCTGACCCTTGGGCGGGGCGCGCGGCCGGGCGGGCGGTCCGCCAGGGGTTGGGTCCGGTCCCCTGCGCCGTCGGCTGGTCCGACGCAGACTGTCGGGACGCCGGGGCGGGATCCGCGGCCGCGGGCTCGGCCTTGGGTCGCCATGTGGTGCTCGCGGCGGCGCGGGCGGCCACAGGGGGCGCGGGGGGCGACCGGGGCGCGGCGGTCTGCGGCGCGATCGTCTGGGGCGCGATCGTCTGGGGCTCGACCTTCGGCGCCTCGGCCCTCGGGGGTTCGGGCTTCGCAGGCTCGGCCTTCCGAGCTTCAGGCGTCTGGGGGACCGCCACGGGCAAGGCGTCGGCGCGCGACGCCGGCGCGTTCGTCGGCGCGGACTTGGGTTCGGCGGGCGCGGCGCTCGCCGTCCGAGGGTGCGGCTCGGGCTCGGGCGAGACCTCGACCGCCGGCGCGGCCTTTGCTGCCGGCTTGGCCTGCGGCTCGACGCGCGCCGACGGCGGGGACGCCGCTTCGCTCATCGGCGGCGTTCTGGGCGCGAACAGGGCCTCATCGGCCGGCGACAGGTCGAAGTCGGGCGCCACCTCCAACGGCTCGTCGTCGACGAAGGGCGTCGGCGCGTGGTCGTTGGCCAGCGCCCCGAAATCCAGCGGTTCACGCCGCTTCTTGATCTTCATACGCGATCCGTCCGACGCGGGCTGCCAAATGCGCAAGGACTGCGGACACAGATACGCGCGCCACCCGCCACTCGCGCCTCAAGGGAAGGATTAGCGACGAAGTCGCCCGTCGCAAAGCATGTTCCGACGAATCCGCCCTCAGCCCGGGCGGAATGTCGCGGCCTAGGTCCTGACGGGTCTCGCCTTGGGCTCGGCCGCCCGCGCCGGAGCCGGCTCGGACATCGCCACCGGCTTCGTCGACTGGGTCGAGCGCGCCACCGTGCGGGGCTCGGCGACCACCGGCTTTTCCACCTGGTGGGCTTCGACCGGCACGCCGAAATGCGCATAGGCCACGGCCGAGGAATGGACCACCACGGCGGCGACGAGTTCGGTCAGGGTCTGCATCGGATCACTCCCCGATTCCGATACGTGGGCGCACTCGCTTTATCCGCGAGCCTTGGCCTTGGAGCAACGTCACGTAACATGAATTTTTGGTCATGTGACGCCGCCCCGAAGGCTGCGGCTCAGTACTTCCGGCAGAGAAGGTCGCGAATGATCGTGGTGTTGCGCACCGGCCGGCGCTCGCCGTCCAGGGCATAGGGCGCGCGCTGGCTCGAATCGTAGAAGGCCACGCCGTTCAGGCCCTTCGAGCGACAGAAGGCGTTGGCGGACATGTCGCCCGCGGCCACGTCGGTTCCGTCGATCTTGGGATAGGGGAAGAACACGGTGCGTTCGCCCTCGGTCCCCCGGCCCTGGCCGCTCCAGCCGCCGCCGGACCCGCCATAGCCGCCGTTGTTGTAGCCGCCGCCATAACCGCCGCCGCTTTGTCCGCCACCGTACCCGCCGTCATAGGCCTGCAGCGACGAGATCCGCTCGGCCATGCCGATGCGGTTCAAATCCGCCACTTCGCCTTGAACATCCTGGCAGCGACCGCCGTACGAGGCGTTCTCGCAGATCCGCCACTGGCCCTCGAAGCGGGCGCTGCGGGCGCGGTCGTTGAACCCGATATTCGACAGGTTGCCTTCGCTGGCGAACACTTCCACCCGGCGGCCTTCGAAATTGTAGCCCTCGTAGAGCGTCGCCACCGGCCGCCCGCCGCCGCCCGGGCGTCCATAGGGCTGAGCGCCCGCGACGCTCGCCAGCGCGACCGCCGCCGCAGCGACCGTCAATGCCAATACGTGTCTAGCCATCGCCGTTCTCCTTTGGCGATCGTCCCCGGCTTGACTGTGGCGCAAAGGGGCAAGGCCTTCAACCGATTGGGCCTAAGCCGCCAGGGCGACGCCCTCGTGCGCCAGGAGCCAGCGCTTGCGTTCCAGCCCGCCCGCGTAGCCGGTCAGGACCCCGCGCGCGCCGATCACCCTGTGGCAGGGCACGGCCACCCCGACCGGATTGGCGCCGTTGGCCAGCCCAACCGCCCGCACCGCCCTCGGCGCACCGATCCGGCGGGCCAGTTCGGCGTAGCTGATCGTCGAGCCGGGCGGGATCTCGCGCAGCGCCGACCAGACGGCGGTCTGGAACGTTGTTCCGTTGGTCCGCCAGGCGAGCGGCTCGAGCGCCAGGAGCTCGCCCGCGAAATAGGCCTGGAAGGCGGCCGCCACCTTTGCGGGCGCAGGCGCCTCGATCAGCACGGCGCCCGGGTGATGCCGCACCATCAGGCGTCGCAGGCGCGCCTCGTAGTCGCTCCAGTCCACGGCGCACAGCGACCCGGCGGCGTCCGTCGCCACCAGCGCTTCGCCGATCGGCGTCGCCAGCCTGTGCAGGCCGAGGGGTTCAGGCTGCTGCGATGACATCGTGATCTCCCTTCGAGGTCTTGGCCTGGGCGCCGCTGTCGGCGGCCCAGAGGTGCAGGGCGGCGTAGGCCCGCCAGGGCCGCCACGGCTCCGCCCGAGCCAGGAGTTCGGCCGGCGTCGGTCGGCGCCCGAACTCGCTGGCGATCCCGCGCATCAGGCCGATGTCGGCGTGCGGAAAGGCGTCGGGCTCGCGCAACGCGCGCATGGCGATGTACTGCGCCGTCCACTCGCCGACGCCGGGCAGGTCGCGCAGTCGCGCCACCGCCTCCTCCAGGCTGGCCCGGGGCGCGAAGAGATGGGGGTCGCTCACCGCCGCCTCCGCCAGGCCGGCCAGCGCCTTGGCCCGGCTCTGAGGCATGCCCAGGCTTGCGATGTCCGCCGCGGCCAACCGTTCAGGCGTCGGAAAGAGGCGCGAGAGCCCTTCGGCGCTCAACTCCGTCGGCAGGCTCTCGCCGAACGCCGCGGTCATGCGGGCCGCAAGCCCCCGCGCCGCGGCGACAGTGATCTGCTGACCGAGAATGGCGCGCACCGCCAGTTCGAAGCCGTCCCAGCCCCCGGCCGCGCGAAGCCCAGGACGCGCCGCCACCAGCGGCGCCAGAAATGGATCCTCGCCGAGATGCGCCGCGATCGTTTCGGGGTCGGCGGTCAGGTCGAACACCCGCCGCACCCGGGCGATGACGGCCGGCAGCGTCGAGAGTTTCTGAAAACGTAGGGTCGCCGTCAGAAAGTCCCCATCGCCGGGCTCCACCGCGACGACGCCGCGGTCCTCGCCGATCTGCAGGGTCCGGGCATAGCGCCTCGCGGCCACAGTCTCGACGCCCGGCACGGCGCGGAGCGCGAGAAAGGCGATGATCCCCTCCCAGTCGTAGGGCGGCCGGTAGCGAAGCTTGAGCGTCACCGCGCCCCCCTCGCCCGCCGAGGCCTCCGCCGCCCCGGCCCGCCGCAACGCTGAAGGCGGTCGGTCGTAGAGCTGCTGGAAGGTCTCGTTGAAGCGCCGCACGCTGCCGAAACCGGCGGCGAGGGCCACCTCGGCCATGGGCAGCGGCGTCTCGTGGATCAGTTGCTTGGCCAGCAGCACGCGCCGCGTCTGTGCCACCGCCACCGGCGAGGCGCCGAGGTGCTGGCGGAACAGGCGGCGCAACTGGCGCTCGCCCACCCCGAGCCGGCTCGCCAGGGCTTCCACGTCGCCGTCGTCCATCGCTCCCGCCTCGATCAGGCCCAGGGCCCGCGACACGGTGTTCGAGGTGCCGCGCCAGGCGCCCAGGTCCGGCGAAGTTTCCGGCCGGCAGCGCAGGCAGGGGCGGAACCCAGCTTCCTGGGCGGCGGCGGCCGTCGGAAAGAACAGCATGTTCTCGCGTTTCGGCGTCCGCGCCGGGCACACCGGTCGGCAGTAGATTCCGGTGGTCTTCACCCCGCCGAAGATCTTGCCGTCGAAGCGCGGATCGCGGGTCTCGACTGCGCGGTAGCAGGCGTCGTGGTCCATTTCCATGCCCCCAGCTTCCCCCGCCCGGGCGGCCTTGTCTCGCGGTTTTCGGACATTCTCGTGGACCACCTGACGGCGCGGTCGGGCAGAATTTCTAACGGCGACCGGGAGAAACCGTCCTATTGCTGCTACGCGGGGCCTCTCCTAGATCGGAGCCAGGGCCAGCCGCGCGCCGAGATCCTTTGGCGCGCGGGTCCGTCTGTCTTGTACAAGGTTTCCTCATGAGCGCTGTCGCCGCGCCCGATCTGAAATCCACGGCCCGCCCGATCGACGCCGCCACCCTCACGCACCTGCAGAGGCTGGAGGCCGAGAGCATCCATATCATGCGCGAGGTGGTGGCCGAGACGGAGCGCCCCGTGATGCTCTATTCGATCGGCAAGGACTCGGCCGTGATGCTGCATCTGGCGGCCAAGGCCTTCTATCCGTCGAAACCGCCCTTCCCGCTATTGCACGTCGACACGACCTGGAAGTTCCGGGCGATGTACGAGATGCGCGAGCGCATGGCCAAGGAGCTCGGGTTTGAGCTGCTGGTCCACAAGAACCCCGAGGCGCTAGCGCGCGGCATCAACCCCTTCGACCACGGCTCGGCCCTGCACACCGACATGTGGAAGACCGAGGGCCTGAAGCAGGCGCTGGACAAGTACGGCTTCGACGCGGCCTTCGGCGGCGCGCGCCGCGACGAGGAGAAGTCCCGCGCCAAGGAGCGCGTCTTCTCGTTCCGCTCGGCCCAGCACCGCTGGGACCCCAAGAACCAGCGGCCCGAACTCTGGCGCCTCTACAACGCCCGCAAGAACAAGGGCGAGTCGATCCGCGTGTTCCCGATCTCGAACTGGACCGAGCTCGACATCTGGCAATACATCCACCTCGAGAACATCCCGATCGTGCCGCTCTATTTCTCGGCCGAGCGTCCGGTGGTCGAGCGCGACGGCGCCCTGATCATGGTCGACGACGAGCGTTTCCCGCTGAAGCCCGGCGAAACGCCCCAGATGAAGTCGGTGCGCTTCCGCACCCTCGGCTGCTATCCGCTGACCGGCGCCGTGGAGTCCACCGCCGCCACCCTGCCCGAGATCATCCAGGAAATGCTCCTGACCACCACCAGCGAGCGCCAGGGCCGCGTGATCGATCACGACCAGGCCGCTTCGATGGAGAAGAAGAAGCAGGAAGGCTACTTCTGATGGCCCACCAGTCCGATCTCATCGCCGAGGACATCGAGGCCTATCTCGAGGCTCACGAGCACAAGTCCCTGCTGCGCTTCCTGACCTGCGGATCGGTCGACGACGGCAAGTCGACCCTGATCGGCCGCCTGCTCTACGACTCCAAGATGATCTTCGAGGACCAGCTTGCGGCCCTCGAAGCCGACTCCAAGAAGGTCGGCACCCAGGGCGGCGACATCGACTTCGCCCTTCTCGTCGACGGCCTCGCCGCCGAGCGCGAGCAGGGCATCACCATCGACGTCGCCTACCGCTTCTTCTCGACCGATAAGCGCAAATTCATCGTCGCCGACACCCCCGGCCACGAACAGTACACGCGCAACATGGTCACCGGCGCCTCGACCGCCGACGCCGCCGTGATCCTGATCGACGCGCGCAAGGGCGTGCTCACCCAGTCGCGCCGCCACGCCTACCTGGTCAGCCTGCTGGGCATTCGCCACGTGATCCTGGCCGTGAACAAGATGGACCTCGTCGGCTGGTCCAAGGACGTCTTCGACGCGATCCTCGCCGAGTTCCACGACTTCGCCGCCCAGATCGGCGTGAAGACTTTCCACGCCATCCCCATGTCGGCCCTCAAGGGCGACAACATCACCGCGCCAAGCGACGCCGCGCCCTGGTATTCCGGCCCGCCGCTCATGGCCCTCCTCGAAACCCTCGAGGTGGAGGACGATCTCCAGGCCCGCCCCTTCCGAATGCCGGTCCAGTGGGTGAACCGCCCCAATCTCGACTTCCGCGGCTTCTCCGGTCTGATCGCGTCCGGCTCGGTGAAGCCCGGCGACCGGATCAAGGCGCTGCCCTCGGGCCGTGAGAGCGTCGTCGAGCGCATCGTCACCTTCTCCGGCGACCTGCCACGCGCCGTCGCCGGCCAGTCGGTGACGCTCACCCTGAAGGACGAGATCGACATCTCCCGCGGCGACGTGCTGTCGACCGCCGATGCCCCGCCTGAGGTCGCCGACCAGTTCGAGGCGACCATCGTCTGGATGGACGACGAAGCCCTACTGCCGGGCCGCCCCTACATCCTCAAAATCGGCGCCCGCCAGGTCGCCGCCACGGTC
>ENA-UOYA01002726-UOYA01002726.1-activated-sludge-metagenome-genome-assembly--contig:-NODE-2726-length-16703-cov-7.471768_pt1 | contig 16703 bp, 17 predicted proteins | sample MGYA00238163_ERZ764804 | MGnify/ENA primary metagenome ERZ764804 (study PRJEB28919, sample SAMN05720223) | activated sludge metagenome | isolation source: Anaerobic digester | place: Hong Kong... | reverse complement strand
GACTGGAGTTCAGACGTGTGCTCTTCCGATCTACTCGACGGGCTTCGCTTCGTCGACGAGGTCCCGGAGCTGTTCCGTTGTGCCGCCCGCCTCGATCCAGTCCCACAGATCGCCCTTTGCGGGCACGCCCGGCAGCCGGATGATCTTGATCTCCGCTACATGGCCGGCCAACGCTTCGGAGACGATCCTGGCGTGTGCTTCTCCCTTCTCGTCGCGGTCCACCACGATCCGGATGCGCTTGCCGATGAGCGACTTCGTATATTCGGCGCACCACTTGCCCTCGCCGTCGGGCGAGCAGGTGGTCACGATGCCCAACTCGGCCGCGCCGCGGTCGGCGGCCTTCTCGCCGTTCACGATGAAGACTTCATCCGTGGCGGCCAGCGTGTTCAGGCGATAGAGAATGGGGTGCTTGCCCGCCTGCTTCCGCGCGACCCAACCGCCGTTCGAGGAGAGCGCGTACTGCCGAAAGGTCTTGTCGTTCTGCTTGTCGATGAAACGGACCTTGACGTAGGCGAAGCGGCCATCCGCATCGAAGTATGGGTAGGTCGCGCTGTGCCTCCAACCGTGCTCGGCTTCGACCTTCGCAATACGCTGGCGCAGGTACTCGTGCTGCCAGCCCGACAAACCCCACATCATCTCCGGTTCCGGCTCGGTGGGGCGAGGGTCCAGCCTACCGACGATGCGGCGCACCTCTCGAGCGGCGTCGGGAAAGTCGGCGCTCGACAACGCCATCTCCAGGTCGTAGATCGACCCGCCGCGCCCGCACTGGCTGTGGCACATCCACAGGCCGGTCTCTGCGTTGACCGAGAAGTTGGGATCCTTGCCTTTGTGGATTGGACAGCCCGCCCGCCACTCACGGCCGCGCTGTTCAAGGTCCGGCATTCGCGCGCGGTAGTAGGCCGAGATCTCCGGCGCCGTCAGGTCGCCATGGGAATGGGCCGGCGCGATCACGGCTTCTCCTTCACCACCTCGCGGATGGCGCGCCGCTGGACGCGCATCATCACGAGCATCGTGGTCTCGACCTCCGGGTCGTGGCGATGGTCCGGATCCGCCAGGCGCAGCAGGTGCTCGATGATCTTCTGCGTAGTGGCGCTCGGCGTCCCGCGTTTGGGCGCACGAATCCTCTTCTGTTTCACTTTGGGGTTTCCTTGACAGCTCGCCGCTCGGGGAAGCGGCGCGATTATGCCGTCAGGATGGGAAGGGCAAAATGGGGAACCGCCGTTACTCCATTTACTCCATTAAGGACGGCGGCGAAAAACGGGCACGAGGAATCAGTGAGTTACGTGGCCAAGAATCAACGCCTTGAACGCATAAGTCTTTTGTTTACAAACGGCGCTTAATTTCCCAAGCTGGACGTCGCGGGTTCGAGTCCCGTCTCCCGCTCCATAAAATCAGCCTTAGGTAACGGCGAAGCTGCTGCCCGGTCAGGTCACCCAGGTACTGGCGCAATCTCCACTCGCCTGCTACAAAGACAACATGCGAGCACTTTTCATTGGTGGAACAGGAAACATCAGCAGCGCCTGTGCGCAACTTGCCGTCGAACGCGGCATTGACCTTACGCTCATCACCCGCGGGAAGCGGACCTTCAGCCAGCCTTCCGCCGTGCGAACGGTCAATATGGATATCGACAACCACGCCGCTGTCGCCCAAGCGCTGGGGGACGCCACTTTCGACACGGTCGTCGACTGGATCGCGTACACGCCCGCGCACGTCGAGCGTGATTTGAATCTATTCCGCGGCCGGACCGGGCAATATGTTTTCATCAGCTCCACCAGCGTGTATCAGCGGCCCGTGACGCACTACCTCATGACGGAATCCGCGCCCCTGGCAAACCCTTACTGGCAGTACTCTCGCGACAAGATCGCCTGTGAAGAACGGCTGCTGAAGGCCTATCGCGAAGAGGGATTCCCCGTCACTATCGTGCGCCCGTCGCATACCTACGGGGAGACGCGGATACCTCTGGCCGTCAACAGTTCGCCGAGACCTTACACCGTCGTGGACCGCATGCGGCGGGGGAAGAAGGTCATTGTTCCAGGCGACGGGTCCTCGCTGTGGGTGCTCACACACAACACGGATTTTGCCAAGGGCCTGGTGGGGTTGTTGGGCCTGCCACAGACGATCGGCCACGCTTTCCATATCACCTCCGATGAGGTGATGTGCTGGGACCAGTTCTATCGGATCACCGCAGAAGCTGCGGGCGCGGAGCCCCGGTTGATCCACATGACTTCCGATTTCATCACCGAGTGCATTCCGGAGAAGCTTGGCACTCTCATTGGAGACAAAGCCTCCAGCGTGGTTTTTGACAACACCAAGCTCAAACGCTTTGTCCCCGGATTCTGCGCCACGGTGCCATTCGCGGAGGGTATCCGCCGTTCGATAGCCTGGTTCGACGCCGATCCCGCGCGGAAGCAGATCGATGAAGAAGCCGATGCCCTCTTCGACAGGCTCATCGACGCTTATGAACATGGCACTCGAGAGGCTAGGAAACGGTTTCAGCCTTGAAACTCCTCCCGAAACTTCCCGTTTACTTCCTTTCGATGGCAGGCCCTCATGGACTCGCCCGGCGTGCCGTGCCCATGCTATACGCCGGAAACATAGCCGATTCCAAAGCGAGCTTTGGATTCGGTGCGGAAATCGGGGAACAAAGACATCAGGGCCGTTGAGCCGCCGTCGGTGACGATCGTCTGGCCGATAATGAAGTCCGCCTCATCCGAGCAGAGGAAGGCGGCCAGCCGCGCGACGTCGACCGGCACACCCACTCGCCCCACCGGAATCGCGCGGTAAGCCATCTCAGCCACGGATTCCGGGGTCGAATCCGGATTCGCTTTGAAATGGTTCTCGACGGTAATCCAGCCTGGCGCGATGGCGTTCACGCGGATCCCCTTGTGTGCCAGCTCGACGGCGAGGGTTCGTGTATAAGCTATGATCGCGCCCTTGGTGCCTGCGTACACCGAATGTTCAGGCGCGCCTTGGAGCCCGTGGATCGACGTGAGATTGCAGATCGCCCCGCCGCCAGATCCGAGCATGTGGCGAACCACCGCCTGCGTGAGGAAGAACTGGGCGCGCACATTCACGTGGTACAGCGTGTCGAACTGCTCCGGCGTCACCTGCAGAAATGGCTTGTTCATGGTGATGCCCGAATTGTTCACCAGGCAGTCGATCCCGCCGAGCGCGGCAGCCGCCTTCTCTGCCAGTTCGATCACCGCCTCGACTTTGTCGAAATCCGCCTGGACTGCAAAGGCACGCCGGCCCATCCTTTCAACCTCGCTGACCGCCGACAAGGCGCCCGCGCTGCTATGCGCGTAGTGAAGGACCACGTCCGCGCCGCGGCGCGCGAACTCCAGCGCGATTTCCCGGCCGATGCCCGTCCCCGCGCCCGTAATGAGCGCTTTCTTCCCCGTCAGCCAACTCGCATTCGCCAATGGAAGCCTCCCTTCGCTACCTCCGGTTTACGGTGCTCAAAACATCGATTGGGCGGCCTTCCGGATCAGCGCCGGAGATCCCCGGAAGGCCCACACCACGCTGGTATCCTCGCAATATGTCGCGCCGCGGCTGGAAGTAAGCCCCGGTGCGTGGTACTCCAGTTCGCTAAAAGTGCCGATGTCGCTGTTCACGTTGCAGGCCTGGAAAGCGGTGCCCGCCCCCAGCGGCTCCGACCACGGAACGTCGACGTATTCGCCAGAAGGATCGACGTGGAAGTTGCGAACAATCAGACAGGCCTCGTCGCCATCGGTGTAGAAATAGCCGGCGCGGCCTTTGAGCGGCTCGGGGCCGATTCCCAGCTTGTGGTTTCCTTGCGCATGCATCCTGTAACGGACCACGCGCTCGGTGGTTTCCACATCCTCTCCCCCGATGTCCCCGAACAATACCCGAACCTCGGGGCGGCAGGACACCGGGATAAGCAACTCTCCCCCGTGCGGCATCTGGAGCAGATTCCACAATCCGACGCGCCATGGCGGATCGGGCAGAGGAGACAGTAACCTCAGCGAGGTAGTCAAAGTATAGCCGGCGTAAGCGAGTTTGTCGTCGTAGTCGGGGCGCGGTGCGGCGGAAACCCGCTTCCTGAGTTCACACACGAAACTCCGTTGTTGACCTGGGGACAAAAGCGTGAAGCGACTGACCAGAACTGGACTGCCATCCGCTGTCTCGAAACGGTAGTCGCCCGGATCGAACTCAACCGGTGGACGGTACTTTTCCAGCGAGGGGTATTCGGGAAAGAAGAAATCTGCTTCGGGCGCCAGCCAGGTTCGATCGCCGCCCGAGTTGTGCCAGTCGCGGCTCATCGCCCATTGCCGCGCTGTCTCGCGAGTGTGGATGGCTTGGTTGGTCCAGAAGAAGTTGCGCTCACACCCCGGCGGGAAAAGACCGAGGATCCGTCCTCCATGCCGAAGAACCAGGATCATCGACCCGTCGGGTAAGGCACAAACCCGCGGACCGAGGCCGGCACCCTCGGTGGCTTCAACCAGTTGCTGAAACTGTGCCATTCCCTTCTTCACTCCTTCGCGTGCCCATCCTCCTCACCACTCCCTCGCGAACCCCGCTGTCCATCCGCCGTCCACGGTGATCACCGTGCCGGTCACGTACGAGGAGGCTGCGGAAGCTAAGTACAGCGCGGCATTCGCGATGTCCTCGGGTTCTCCGGGCCGCCCCAACGGAATGTGGCTCATGAGACTTTCGGCCATCTCCTTCTTTTCGGGGTTGTAGAAAAGCGCCCGCGTGCCCGCAGTCAGGATAGAGCCAGGAGCGATTGCGTTCACGCGGATTCCATATGGAGCAAGCTCGAGCGCCATCGAGCGGGTAAAGTTGATCACCGCCGCCTTGGCCGACGCGTACGCAATTTGCAGCCGGATGGGGACAAGCCCCAAGACCGACGCCACGTTGATGATGACGCCGCTCCTTCGTCTTACCATCCCCGGGGCGGCGGCACGACAGCAATAGAAGACCCCATCCAGATCCACCGACATGATCCGCCGCCATTCGGTCTCGTCATATTCGTGAATGTTTCGCCGCGCCGGACCCGTCGTGTTAACACCAGCGTTATTGACGAGAATGTCGATTCCCCCAAATTCAGCCTCCGCCGTCGATACAAGTCGATCTACGTCCTCACGGTTGCTCACGTCGGCGGGAATGAAGACCGCGCGGCCTCCGGCCTTCTCGATTTGTTCAACGGTCGCCCCGCCGTTCCCCGCAAGATCGTTGACAACAACGGAAGCCCCGTTTGCCGCCATCGCAAGTGCAGTAGCTTTGCCGATCCCATCACCAGCGCCTGTTATCAATGCGACTTTATCGTCCAAATCGACTTTCATGAGTTGACCTCCATGCTATCGACGCCGGAGAGCAACAGCAGGCCGGGGTTTTCCAGTGCTTCGGCGAGGCTAGCCAGAAACCGGGCCACCAGGGTGCCATCCAGGACCCGGTGGTCGGCGGAAACCGTGCAGAAGAGCGTCGGCCTCACGACCGGCGATCCGTTCCGGGCGACGACACGGTCCCGGATGGCCCCGGTTGCGACGATGAGACTCTCAGGCGGGTTCAGGATCGCCTGGAACTGATCCACACCATACATTCCCAGGTTCGAGAGCGTGGCGCTGGCATCTCCAAGATCATCCGGTTTCAGTTGGCCCGAGCGCGCGCGTTCGACCAACGCTGCACGGCGCCGGGCAATCTCAACGATGTTCAACTGATCCGCCTCCCGGACCACCGGGACGATCAGGCCATTCTCCATTGCGACGGCAAACCCAACGGCAACGCCGCGATTGCCGAAAACACGGTCGTCCTTCCATGTCACGTTCACCGCAGGGTTGGCGGCGATCGAACCGGCAACCGCCTTCAACAGCAGGTCCGTGACTGTCAACTCGGGCATGCCGCGCTTGGCCATCGCTGCTGCCAGCGTGCGTCTGACAACCGACAGATCCGAGGCGTCGATCTCGCGCGTTACGTAAAAGTGTGGTGCAGACTGAAAACTCCGCGTCATTCGCTCCGCGGTGACGCGACGATAGTTCGAGGCCGGGACGACCGCTTCCGGCCTGGCGGCCTGGTCAGCCACTCGTTCCTTCAGTGGCGGTGCGACGGTCGGGGGCGCCGCAATCCTCACAGATGCCTCGGCAGCTTTGCGAACGTCCCCTTCCACGATGCGACCGCCCGGTCCGCTGCTCTTAACCAAGGCCAGGTCGACTCCCAACTCTTTGGCGAGCGCCCGGGCTCGAGGGGAAGCGGCGATTCTCTTCGTGGCCTCGGGCACTGCTTGGTGGACCTCCGGCGGCGCCTCTTCCTCTCCCTCCGGGAGATACCGGGCAATCACGGTCTTCACCGGCAGTACTTCGTCCGTACGAGCAACGATCTCCAGCAGCTTGCCGGCATCTGTTGCCTCCACATCCATGTTGACCTTGTCTGTCTCTATCTCGAGAATGGGCTCGCCAATCTTAAACATCTCGCCGGGATTCTTGTACCAGCGCAGCACCTTCCCTTCGGTCATCGTCAGGCCAAGTTGGGGCATCACAAGATCGCGAATCATAGGATTTTCACCTGCCTAACACGGAATGCACCGCGGTAGCCACCTTTTCCGCCGAAGGAACCAGCGCTTGCTCAAGCGGAGGACTGAAAGGTTGGGGAACAGCGGGCATCGAGACCCGCGCCACAGGGGCGTCGAGCCAGTCCAATCCCTCCGCGGCGACGATGGCAGCGACCTCGGCGCCGAATCCACATGGCTCGAATCCGTCGTCGGCGACGACAAGGCGCCCGGTCTTCTTCACGGAATCCAGGATCGTCTCTTTGTCCAGAGGAACAAGCGTCCGAGGATCGATAATCTCGATCGCGATCCCTTCTCCTTCCAAAGTCCCCGCCGCAGCCAGGGCTTTGTGCACCATGCTTCCCACTGCCACAACCGTAACATCCCGTCCGGCGCGGACCACCGCAGCCTGCCCAAATGGCACCAGATATTCTCCACCAGGAACGTGCCCCTTCATGGTGTAAAGCGCCTTATGTTCGAAGATGAGCACAGGACACCGCTCCCGCAACGCGGTTTTCCAGATCCCTTTGGCATCCGCGGGAGTCGAGGGAACCACGACCTTCAACCCGGTCGCGTGAACGAACCAGGCGTAAGTACTACCGGAGTGATGCGCACCCGCTGAACGGACTTCGCCATGGGCTACGCGGACGACCAGGGGTACGTCGACGCGTCCCCCTGATAGGTAATGAATCTTCCCAGACTGGTGAACGATCTGGTCCATGGCCTCGGTGAGGAAATCCGCAAACATCAGGTCCACCACCGGGTGCATGCCGGCCATCGCGGCGCCTACGCCAACACCAGTGAAACCGAGCTCGGAAATGGGAGTATCCCGGACGCGTTGAGGGCCGAATTCCTCATACAGCCCTTTGGTCTGCTTGAAGTTTCCGCCTCGCGGACCGATCCCTTCCCCCATGTAAAAAATCCGGGAATCGCGCCTCATTTCCTCGGCGAGGGCCTCCACGGTCGCTTCAACAAAAGAAATCTCCCGGGATTGCTGCGTGATATCTGTGTCCATTGTCGACGGCATATGAACCTCCAGACCCTTCACCGTTAGTCGGGGAATACGTGTTTGAAAGCCTCGGCCGCGTCAGGCCAGGGGCTGGCATCCGCGAAGCGAACCGCATCGCCGATAACGGAGTCGACTTCATCTTCAATAGCTTTCAATTCGGCCTCGCTAGCGAGGTGTTCCTTGAGGGCCTTCGCACGAACAGAGGCGATTGGACAACGCCTTCTCCAGGCTTCGACTTCCTCCTTGCTCCGGTAACCGGATCCCGAATCGCCTTCGTGATGTCCGACCAGCCGGTAGGTCCTGCACTCCACGAGCGTCGGGCCCTCGCCCGCCCTGGCGCGGCTTATGGCCTGCTTCGCCGCTGCCCATACAGCCTCCACATCGTTGCCATCGACAGACTCGGAGGAAATGCCGTAAGCGGCTCCGCGGCTTGCCACGTCTCGATTCTTGGTCGCGATCGCAAAAGGGGTCTCGGTAGCGTAAAGATTGTTCTCGCAGACAAAGACCACCGGAAGGTTCCAGGTCGCGGCGAGGTTGATGCCCTCGTGGAAAGCGCCGTGATTCACCGCACCGTCGCCGAAGAAGGCGACCGCTACCTGATCGGATCCGCGGAGCTGGGCCGCCAGCGCGGCGCCTGCCGCGATTGGGATCCCGGCGGCGACCATCCCATTGGTTCCCAGGAAACCGGCGGCCGGATCATAAAGGTGCATGCTCCCGCCGCGCCCGCCCGAACAACCGGTGGATCTGCCCCATAACTCGGCCATGACTTCATTGGGTGGAATACCCTTCGCCAGCGCGTGTCCGTGCCCACGATGCGTGCTCGTCACGTAATCGTCGGCCTTCAGGTTCAGGCAGATCCCCACCGCAACCGCTTCCTCCCCGACATATAGATGGATGAAACCGGGGATGTTTCCGCGACGGTAAAGATCCTGCGCCTTGAGCTCGAAGCGGCGTATCAGCACCATCCTTCGATACGCCTCGATCATCGGGAATCCATCTCCGATCGGGCTGGCGTCGTCCATACCCATCCTCCCTGCCCTGCTCTGATCCGCCATGACCAAGAGCCTCCTTACCTATGTTTCGAACGCCCACTTACACTCGACCGACACACCTTGGTGCCCCATCCATGTGACCTGACCGATATTCTGTGATAGCCCGATAGAGAGTATATCGAGAAGTATGGCCACGTGAATGGAGCTTCAGAGACTCCAGCCGGCCGATTCCTGGACTACTATAGGGAGGAATTCTGTCTCGGGAAAGAGAGGGGTTCCTGATGAGAATCTCCGGGATTGCGTCCCTCCAGTCGGCCGCCCTGGCCCGACAGGGTGCAAATCTGAAATATCCTATGTCCACTGGCGCCGTCCGGGCAATAGGACTTGCAGTATGACCACCCTCGTAGGTGCGTTGATTGTGGCGGCAGCCGGCCTGAGCATGGGGTCCGGTTCGTGGACCATTAAGGTCCTCAGGCGATTGGGCTTTGAACACTGGCTTTTCGTGGGTATGCTGATCGGGCTCATCATTCTGCCTTGGGGTGTCACCTTGGGCTTCTGCCCGAATGCGTTGGCGGCTTACGGCGCAGTCCCGCTATCCGCGCTCATCAAGGCCAACCTGTTCGCGTTCGGGTGGGGGATCGCCAACGTCCTTTGCGCCATCTCTTTCGTGCGGATTGGCGTGGCACTGACCGGCGGCCTCCTCGGCGGACTGGGCACCTCGCTGGGCGTGACCATCCCAATGGTGTTCAAAGCCTCTGGCCTGTTCGAGAAAGCGCCTGACCCAGGTTCAAAGGCTGGCATGACCGTCATCGCCGGCGTCGTCGTGATGCTCATTGGCGTGGTGCTCGTCGTATTGGCCGGATTCGGGCGGGACCGTGCCCTCAGCGGCGCCAAAGGCAAATCCAGTGGCTTTGCCGGCGGGCTCGCTCTGGCGGTGATCTCGGGCATCCTCTCCACGGGCCCCAATTTCGCCTTCGCCTATAGCCAGGGACCCATCGTGGAGGCCATGAAAATTCGCGGCGCGGGTGAACTTCCAGCCACTTTCGCCGTGTGGGCGGTGGGAATGCTTGGAGGCGCCTTGGTCAACTTGGCTTATCCCGCCTACGTGATCACTCGTGGCAAGTCCTGGAAGCGGTTTATAGAGGCGCGCGGTGAACTTGTCTTCCTGGTGGTGTTCGGCGCACAGTTCTCTCTGGCGATCGCGTTGCTGGGTCATGGCAATGTGATCCTCGGGGTTCTGGGTGCTTCAGTGGGATGGGGGATCTTTCAAGCCATGCAGTTGCTGGGTAATCAGGGTGTAGGCGTGGTCTTCGGCGAATGGCGTGGTGTACCCGTCGGACCACGCCGCCAGATGGTCTGGGCTGTCGCCATGTTGCTGGTGGCGGCCGCGATCATGGCCTCCGGCAACGCCCGGGTAGGGCAGTAACGTCGGGCCATGCTTCAGTGTGATGGTCGCGAATGCGACACCAGGAAGTCCAGAAGCGCCTGCGATTCGAAGAAACCTGGATCCACCTGGTGGCCTTTGCCTTTGACTACCAACAGTTGCATGTCGCCGCCGAGGGCCCGATAACGGCGCGACAGTTCCAGCGAATTTTCCTCGAGCGGCACGACCTTGTCGGAGTCGCCATGTAAGTGCAGGATGGGAACACGTGCTTTGGCGAGCGGTGCAAGGTTGGCAATGGGATTGTACTCGTCAAGCTTTTCCTGCATCTCAGACACGCTCATCCCGTAAGCGGACGAGGCGCGTGCAAGACCTGGATAACTGGCCAGATTCGTAACGGTGTAAATGCCCCCGATGCACTTCACAAACTCGGGATTCGCCTCCGCCCAGTTGTAAAGCATCAGCCCGCCTCGGCTTTGCGGGACCAGACATGCCCTTGAAGCGAGGTGGTACTTCCCCACGATGTGCCTGTAAAACTGTGTGAACTGCGCCACGCCCCGAGGATTCCCATAGGACTCGCCGACATCCATGCCCGCAATCGCAATGCCGTTCTCAAGGAGCCTGGTGAACAGCCAGTCGGTTTCAATCCTGGGGAATTCTCCGCGGATGACCGGCGCGTACCACACCCATGGCAGCGCATCCGCGGAGGCTGGCTTCTCAGGCAGAATCAGGTAGCCGGTTGTGCCGGCAACGGCAAGTTCCATCCGGGCGCCGCCCGCGGCGTGTTCTTTCCACTCCTGTTTCACCGGCGCCTTCTCAGCGGCCATCGCCTCATTGATCACCTTGTATACAACGTCCAGGCGCACGCTCTCACCGGCGGCCAGCAGTTTCTGCGGGGTCCATAGCACGATGCTGGCGCGCCGCCCGTGCCGGTCGTCACAAGTCACGGAGGCGCGGTTGGTTTGAGTGGCCGGAAACCTCGCATCGATCCTCAAGCCGCTGCGCTTGTCGCGCATCACGATCTCACCGGGACGCTCCTCGGACAGGATGTCCGTAACACGCTCCGGCATGGTGTCGAAGCGGGTGAGCAACTGTGCGTTCTTGGCGGCGCTCCCGCGGTTTTCAAGGACGCTCTCCAGGCGCAGGACCGCGCCGTCGCCTACAAGCTCAATCTTGCGGCGAATGACGAGCCCGTTGCTCAGTGTGCCTCGCAGCAAAGCCATGCCCGCTGTCTGTGATTCAATCTCCCAGTTGGCCGCGAAGCCGTCACCACCCGGGTCCGGGTGTACGGCGGCAAAGATACCGGCGCCGTCCGGATAATTGATGCCCGCGGAATTCGGTTTGCGGGCGATGTCGCGCCCTGTGCGCTTGTCGATCAACCGCACGATGCGGCTGCTCAGTTCCGGGACAATGTCCGCTCTCAGCGCCGCGCTTTCGATCGTCAGCACCCGGTACGGTTTGAGACGGCTCACAAAGGCCTTGTCGTCTTCCAGGCGATCATTGTTCAGGTAACCGACGCCGAGTTCGGTCTTGCTCTTCCACCACTGTGCGAACCGTGCCTTGAGCGGCTCGACATCGACGGGTGCATACCAGCCATCCTTCATTTCGAAGCGCCGCTGTTCGAACAAAGCCGCATATTCCACCCACAGACTGGCCTTGCGGATGCGCGTGCGCTCGGCTTCGTTGACCGCCGCGCCCATGGCTTCGGCGTAGCGTTTGCGTGCCTGTTCCACCACCTCGTCCGGCAGCCACGGAGCCTGGAAAATCCACAGGTGTTTGCCCTTGCCGTGCGGCGGGAAACGCACTTCGCGATGCATCAGGTCGAAGACAGCACGCATGGGACGCGCCGCCTTCCCGTACGCCGCTTCCATATACTCGTCCACCAGTTGCTCCATGTTCTCCGACGGGTTCCAGAACATCTTGGCCATCACATAGGCGCGCATCTCCGCGCTCTCTCCGCCATTACCCTGATGCGAGCTTTCGTAGTAGATTCCGGCCACGCCGTTGCGTTTCAGCATCGGTATGTCGGCTGCCAACCTGTAGAAATCCGGGAACGGGTAGAGAAAGTGCGCGAAGTTCGTGGCGTAACCGTACATGTAAATCTGGTTCGCCAGTCTGGACCAACCCTTGAGGTTGTCCATCAGCAGTGTCTTGTTGAGCGGACACTCCTCCGCCGGGTGGCCCACGCAGGCCGAAATGGGAGCAAGCTGGATGCGGACGTTCGGATGGGGACGTGTTTTGCTCGGTGCTGGCTCCGAGTACTGGTAAGCGTAAGTAAGAATGCGCTTGTTCGGGTACTTCTTGGTGACCTCTTCGGCGAGCGCGTTTACGAACCGGACGATGGGACCGGAGTGAGCCCCGCCTTCTTCCTGTTCCACGCGGCGGCAGTTATCACACTCGCAGAAACCTCGCCAGTCCTCCTGGCACACACCGACGATGTCTACCTCCGGGCGTTCCTCCAGCCAGCGCAGTATGCGCTCCACGCCGACGCGGATCGTACCGGGATTCGTCAAGCAGAGCTGTGCGTCACTGCTCCTTCGTTTGCCCTCCACCAGTGCGAAGTATTCGGGATGCGCCGCGAAGAACTTGTCCGGAGGAACCAACCAGTAGAAAGAGTGGCCGCAGGGGGCGCATTCGACGCGGCCGCCCGTCGAAGCGTCCAGCGGCAATCCCCCTCCGTTGAGCTTATTACGCGCAGCCCAATCCTTGTCTGCGGCTTCGGTGATTCCGGGCCAGCGCATTTCGAAGGCCGGCCTCTGGTGATCATCGAGTTCCTCGACCAGTACGGTTTTCCGCTCGGGGATTCGACTGAGGCTGCTGGAAAACCAGCGGCATCCGAGCTTCTCCAGAAATGTGTAAACGCCGTACATCACGCCTCGGGGCCGGCCGCCCGTGATGACAATGTTGCGTCCCACGGTCTTCAGGCTAAATTCCTCCGGTCCAAACTCCGGGGCATATTTGAGAAGGATGCCTGGACCGGCGCCGCATCGGGCTGATACCGGCAGCCGCGCTCCCGACATTTCTTCCAGAAATTTTTGCAACTCAAGGGCACCGCGCTGCTCTGCGGCGGTGGCTTGTGACGGAAGGCAAATCTGATGAGCGGAACGGCCGTTTTCCACCAGCACGACCGGCGCACCTGCCAGTGTTGAGGCAGCGAACAAGAGCAGTGTTTTCATGAAGGCCCTCTGATCCAAGTTCTAGATTCCTCAGCATGGCGAGTATACATCGATCCAGCTTGATGCGTTCCGGTTCGACCGGCTATTTGGTTCGGTATGTTCATCTGGGGAGGCTCAGGCCAGGCAAATCGAAGGCGTCAGTGCCAACCGCTTCGGCTGGTGTGTGGTCGCCGAAGGCTGGACACAGGCGCGGGCCTTCTTAGATCGTGTTTCGCAGTAGGAGAAGATCATGCGCAATCTGATCATTCTTGCGATCGCCCTTATGCTGTCTGCGGCGGCCCAACAACCCGATAAAGAGGCGGTGCGCGGGGCCTGCCCGGTCACAGCCTTTTAGATGCAACCCGGACAGGTGGACAACGACGTAGTCATCAGAGACCGGGCCGGCGAGCGGACCGTCGTGTTCGATACAACCTCCAGTGGGTCCATTGTCTCTTACAAGTACGTGGGCGTCGAACATATCCGGGGATGGAACGGCGGAGGCCTACTGCGGATAGCTTTTCACAATTCCATGAAACGGGGCCCTTGGCCCGGCGGCTACAATCCCACCCGGGTCGGCGACGGTTCGGGATGCTCGCAGGTGGCCGGCGTAGCCTGCAAAGGCACCGAAACCATTGCCATCCTGACGATGATGCTCAACTTCAACCACAACAACGGCTTTTACGAGAAGCCTCTCATCGCCGTTTGGGGCGGCCGGCTGAATGACGTGTTCCCGCTCAGTTATGGTTCGCCTTACACGATTGAGGCGAGCGCGCCGTGAGTTCTGAGAACTGTTCGTGTCCCTCATCGGCCACCAACTACACTGCGGGCGGCTGGTACAGGGATCAAGAGCGCAGTAGAGGGTTGGCCGTGGCCATGCCAAACAGTAGTTTTCCCAAGAGCCAGGTTGGCGGCAGCTTCAATAGCGGCTACATGTGGCGCAACCGTAACTTTTACCTGACCTCCAGCGAAGCCCTCGACGGCATCGCCCGGAAATACCTGGTTTGGTACGTCATGCCGGGCTCATGGAGCAACGCCCTCAGTTTCGCGAAGGCATTGAAATAACCACACCTTTCAGTTCGTCATCGCCGCTCGTCGGTCTCGCGGCGGAGGTCGCTTGGCTAGCCTCCTCAAGTCGGCGATCAGCTCGCTGATTTCCATCCGGTCCACCTGGCAACGACAGCAGGAGGACAGATGCTGCTCGACGGGAATAATCCACAATGCGGGCAGGTCATCCAGGATTTGCAGTGTCAGTGCGTCACGGCTTATATGTCCGTCGTTCGTGAAGATCGACATACCTTTGCGCCGGCCGGTCTGAATGCTGCCTCTCTGGTGGCATGCAGGCCGTCGGCTTCACCCCCCAAAACAATGCTGTCCGCTCTGGTGTGCATCCCCAAGATTCAAGAAGCACTACGAGTCCTGGACCCGAGCAGTACTCTTCGCCTACCCGCAAGCCGGGTGGTTGGACAGCCTAAGCAGTTTGCCTTGGGCCGTCGATAGATAGATAGGCGAAAAACGAAGGCACGGAGGTGGATTCCATGTCTTTGGGCGGGGAACCCGTCCAGCACGGTGTGACGCTTACGAAGCCGCAAATCATCGCTCTTGCGTTCGTGGCGGTAGTCGTCGCGGGTCTAGCCATGAGCCTGGGGTACGTGGGCGGTAGGACGCTCAACCGCACCGGAGGCTCGGCGTCAGTCAAGAGTCCTGCGAACGAATCGCGGGAAGGAGTTCTCTCCCACTTGGCTACACAGGCTCGTCCAAACACACCAGGCGCGTCGTTTGTAGAACTGCCTCCCCCACCAAGCGAACATTGGGAATCCCCTGGGCCGCGGACCCGTCCGGCGCAGGCGCGCGGACTCGTGCAACGCCCCTCGCTAGAACCCAAGCCGGGACAGAGATTCCTGCAAGTAGCGGAGGCGGGCCTCGGCGTGGCTGATTGTGTCTCGGCGGAACTGCTGCGGAGGGGTTTCAAAGGACAGATCGCCGCTGGCAGGGACACCAGCTCATACCGCGTGCTCGTCGGCCCACTACGGTCGGATGAGATAGCCAGCACCACATCCGCTCTGCGGCAAATCGGATTCAGTCCTTTCCTGAAAGTCTACTAGAGCAGCACCGCGGTCGTTACCGGTACCGGCCGAATTACCGTTCGACACGCTGGGTCACGTTGTCCAGGACGTTCCGGTCGATCTCGTAGCCGAGGCCTGGCTTTGTCGGAGCGTAGACGTAGCCGTCCTTGGCGATGCGGATACGGTCCTTCATGTACGGCCGATCATAGGCGCCCTGAGGTATCGTCATTTCGAAGAAAGCGTTGTTTGGCATGGCCAGTTCACAATGGAAGTGGACCGCTTGGTCGAGCGTGTCCCCCCAGTTATGAGGCGCGCACTCCAGGCCGAAACATTCCGCCATCGCGGCGATCTTCATCCCACCGGTGATCCCGCCGATGTTGTCCACGATGAACCGCAACACGTCCACTGCCCGGCGGCGAACGTACTCGGCATAGCCGTAGATCGAGAAAATGAACTCGCCAGCATGCACCGGCACATCTAACGCACGGCACAGTTCGACGTAGCCTTCGATGTCAGTGGTCGGCAACGGATCTTCGTACGCCACAAACTTCAGCTCGTCCAACACGCGCCCGACCTCCATCGCCTCGCGACGCGAGTAAACCCCAACCGGATCCATCAGCAACTGGAAATCGTCACCGGCGGCCTTGCGGACGGCCTTGCAGATCTCGATATCGAGCTTATAGTCACTCCCACCGCGCGGTGGAATTTCCGGCGGGTGGATCTTGTACGCTTTGAATCCCTCAGCCTTGCACTTGAGTACAGACTGCACGAACTCGTCTAGCGTCTTGAGATGCTGGGAACTGGCGTAAGCCAGCACGCGGTCGCGGTAAGCGCCGAGAATACGGTACACAGGCAAGCCCACAACCTTCCCCAGGATGTCCCAGAGGCAATTGTCGATGGCCGAGGCATAAGGACTTTGCCCGCGGCGGCGTTTCGGAGAATCCCAAGGGGAGGTCAGCGCAGCTCGATCGAGCACATTCTTGCCCAACAGTATCTGCTTAGCAAAGTCGAGCCAGCCCCGGTTGTCCCAGTCTGGATGCCAATATCGCTCGGCCAGTGTGTAATTGCCTTCGATGCCCCCATTGGTGATGACGCAGGCCAGCCGGCCGTGCGCCGTCACATGGACATTCACTTCTTTGATAGTGAGGTCGGGAAGATCGGAGGCTTTGATTCCTGCCGCCGCACATGCACAGGCGCCCGGGCTGACGGTGGCAGCCCCCAAAAAACCCCGGCGCGAAACGCTGTGTCTGGCCATACCTACGCCTTGAGATGGTGCTTCACGACTTGGAGGACGTCGCGAAGTGTCTGTTTTCCTGACTCGTCCAATGCTGCACTACCTTTACCGCAGCGCACAGCATAATTCGGGAAGATTCCTCGCAAGTAAAGGATATATTTGAGTGACTCAATGCCGTATGCCTGCACCTCGGTGATCAGCAGCAGCGCCTTGCCGAACAGGTCCATCGCCTCCCGGCGCTTGCCGGCCTGCCACAACCCCCACACGGATGCGTAAATGTCGACGAACGCCGCCGGCATGCTTCCTGACGCACCTCGTTTGAGTTCATCAAGGAGGGTGATGCCGTGGCAGATCGGAAGAGCAC
>ENA-UOYA01002725-UOYA01002725.1-activated-sludge-metagenome-genome-assembly--contig:-NODE-2725-length-16706-cov-11.578584_pt1 | contig 16706 bp, 16 predicted proteins | sample MGYA00238163_ERZ764804 | MGnify/ENA primary metagenome ERZ764804 (study PRJEB28919, sample SAMN05720223) | activated sludge metagenome | isolation source: Anaerobic digester | place: Hong Kong... | reverse complement strand
CAGAAGGCCGTCTGTCACCTATGGGATGAGATTGGCAGCCTAACGAAAAAATATATACAACTTTAATACAGGGCTGACAGGACAATATAAAAAGAGGGCATGTCAATTATGACACACCCTCATTTTAAACTACTGCGCACGTCACGGATAGTATTCGTGACAGGTTGTGTGGTTTCTGTTTTCTTTGTTGATGAACCAGTGTATGCGCCTTTCTTTAATCATTGACCTGTATGATAAGCATTTCCATCGGGCAGAACGTAGGATGGAGTTACTGTACCTTCCAAATGCCCTGCGCGTTATCGCAAAGATCCTGCACTAAGCCAGCATAGTCAGCTGTAAAACGAAGATCCCACGCATTAGTAGCGTCATTTTTTGTAGATAGCCAATAGCAACCATTAGTGCTCTTACCACTGAGAGAGGTGTTATACTGGCTGTAGCTGTAATAGATGCCATTAGCAGGCAGGAAAAAGTATTCGCCACCATTGCGGATAGCAGCCGTGACAGGTAAGGGATTTGTAGTTATTCCCGTAGCAGAACCTGTGTTTGCACCTTTCTTTAACCAGAGACCGGTGTGATAGGTGATTCCATCAGGCAGAGTGTAAGATGGAGTTGTTGATCCGGCTAATTCTGCACCAGCGTCCCAATACACGCCTGCGGCAAGGTAATTCATCGCTTCCTGCTTACTCGGACAGAACTCGCAACTGTGCGTGGCGACATAGCTTTGGCTATTATAACCATAATTGCCGGAACTGAATGTGTTGCCACCGGTAGCACAAGATGCGTAAGCGTCCCACTTGTAATAATCATTCAAGGTAAAAGACTTTTTGTAGCTCTCTTGCAATGTCACATTGAAGTTATATTGGTGACCCTGAGCAAAAGTGCCGCTGAAGGCAAGCGTGTTGCCGGGACTACTATAGGTGTAGGGCGTGCCACCGTAGGTAATATTGGTGATGGTGAGTGTGGCAGGTGTACTGCTACCTGTGGCAGTAGAGATGAACGGTGCATATGAACTTGATAGAGAGGTACCTGTTCCTGCAGAACCGTTACAAGTTATTGTTGCTGCACTTCCGGTGGTGGTGTAAGTGCCGTTGGCGCAGAGCGTGGCAGCAGAATTAGCAATGCCCGAGATGGTACTTGAGAAGCCATCCACAACGGTAGACCCGTTACCGCTGCTCATTGTGACTTTAGCCTCAGTGAATGCGTGATGAAAAGTAATCGTGCCGAGGTCGTCCATGCTGGTAGGAACGGCAGCTGAAGCATACAGGTAACTCCAATTGGCGGGACCAGCAGCGGTGACACTACTTATATTGCCACCTACGCTGGCAGATGGAGAAATGCCGATAAGAAAGTAAATGGTGTTCGAACCGCTCGGGCAGTGCACCGTGAGCGACGTTCCTGATAACGTGATGTTCTGCACGTTTGTAATGATTCCATCTGATTTACAGACGTAAGCGGTGATGGTCGTGCCGTCGGCAATCGGGGTTGTCGTCGTGGCGCGGGTGGCTGCGCTACTTGATACGTCGGTGAGGGTACCCACAAGCATCATGCCGTTGCCAAGGTCACTTGTCACGGTCTGAGGCTTCATGGCCGAGCGGGTGGTGATCGAATCCTCATTGCTGGCCTCGCTCACCTTGAACGTATAGGTGTTGCCGGCATTCTCAGTGCCGTTCTGCACCGACTCCTCACTGCTACAGGCTGCCAGGAAAGGCAGCGACAGGCAGACAGCGATAATAAACGGGATAAGTCCCCATTTATTTCCTTGATTTTGTTTCTTCATTTTTATTTTCATTTTCATTTAAGGATTTGAAATATTAGAAGGGTGGTATCCTCCTTACCACACATTGAACGTGTTGTTGGTAGGGGTGGCGTCCTCTTCTGTCTCCTCTAAAACAATGTTGCTCCTAGCTACCGTCTTATCAGATGTAGCCATTATAACACACGATTCTACGACAATACAGACCACCTCTGGGGCTGTGTACGGTTTTTTCTGTTTCTTTTTTTTCATTTTTCTTTATTTTTATTTGATAAACATGTTCTGTTCGGATATCGCCACTATTTTGCAGTCTGTACTACGGTGTATGGCTGATAGGCTGTACACCACCATTCTCCTTACTAAAAAATCAAGCGCCACAGTCGATACCGGCTTGCATAAGTATATTGCTCCTCGATTTGTCTGTAGCTATGCAGAACAGTTGCGTAAACTTTTCTCTTGTGCGGGAGTCTCTGGAAAATACCCCCCCACTTCACAGTGGAGATGGCGCTATATAAGTGTTAATTAAATAGATTTCCGCTATGGCGGAATCTTTAAAAGATGAGGAATGAATCCAGCCGACGGCCTGTCTCCCGACACTCACGCGGTTTGCAGCCTCATCTTGATGTAAATATAAATTGCATCTATTTCGTTCTGTTCCGAAGACTCCGCCTTATGGCGGCTTAGGGGGACAGTATGCGCCATTACGGCCATTTCCGGTATGCACCGGATTTTCTGACCACATGGCACACTAAGTGCTGGGGGTAACGAGGAACTTTCTGTTTTACGACAGTAACCTTCCCTTGATAATAGTTAGCTTAAGTGTATTTTATCCATATTCCCGTTTCCGCCTTGTGGCGTTACGGTCACAGGATTCCACCTAGCGGAGATATGCACATGACATTATTTCTATTTTCGTATCTTCCTCTGTATAAGAGGCACGACGCTGGGAGGCGGCATTATATTTTATAGAGCAAAAGTACACATTATTAATATAACCCGCAAATAATCCTTGAAAAAAGTATGTAAACCTTAAGTTCTTTTAGTATTTAATGGTCTTTTGTTTTTCCGACCGCAATCAAGTAAAGTATTGATATTAAGCTGCTTAAATAATAAATTGCGCCTCTTATACAGAGGAAGACCTTTTACACCTTTTAACACCTTTCTGCTTGCTTGAAAGATTTGGCTGCTGTCGAGTTCACGCACATAGGTGCGTGTGGTTTCCGATGATGTGTGGCCCAGAGCCTGCGCTATCACGTTGATGTTCACGCCGTCCTTATAGGCCGCGCTGGCCCACGAGTGTCGCGCCACGTAAGTCGTGAGCGGCCGTTCAAGGCCTGACAGACAGCCGATCTTCTTGAGCAGCCGGTTGTGGTAGCTCAGGGCCGAGCAGTAGCGGAGCGTGGTCTCCGAAGCCGTGGTGCCGTCTCTGAGTATTGGGAAGACGTACGGGCTCGACGGGGAGCAGTAGCGATCCATGATGTCCTGCATGCACGACTCCACCCGTACCTGCACCTTGGTGCCCGTCTTCTGGCGGTAGTAGGTGAGCACGTTATCCTTTATCTGGCTCTTCTTCAGGTGGGCGACATCGATGAAGGGCATGCCCATGGCATAGAAACTGAACAGGAATAGGTCGCGGGAGAGGCACAGGTGTGTGTCGGGGGGAAGGGCGAGGGCGGCAATTTTGGAGATGACGTTTTCGTGTAACAAGCAAATAAATACACACCTTTTTTTCGTAAAGTTAAACCACCAGCCTATTTTTCTTTATTTTTAGCTTGTTTCTTGTCAAAAATGGTTTGTCTATTCTCCATTCTATAGCTTGTTCCTTTAAGATTTATCACTTCACATCTATAGAGCAATCTGTCTAGAAGAGCGGAGGCGAGGACTTCATCATCCAGAGTCTTAGCCCATTCAGTTGGAGACTTGTTTGTGGTTATGATGATGGATGTCTGCTCGTACATGGTGTTGATCAGATTAAAGAATCCTGCAGCATCCTCCTTGTTGATAGGAAACAGCATGATGTCATCTATAGCTACCAGGTCTGCCTTTGCAATACGGTTGTAGTTTCCCATTGCCGTAGGCGATATGGCCTTCATTTTAATGATGGTAATGAGTTCTTCCATCGTAAGCATATATGCTTTCTTTCCACTTTTTACGGCCTCGTAGATAAGCCCGCCTGCTATGTATGTCTTGCCGGTACCACTGGGTCCCATCAGGATGAGATTGTAAGCCTGGTCAAGCCAGCTTAGCTGGCGCAGTTCTTTCATTTCCTGTTTGCTGATGCCGGATGAGTAGTTAAAATCGAAACTGTCCAGATCATGTTGCGTAGGCAGATGTGCCAGCGCCATGCGTCTCTGCTGCTCTCTTCTGCGACGTCCGTCCACCTCGTTTATGAGTACCTGTGCCAGGAATTCCATATAAGTGGGTTTCTCTATCTGGGCCTTGCAGATTGTATCATCCAGGTCTACCTTCACATAGTGCAGCTTCAGAAGTGTAGCGCAGTCCAATATCGTTTGTTTGTCTTTCATTGCTTAAAAATATTGTTCAAATGAGTTAATGGGTGTCCGCTCCGGAGTTACATCCGCCAGCGGGCTGGATACGCTTGTCTTACTGGCCGTCTTCTCCATGCTGAGGCTCCTGCTCATACGGATGCTTTCAGATGACTCTATGAGCATTTTCGCATTGTATGCATTGCAGGTGAGGCATTGCAGGAGGGCCTCATGCAATATCTCGGGTCTATATCCGTACATCCGGTGTATCAGGTAAGACAGGTTCCTGCTGTAGTAGCGGGGCTTGCTTTTGTAAATGCCGGCAAGAAAGATGTCAAGGGCTTCGATATCTCCTATGTGCCCGTGTATTTTCTGCTCCTTCTCCGTAATGCCTGCACCCCGCACGGCCTTGTGCGACGGATCCTGTATCAGGGCGCCCTTTACTTCCGATATCGGATGTATGGCCAGTGTCTTGCCTGTCTCCTTGCTATAGATGTGCAGACGTTCATCCACCTCTTCAACAAGCACATGTGTTCCGGCATTGCGGTACGTTCCACCTGGCACTGTATAATAGCAGCAGTGATAACTGACGGTATTGTCCTTGCGTACGGTGTATTCCTTCATCTCCACCTTTGGCGGCTGTGGCGTTCCGTAGTATGGCTGCAGATACACTTTCTCTTCCTTGAAGACGTCCGCCGGTATGCGGCGTATTCCATGGTGCATACTGCCGTTCCCCGTGCGCTCCAGCCATGCCAGACTCTCCTTGTTGAGATTGTCCATGTCTGTAAACGTGCGTCCTCTCAGGAAGTTGTATTTCACGTACTTGACTGCGTTTTCCACCTTGCCTTTGCTCTCCGGGTCCGACTTGCGGCAGAAGACCGGCTCAAAATGCAGCTGATCTACAAAGGACCTGAATCCTTTGGTCAGGATCAGGTCTCCCAGATTCTCGTCGTGCAGCAGGACCTTGTCCTGGTCGTAGAGCAGTTTCCCAGGGCGGCCGCCGTAGTAGCTGAATGCGAGCTCATGGGCATATACTGTGCTTGCGGTGTTGAAAGGCCTGCTGCTGAAGTACACGTACTTGTAGCGCGAACGGCTCAGGATCATTACAAAGAAGTAGACCTTGAGACGGCCGCCGTCCTCGCGTTCCATCCAGTATTCGCCAAAGTCAACCTGGCCATACTGGCCGAATGGCAGTTCTGGAAGCTTCTCGCATTGGCGCGTTTCCTGGGATGGCTTGGGAATGGAGTACTTCTCACGGATGTACATCACATAATTGTAGACGGTTTTGCTGCACACTTCCTTCAGCACATCTCCATAGTGTTCCTTCAGGTGGTCCTCTATTTGCTTGCTGGAGAAACCAGGACAGATCCTGAGCTCGTTCAAGACGAATGATTCGTACGTGTCCAGTTTGCGGTTGTAACTTCGCTGATAGGCGTCACTCATGAGAAATTCCGCCTCAGACATTTGATGATAATGGCTTACCCGGTGACGATCTATACCCAATTTCTGAGAAATTTGGGTAAATTTGAGGCCATTTGAAAATAGTTCATTAACTTTGTACCACATTACTAATTTCTTTGTGGAGTTGGTTTTGCTGGAAGTATTCATCGTATTTTTTATTTGTACATACAAAAGTACTGAATACTTCCTTTATTTTTGCTAGTTCCTACTCCGTATCTTTAATCTTTATTCTGGTTGTTCGACTTTACGTATTAGTGGTTGTTCAACTTTACGAAAAGATGGCGGTGCAAAGTTACTTGTTACAACTGATGTTCACAATACTTGCAGGTGTATTTTGATTTCTCTGTGCCCTCATAGAGTTTGTGCGAACCCTTGTATGCGCCATCGGGATGACGGGGACAGGGCGAGGAAGTGAGGATGCGGACAGAAGGAAACTTGTGTCCGCAATACTCGCAATAGAAATTTTTCTTTCCCATATTGTTGCGCTTTTGTGGCGTAGCTGAAATGAATATCAGCAGAGCCAGCATCAATGGTATTATTTTTTTCATTGTATTCAAATTTAAAGGAAGTGCGAGCGAAATCCCATCCTGACCAAGAGGTTATTACTGCCCGAAACATAAGACAGAAAAACAGCTCACATCTTTGGGGGGATATATGCGGTTAACGTAAAATCGAGCCAAAGAGAACGCCATGCATCATTTCAAGCACATCGGAGTGTCGAGATTCCTTAGTTGAAAAGACATCGAAACGCTTCCATATTTCCTTGCCGCAACTCTTACGACATTGCAAATATAAAAAATATTCCGATACGACGTACATTTGTGAGCTGTTATTTTCTAAAAAAGTTTCATTAAGATATTATCATGCAGAAAGCAGATATATCATTTGTGTTTATATTTATTTTACAACATTCTATTTTATGACACTTTTTTATCGGGCACGCTTTCTTGACACCAGAGAATAATGAGAACGATCTGCCCCACTAAGGGAATGAGCCATAAGAACAAGAATGCCCAACTCTTACCAGCATCATTCAATCGACGAGTCATCAGGGCAAACATCGGAATCAGAATGGCTACATAAATCACCTTAAATATCGAATATCTTAATATGGCTATATCTCCCAGCAATGACACGACGAGTACCATGATGAATACGAATGCCATCATGTTCAACATACTGAGCCAGAACTGTTTGCGAGTCGCCCTGCCCTTAAAATCGCCGTATTGAACGATAAAAGGATCCAAAACATATTTTTCGAAGTAGGAAGACGACTCATCAGAAGAGTTGTCTGCAACGGGTTCCTGCGGCTTCTGATCATTGGCATGATAAGATGGAGCAGGTTCAACGGTCTGTGGCGTTTGATTTCCCGACACTTTTTCGTGGCAATAGGGGCACACTTCTGTTCCCTCCTCTATCTGTTCACCACAAACAGGGCATGTTATCATTTTCTTCTTTACGGGTTCCTTGTCCAACCACTCGCCACAAGACTTACACTTCTTGGCTACTGCCAAGATTTCTTCGCCACAATATGGGCATTTCTTAGTTTCTTCCATCATTTCACCTTTTAATATTGTTGATATTCTCCATACTCATTATCATATTTCTTCCTCGGTATAAATATCAATATAAAAATGAATATAGGTACCGCAATTGTTATTAGTTGCAACCATCCTGACACGCCAAAATCATGACAACGTTTGGAACCTTCTGCAAAAAGGAAATAAAAACTCGGTAATGACAATAATGCTAGCAATACCGTACCAGCATCTTCACCCAGATAATCGTGGAACGGCATGAGTATTAGTGCCACTAAAATTAAATAAGCGTAAAATAACAGAATCGCGAAGGTATATTCTTTCTTATTGATGCGGCCATGGAATGAAAATGGATGAGCGAACAGCTTTCCCTGTTTCGGTTCGACTACCTCCTCTTGATTTTCTCCACGTGCTGGTTCCTCCGTGTTGTCATTACTTGGTTGTTGATTACTTGATGCAGAGGATGGAGTTCCGTCCAACCATTCACCACAATACTTACACTTCTTGGCTACTGCCATGATTTCCTCGCCACAATACGGGCATTTCTTAGTTTCTTCCATAATGTTTATTTATTAAATGATTAATTTACTGGACCCAAATGAAAACCCGTGCCTTTGCTAGGCTCGTCGGGTGCAGTCTCTGGAGCTGTTTCTTCCTGCTTTGGCGATTTCCCCGTTTGCGAGACGGACTTTGCGTCAGACTTTTTCTTCGGTTCAACCGAGCGATTTGTTGAAGTTTGGCTGGCATCAGTAGATGCATGATCATCATAGTATGTGTTATCCTCCGAAGAATTGTCGGTAGCTGCCGGCTCTTCACCCGTTGTGGAATCAGTGTCGGTAGCACTATTGATGATGGATTGTTTCTGTTCATCCGACATCAGCCGTATGTCTTCCCAATCAACAGATGGAATGACAAAGCCGAAGATGCCGAAGCTAACAGTAGTGCCCGACGGATGACTGGCATTGACTATCTTTGCACACGACCAGAAAAGAGATTTATCGTATTCGATTTTGTTGTTATCGTTAAATGCCTTATCCACGACATCATCCGTCAGACTGTTGGAAAGAAACAGGGATGCCAAAGAGCCCAATCCCGGAATTACAGCATTGCCGCTGTCTTCGGCTTTATCACGAACACAACTTCTTACATCTTCCATGATTGCGGAAGTGTGTTTCTCTTGAGAGGGTACAGTGATATGGGCGACGAACAACACAGCCGCAATCGGTAAAACGATACAGATAAACAGGACTACCACCATGATTGCATGATCATGATTGCCCGACCTCGCTGGCGCGTTATTTACTGGTGCCGCTGGTTGTGCCACATCTTTAGGGGCATCCTTTATCAACCACTCGCCACAATACTTGCATTTTTTGGCTGCCGCCATAATCTCTTCCCCACAATAGGGGCATCGCTTCGTTTCGTTCATAACTTATCTTATTTATATTCTTCATAACTGGACTTGAATGCGGGAGCATGCCAAGCCAAAGAACAGACCAAAAGCAATATGCCACCGATCCAACCACCTATCGAAAAACCGACAATGCCCCAAACCAATGAGAGCAGGATGCAATACAATATTCTGACGGTCTGAAAGAATAGCAACAGAGAAGTTACAACCGACACCACGATTGCCACAGCCCAGCCATACAATACCAAAATGCAAATGAACAAAATGGTGTTTTCCACCCACAGCAGACAACTGGTGCTCCTAGCATCCTTACGATCCTCCTTGATTTCATCCTGCGCAGCCATGGCATCCTGTATGCCTTTACTTATCGCCTCTTTGCTCACGGCAGTGCTCGACTGCTGGGATATGCCGTTATCCTTTTCGTAAGAATATCGGGCATATTCACTGAGCCAACTTCCGCAATGCCTGCACTTCTTGGCAGTAGCCACAATCCATTCACCACAATAAGGGCATTGTTTCTCAATCCATTTGCCACAGACCCTGCATTTCTTGGCTTTCGCATTTATCTCCGCCCCACAATAGGGACAAGTCTTGGTTTCATCCATGATATCTAAGTATTATGTTTTATAATAAAGCTCCGATTTTTTGCTAAATGTGATTTAAGCAAAAGACAAACCGACATTTATCAGACAATCAATTCGGAAAATTATTAAATATCTGTTTGATGATAGGATCGAATTGGTCCTTATATTCAGCAGGGAATGTCAACATTGCTGTCATCAACGTATCATTCCGAAGAACGACTTTCTTATAAAAGATGTCACCATTTGGCATATAATCCGAGACGGCAATCCAATTCCCCTTGTGCCGATAATAGGCAACCTTATGAATATCGATTCCATCCAAACCCGAAGCCAATGTCATGTCTTGCCACCATATTCCAGAAACAGTAAGTTTGATATCCTTTCCCAAAGTAAAATTACAGCCGTCACCATTTTCGGGTTCTTCACCTTTTTCAAAACAAGAGGGATAACTGACAGTAAATCCGAACCGATTATTATAATATCTTGTGTACGTCACATGATCAAGCAGATTTGTATAATCGGCGTTATGAATAGCATCAGAAGTATTTGTCACAGATTTGTTTACTATCGAATCTGTCACTTTCTCTGCATCATTCGCCTTTTTCATCTGCTTTGATAAAAAGATAAATCCGCCAATAACAATCACAATTGCAATGGATATAGATAAGATCAATATTATCAGACCATTACCCTTCCTTTCGTTATCTTTTAAATATGGATTCCCATTTTGCTTTGGCACATCATCGCTAGAGTACGTTCCCTTTTCTGCAGGTTCCTTATCAAGCCATTCACCGCAGTATCTGCATTTCTTAGCTGATGCCGAAATTTCTTCGCCACAATATGGGCAACGTTTTGTTTCTTCCATGATCTTGCGAATTATTTAATAGCTTGGAGTTTCTTTGGTATGACTTATCAGATTTCCATCATAATCATATACCAAATCGTCATACGACCATATCTGATTGGCTTCACATTCTTCAGGATTATAACATCTGTCCATTTTAGAGATGAAAACACTGCCATGTTTTACTTCACCCGAACATCCGTTGTCTATATAAGACATGGTACTCTTATTCATGTCATATTTCAGAAAACAGAAACGCACTGCCAAACCACAGCCCCCATTATTTGTCAATATAACAATTTCATTCTTTTTATCGGGATTAATGAATGCTGTGTCAACAAATTGAGCGAAGCAGTAAACATCAGGAACATCGACAAGTGTCTCAATATCTTTCAAAGACACTTTCTTTGTGATTGCATCAAACTTGCAAACGTCTTTACTATCGGATACTGTGTCATCCATCAGATAATAGGCGCAATGCCGTATGGAATCTGGACATTTCGCCAACAAGAAAAAACCTGCCCTCTTTTTTGCAGACAGCAAAGCCGAATCAATTAGCTGGGCATAAGTCTTTCCAACAGGGGCCTTAGGCTTGGATGTCCATAATCTGGGCAAGAACATCAAAGCAACAGAAATAAAAATCACAGCAATGGCGATATACAGCAAATTCTTTCTTTTTCGCATACTTCCATCGTCCTGCCCTGATGCATCTTCATTGTCTGTTTGATTCTGCGCTCCATCATCATTAGACGGATTTGCTTGACCATCTTGCAATGCAGAACTGCCGCCCACGTGTTCGTGGCAATGAGGGCAAACATCCGTGCCTTCCTCGATTTGTTCTCCACATATCGGACAAGCAATCATCTTTTTCTCGGCGGGTTCTTTGTCCAGCCATTCACCACAATATCTGCATTTCTTGGCAGATGCTTTAATTTCTTCCCCGCAATAGGGGCAACGTTTTGTTTCTTCCATTGTATCTGAATTTATTGATTAATCTTAAATGTTATGAGCAAAGGTATCTCCCTTTTGTTTCAGGAAGCGGGTATAAGCACCGTAGGTATGTCGGGAATATGCTTTAAAAATGTTGTTGGCAAAGAGGATATCCGTGATTTTATTCTCACGCACATAGTCCTTCATATTCTTCGTGAAATATCGGGAATCCACCACATGCACCTCCTCAAACGAATAAAAGAGGAAACCAGGGAGCGCATTGCCGAAACTGTCTTTCAATATCAGCAACCGACGATGATTCTTGGTGGAAGTTCTCACTTGGGTAATCTTTGTGTCGCCGCCCATGAAGGTGCAATAAGCACCGGGACTGCCATTACGGAAATGAGCGAAGAACACGCCCCGAACAGGTTTGCCCTCACCCGTGACATGATAATCACGATTGATGGTATAATTGATGTAAGTAGTGGAATATTTCACTTTACTCGGAACATAGAAGACGAAATTCTCTGGCGCTTTCTTCACGGCTATGTCTCCGGAATATCCATACATGCTGCCCACGTATCCCGTGATGACTTTTCGGTTATAATCCGCCAAACCACGGAATGGAACCTTGGCGACCTTTGCAAAAGTCATTGCTGCATAATAGGCTCCCAACGGTGCCCAGTGATGGTCGGTACGCAGAAAGATGTCTTCTTTGGCATGCTTGCCCAATGCTGTGTAGATGTCAACAGCTTTGACCGAATCAGACAAATGAGCATACACATTATTGATGGTGGGACGTTCCTGATGGGTACAGCGTTTCGCCTTGTCGGGGCAATAAAATTCCACAGCAGTGGGAATCACCATGCAATACACATTCACCTTCTTACCGAACGTGGCTTTGTATTCATTGGCTGCTTTCGCATAGCCCACGCATCCGTGAGGGCCTCCGCCATAAGCCATCAACGCTCTGGTCTTGTCGCCTTTGCCCACGATGATGATGCCAGCATTGGCTATTTTTGCATTTTCATCAGCGGTGATGTCATTTTCATATTCACCGACAACACGGTTTTCATCCTGATCTATGCTCTTTGATTTTACCGACTGTTTGGAAGATTCCATCGGAACAGACGAGGCATGGAAAGTGACTTGATCATCGGAAGCGGCGAGACCCAAATAATCTTTGATGTTCATACTGAGCGTCATGAAATCATCACGGAAGGGTTCACTGTCACTGAACCATGATGAGATTTCGCTGGTGAAACTACCGCTCTTCAATTTATCGACAGAGTATTTCGGGAATGTGGCAAGTTCACGCTTTTCCAATTCCGATATTCTGCTCCGCGGAAAAGTGTCGAAGACAATGGCGAATGCCATGACCGCCGTGGTCAATATCATGATGTATGCTTTATCTGATTTCATATTGCTGCAATTTTAAAATCTGGTATAAATGAAAGCATTGTTTGTCGCCCCCACCAACAATGCCACGCTACAGATGAGCATGACAAGCGAAACCGACAGATGCGCGGCAAAGAACAAACTCTGTTTGAGCACTCGCCGTTCATTGCAACTGCGTTCAACAAATTCGGAAAGTACATGGCGTAACGGCAGGCAGAAGAGCAACGCTGCCACCCACAGCCAGAAATTATCCAGCAATGCACTCTCGGAAACGAAGTCCGTGGCGACTTTCGCATTGCCCCAAAAGGCATTGAAAAACGTCTGCATCGAATGGAAGTCATCGAAATAGAAGATTCCCCATCCGATAACAACCAGCGCCAGACTATAGAGATGGAGCACTGGCGACGGTATTTTATCTTTGATGCGCAATATCGTGTATTTCTCCAACATCACAATGAGTCCGAAATAGACACCCCAAATGATGAAGTTCCAACTTGCGCCATGCCACATACCCGTGAGAAACCATACCACGAAGATGTTGACCGCCTGATGGCGGCGGTTGCCACCCATGGGAATGTAAACATAATCGCGGAAGAAACTACCCAATGAGATGTGCCAACGCCGCCAAAAATCAGTGATGGAATCACAGCAATAGGGATGACGGAAGTTCTCGTTGAAATGAAAGCCCAGACACCGTCCCATGCCGATAGCCATATCAGAATATCCTGAAAAATCAAAATAGATTTGGAGTGTAAAAGCGATGATGCCTATCCAGGCACCAGATGTAGACAGGGTGCCGAGACCGTTGACCAGAAACTGGTCGGATATTTCAGACAATTGGTTTGCCAATATCACTTTTTTGCCCAGTCCGATAAAAAAGCGATAAGAACCTTCGGCGAAGTCACTGGCAGACACGTGTCGATCGTTAATCTCATCAGCCACAGTGCCATATCTGACGATAGGACCCGCAATCAGTTGGGGGAACATAGAGATATAAAGTAACAAATCCACAAAACGATGTTGCACGGGAGACTCCTTGCGGTAGACATCCACCAGATAGGATATCGACTGAAACGTGTAGAAACTGATTCCTATCGGGAGTGCTATCTTCGGAACGGCGAGTGTAAGTCCCACATCGGCCAATATTCCGCAGAAGAATCCCAAATATTTAAAGGTGCCGAGTATGGCTATATTGATGACCAAACCTGCAGCCAAAGCCCACCGACGGTTGCGCCCCTCGCTCTTGTTGATCATCAGACCGACCAAATAATTGATAAACACGCTTGCCAACATCAGAAAGACATAGACCGGTTCGCCCCATGCGTAGAAAACTAAAGAAAACATGACGAGCACCATGTTTTTGGCTCTGAAGCACCGAGCCTCATCTTGCGACGAGAATTTCCGATCGATCACCGCCGCTAACAGGTAGCACAACGCGAATGCCGGGATAAAAACAAAAAGGAAAAATAAATCAGAAAATACCATGATTATAAATGTATATGTTTCATATCAGCCATATTATAAAAGAAGTGTGAGACCGTTTTTCTCTCGAACTAAGAGGCTCTCGACTGCCCTGTGCTTCGAAATAGAAAAACAGCTCACACCTTTGGCTGTATATGCTGTTAACATATAGTATATCCAAAGGAGAACGTTGTATTTCATTCCTCGCACAATGGAGTTGTCGAGATTCCTTAGTCGGAATGATGCGGAACGCTTCCTTATTATTTGCTTGTCGTATCCTTTACGACATTGCAAATATAGGAAATTTTCCTGTACAACGTTCTTTTGTGAGCTGAATTTTTCCATTTCCATTCAATTTTCTTTTATATCTAGTCAATATCGGTGACAAAGGTAACGGGAGGTTCGGCGAAAATTCCGCCGAAGTCATCACAAATTAGTATTGATTAATACTTTGCAAAAATACTCATTAATGCGAGACTTTTGATATCGGGCTTTGGTTCATGTTGGTTCTTATCGGTTCACATTGGTCCATAATGGTTCTCGGCGCATGAATAAGTCATAAAGACAGGCGGCATGGGCACAGAAATAGCGCGTAAATTTGGGGCTGTTAAAAGAAAGATGTATATTTGCATTCGATAAAAAACGCATCAAACAAACTGAGCACGATGGACGATACCACATCAAACAAAAAACTTTTGTCCACGGAGGAAGCCTCTTCCTCGGGATTTCTGCGTGGCGGACAATTCCACATGTCGCCGCGTTTCACTGATATCTCCCCATTGCGCGAATCGCCGAAGAATCCGTGCCGCCTGTTTAAAGCCAAGCGAATGGGCAAATGGTGCGTGCTGAAATGTCTGCAACCTGAATATGCGGGCAATCCCGAATATGCGACCCTGTTACAAAAGGAATTTGAAATCGGATATAAATTCTCGCATCCCAACATCGTGCAGATCATCAGCATGGAGGAGGTAGAAGGACTGGGAGCGTGCATCGTGATGGAATATATCGATGGACGCACACTGACCAAATGGGCCGAAGAACGTCCGAGGACGCGCGAAGAAGTCGCGGAAGTGATGCGCAACATCGGCAATGTGTTAGATTATATCCATCAGCAACAGGTGATACACCGCGACATCAAACCGTCGAACATCCTAATCACACGCAACGGCGACTACGTGAAAATCATCGACTTCGGACTGGCGGATGCCGACAATTACGCCATACTGAAACAACCTGCGGGCACGCAACGTTATATCGCACCGGAACAACTGGAAAGCAATGTCCAACTAGACGGCAGAGCGGACATCTACTCATTCGGTGTGATGCTTGCAGATATCAACAAATCTCTGCGCCATCCAAGTCGGCATCTGAGAAACATCGCCAAGAAATGCAGCCAACCTGACCGTGAAAGACGTTATTCCGCCCTGTCTGAAATCCGTTGGCGCAGCCGATATGGACATGTATGGAAGGCAGCTGCCACGACGTTGCTTTTGTTTATACTTTTATTCATGGCATATTGGATGGGCGGTATCAGACATTCATCGAATCAAGGCGAGACAAAATCCTTGCCTGGAAAACCGACGAACGCATACGCTCAAGCGCCATCCATGCGTCCAAGCGACAGCAAGAATATCGCCACAACGAAACAAGCCGATGCAAACACGATGGCAGTAAACACCACTGAAAACAGTAATGCAACGGGGACGAAAGTTCAAACAGACGACTTGGAAGAATCTATCCGCAAAGCCACAAGAGACGAATTGGAATTCTACATAAGGAAAATTGCCGCGGGGGATACGCACGTGGTCACCGACTCGGTTCTGACCAACTCGTACACGCAAGACTCGAATGAACACATGGCACGGCTGGACAAGAAGATCCGGGCCATCGTCAACAGCGTTGTGTCGCCTGGAAGCAAGGACTATGTGATTCTGCTCGGCAGTGCGAACAACATCATGCATGATGAACAGACCAAATTCTTGACCAACAAGGCGAACCTAGACCGAATCAGCAACGCGTATGACAATGCGAGGAAGATCCGGGCGAAAAGGATGCAAGGCAAGGAACATGAACAATAAGCGGAACGGCACAAAAGCAGTCCATTTTGGTTCTTGTTGGTTCTTTTGACCGTTTTCCCCATCGCCAATAATAAATAAGTGTTGACATTCTGACATTTTTTACTACTTTTGCAGCCAGACAGAGTCGTTATATGTACGCTATGTCGGAACAGCACAACAGAAAACAAAATCAAAATGGAGAATATAGACAACGATTTAATATTCCTGCTTCTAAAGAACGTAGAGAGGAAAATGGGGTTCTCGATGAAAGCTCCTTCCAATTTCGATTCGCTGATATTACGCATCAACGAGGCGACGAGCGAGAACCTCAGCCAGTCGACACTGAAGCGATTATGGGGATATATCGACTCCAATCAGCGTCCACGGCTATCCACTTTGTCCATTCTGGCGCGTTTCATCGGATATAAAGACTGGGACGACTTCTGTGAGAAGAAGCAAGTATATCATTGTGACAATTCGGGATTCATCTCGAAAGACGGTGAGTGCATGACCGAACTCAGAGCGGGCGACGAGTTGGGACTGGAATGGACTCCCGACAGATATTGTCACATCCGTTGCGACGCTCCCGGAAGTTTCACCGTTTTGAATGCCGTAAATAGTAAATTGCAGACTGGCGACACCTTCTCCGCTTCATTGTTCGCCGTGGGTCATCCGCTCTACATGTCAAATTTCTTTCGTGACGGCAAAGACATGCCGCCTTATGTGGCGGGCGCGAAGTCGGGACTCACCAGTGTGAAGCTGGTGGCGAAAGCGAAAAAAGAA
>ENA-UOYA01002724-UOYA01002724.1-activated-sludge-metagenome-genome-assembly--contig:-NODE-2724-length-16721-cov-10.343154_pt1 | contig 16721 bp, 17 predicted proteins | sample MGYA00238163_ERZ764804 | MGnify/ENA primary metagenome ERZ764804 (study PRJEB28919, sample SAMN05720223) | activated sludge metagenome | isolation source: Anaerobic digester | place: Hong Kong... | reverse complement strand
ATTAATGCTTTTAGTTTAAAATCCAAAGCAAAAATAACAAAAAAAGTCGATTTTTCGATACGTACATCGATATCGTTTTTATCTTTTTTAACTAGAAGCGGACTCCTATTTAACGGATTTTTATTTACCTTTGTCAACTATGAGGATAGACATAATAACAGTATTGCCCGAAATGCTGGAAGGATTCGTGAACGAGTCGATACTTGCACGGGCACAGAAGAAAGGATTGGCAGAAATACACCTTCACAATCTGCGTGATTACACGTTGGACAAATGGCGCCGAGTGGATGATTACCCTTATGGCGGATTTGCAGGAATGGTGATGCAATGCGAACCCATCGACCGGTGCATTGCCGAACTGAAAGCAGAGCGCGATTACGACGAGGTGATTTTCACGTCACCCGACGGTGAGCAGTTTGACCAACATGTTGCCAACGACCTGTCATTGAAAGGCAACATCATCATTCTGTGCGGACATTACAAAGGCATAGACCAGCGCGTGCGCGACCATCTCATCACACGTGAAATATCAATAGGCGACTATGTGCTCACGGGTGGAGAACTGGCCGCAGCTGTGATGGCGGATGCAATCATCCGTCTTGTTCCGGGCGTCATCAGCGATGACCAGAGCGCACTCTCCGATTGTTTTCAGGATGATATGCTCTCAGCTCCCATATACACACGTCCAGCCGACTATAAAGGATGGAAAGTGCCAGACATCCTGTTAAGCGGGAATGAAGCAAAAATAAAAGATTGGGAAATTGAACAAAGTTATGAACGCACCAAACGGTTGCGCCCCGACTTGTTGAAAAAGAAATAGATTACTATATAATTGTTTAACATCATAAAAAAACACACTTATGGAAAATTTTAAAGTTAGACCACAGTTGGGGTTTGGTGAAGCATTGAAACTTGCTTCTGGTAGATTAACAGATTTCAATGGACGCAGTCGCCGTTCTGAATTTTGGTGGTTCATGTTGGTTGCAATAATAGCCAATATCATTTTTGGTCTTATTCTCATGGCTTTCCCTGCAGCAAGTCAAATTGTGAGTATCATCATCTTGCTATGCTGTCTGGGTCTCACAGTACGCCGTCTGCATGATACAGGCAAGAGTGGCATCTGGGTTTATGTCAGTTTTATAGCGGGCATTGCCTATTCCATGTATTTCACCTTCTCAGGCATCGCCAATGAAATGACCTCAGTGAATGCCGACCCCACAACAGCACTTAAGATGCTTTTCAACCCTGTTTTAGGAATTTTGGGACTTATAAATTTAGTTTCGTCTCTCTGCGTGATTATTTTCTGCATACTCGACGGGAAACCTGAAACTAACAAATATGGAGAATCCCCCAAATATTATGTAGAATAAAATGAATTTGTCGGAACTATCAAATATTATTATAAGATAGTTCCGACAAATCAATTATATAGAATATGCTAATCAGAATCAGTTGATTCTAAGCTTCAATGTTCCCGAATAAGAAATTATCACATCAACCATATAACTACTAGGACTATCGGGAATGCAAATGCTAGCGGTATAATGGAAACCATCGCTATCCATCTTGTTGAATATCATATCACTCAGGATGCTTTGTCTGAGAAATTCCGTAGGAACTTTGCCTGTGAAATCCTGCTTATGGAAATCACGTGAGAAAAGTTTCAAAGCGCCTTTGAACAGGCTGATATGGATGATGTTATCATAATAAACATTGTCCACTTCCACTCCCTCATCATTATATGATGCTTTCATCACCTTATATGTAGTGGGATTGACCTGAACATAACTATGATACCTTTCATTTGCATGGATTAGGACCGTATCACGTTTGATCACTACATTTTGGTTGAGAGCCTGAGGACGACTATCTTCGAACATATATTTGTCCGATGGATCTTCACTGAGCGTTAATTTTACCAGTTCTCCATTCTGATTTTTAAAGATGAACAAGTGAGGAGCCTGCTTCACGATAGGATATTTCACATTATTGGCACCATGAAGCACAAGCGTGTCGTTGAAAATCTGAAAATATACAGGCTGACTCGTCGAGTCGGGATAATAAATTGTATCACCCATAGCCCGGAAAGCCACATCTTCCTCGTCCTCATTTATCCAAATTCCCTGAAGCATCTTTTTTGCGGTATAATCTTCTTGAGAATTCTTTTGGATATTTGAATTTTTGTTCTTGCAACCGACAATAGCCAATGAACAAATGAAAATTACGAAAACTGTTTTATTAAAACTCATTATTGCTTATTATTTCGTCTCAACGACCGATACAATGATACTCGAAACCAGCTTCATCCAATTCCGATGGGTCATAAATATTACGGCCATCAATCACTAATTTATTCCTCATAGCTTTGCCAATGACCTCCCAACTAGGCAGACGGAATTCTTTCCATTCCGTAAGAAGCAGTAAGGCATCAGCATCAAGTATGGCATCATACATATTTTTGCAATATGTTATCTTGTCACCCACTCTGCGCTTGCATTCCTCCATAGCAACCGGGTCATAAGCACGGACATTGCATCCTTCCTTGACAAGCAAATCAATCATTACGAGAGCCGTGGATTCACGCATATCATCTGTTTCCGGCTTAAACGAGAGTCCCCATAGAGCGATATTCTTACCGCGCAAGGATTCCTGTCCGAAAACTTTCTTCAATTTCTTAAATAAGATTCCCTTCTGTTGGGCATTAACACGTTCAACAGCTTTGAGGACCTCCATAGAGTAACCGTGATCATCAGATGTCTTGATAAGGGCTTTCACGTCCTTGGGGAAACAACTTCCACCATATCCGCATCCAGCATATAAGAATTTGCGACCGATACGAGTATCGCTCCCTATGCCCGAACGCACCATATTGACATCAGCACCTACCAACTCGCAAAGATTTGCGATATCGTTCATAAACGAAATACGCGTAGCAAGCATGGAATTAGCTGCATATTTGGTCATCTCTGCACTTGGGATATCCATAAAGATAACACGGAAATTGTTTATCAGGAATGGTTTGTAGAGACGTGCAAGAATATCTCTTGCCTTATCACTCTCCACGCCGACCACCACCCTATCAGGACTCATGAAATCCTTGATGGCGTTACCCTCTTTGAGAAATTCAGGGTTACTGGCAACATCGAATTCCACATCGGCACCCCGTTTATCCAGTTCTTGTTGTATCGTTTCCCGAACCTTACGAGCCGTGCCCACAGGAACAGTACTTTTTGTGACGACAACAATATATTTCTTCAGATTTTCACCAATTGTCCTGGCAACTTGCAATACATATTTTAGGTCTGCGCTACCATCTTCATCAGGAGGTGTTCCAACGGCAGAGAATATGATTTGTTGTTCATCAATAATATCTGCCAAAGATGTTGTGAATTTAAGTCTACCCGCACGGACATTCTTCAAGACCAATTCTTCAAGACCCGGTTCATAGATAGGGACATCACCCTTGAGCAGACGTTCAATTTTATTTTTATCAACGTCAACACATGTAACGGTGGCTCCCGTATCAGCGAAGCAAGCTCCGGAGACCAAACCTACATATCCAGTACCAACAATTGCTATATTCATTATTAATCAAAAAGTTCTGCGTCTTTTAAACTATTTGCCCGGAGGTCTTTCTCACTCGTCAGGACATCGTGTGGATCTATTGGCCACTTGATGGCTATATCCTCATCATTCCAACGAATGCTAGCCTCGAATTTAGGGGCATACACATTATCCACCTTATATGTGAAGATGGCTTCATCACTAAGGACAAGAAAACCATGAGCGAAACCGCGAGGAATAAAGAATTGTCTTTTATTCTCATCACTCAGTTCCACCATCACATATTTTCCAAAAGTTGGTGATGACTTGCGAATATCCACCGCCACATCAAGCACTCGCCCTTTAATCACACGAACAAGTTTGGCCTGAGAATATTCGCCTTTCTGATAATGCAAACCTCTTAAAACACCATAACTGGACTTTGATTCATTGTCCTGAATGAAATTCACCGGCCCTACATGTTCCTCGAATTCCCCTTTTTTCCATGCCTCAAAGAAGTAACCTCTTGAGTCATTAAATATTTTTGGTTCGATAATGTATACACCGTTAATCTCTGTTTTTATATACTCCATTCCTACAAATTCTATATTTTTAGGTACAAAGGTAAAAATTAAAATCGACAATGGGCAATTATTAATCAAGAATTTTTAATCTTTCATCTTTAATTTCATTTTTTCATTTAAATGCTTGTAATATTCGCGGAAATATTTTAATTTTGCAAACGTGATTGAATTAGAAAGACATATAGAAATACTTCTGTTGAGCAATGATTGCGTCATAGTTCCCAAATTTGGAGGATTCATGGCACATCGTATAGATGCCTCGTATGATGATGGTGATAACATGTTTATACCACCATTGCGGACACTTGGATTTAATCCTCAACTTACGATGAACGACTCATTGCTGGCACAATCTTATGTAGAGGCTTATGACATCAGCTATCCTGAAGCAATAAGTCGCATAGACGATGAAGTACGCGAACTGAAACAGCATCTGGAAAACGAAGGCGAATATATTCTTAATGATATTGGCGTCATCCGATTAAATAATGACGGAAACTATGAATTCGAGCCTTGCGAAGCTGGTATTCTTACGCCAGAGCTTTACGGACTCAGTTCTTTTGAACTCGCAAAGCTTAGAAATATAGCTCATGAAGAAGAGGTTCCACGCATCGAAGTGAAAACGAACCAACTGGCAGAACCTCAAGTTCCAATTGAAGTAGAGAGCACACCAGAGATTCATAGTGTGTTGGAAGAGCAAGACGATTCCGACACAGACGATTCCGACAAGACGATAAGCATCAGTGTCAATCTGTTGCGCAATATCGCCGTAGCTTGCATTGCTATTGTCGCCTTTCTGCTGATACCATCACCTTTAGGCAACAAAAGTGGCGCTTCTATATCGAAGACATCCATCGATACGGGTCTGCTCTATCGTATCATGCCCAAAGAGATCACGAGTGGCAAGGCAAACCTCAATATCACGAACAAGAATAAAGATATTGAAGCCAACAACACATCGAATGCCAAGAATGCTACGAATGTGAATAACAATGATAGCATCAATAAGTACAATAATAATCAAAAGTTAATTTTTTATAGTATTGTGCTAGCGAGTCGTGTAACGAAGACGAATGCATCATTATATGTAAATGTCCTTCATAAGAAAGGCTATGACATGGCTTTGGTTTTGCCCAGAAAGAAGGGTGCCAAAGTTATCTATGGCAAATACGATACAGAAAGGGACGCATATAATGCGCTTAACGGTTTACATGCGAAAAAAGAATTTGCAGATGCTTGGATCATGCATGTAAATACGGAGAATCAATAAACAAGAAAATATGAAACGTGTAAGATGTCCCAAATGTGATAATTTTATCACGTTCGATGAAACTCAATATCAACAAGGTCAATCATTGGTCTTCGAATGTCCGGAATGCGGCAAGCAGTTTGGCATTCGCATTGGCGTATCAAAACTTCGCAATCGCAGGAAAGAAGAAACGATTGACGAAGAGGCCAACGCCAAAGGTTTTGGCTCAATTATCGTCATTGAGAATGTTTTCCACTTTAAGCAGGTCATCCCATTACAGTTAGGAGACAACATAATAGGAAGATACATGAAAGGAAGCGGAATCAATTGTCCCATCGAGACCAACGACCCCAGCATTGACATGAACCATTGTGTCATCAACGTCAGCTACGACAAACATGGTGAACTGAAATACGTGTTGAGGGACGGGCCCAGCAATACAGGCACTTTCGTGGATAACGTCATATTGGGAGATAAAGAGCGCAGAGTCATTTCCGAAGGTTCTCTATTTACCATCGGAGCCACCAGTATCATTTTGCGTACTGCCACCGACACAAATGAATAAATATCCATTTGTTCTTGATTTTACGTTTTATTTATTGTATTTGCCAAATTATTGTATCTAAAAACATTAATTTGAAAGAAAATTAGTATCTTTGCCGAAAATTTAAAAGGCAAATGAAATCAACCGCTATATTGCTTCTTCACTGCCCCGACAAACCGGGCATTATTTCGGAAGTAACAAAATTTATTACAGACAACATGGGTAACATCGTTTACCTAGACCAATACGTCGACCGGGAGGATGGTGTCTTCTTCATGCGTATAGAATGGGAACTTGATGACTTCCTGATTCCACGTGATAAGGTATATGACTACATAGAAACCTTATACGCGCAAAAATATGAAATGACGTTCAATCTTTACTTTAACGACGAACGACCAAGAATGGCTATTTTTGTCAGTAAGATGAGTCATTGCCTGTATGACCTTTTGGCACGTTACAAGGCAGGTGAATGGAATGTTGACATACCCTGCATCGTGAGCAACCACGAGAATCTGAGGTATGTAGCCGAACAGTTTAATATTCCTTTTTACGTCTGGTCTATCAACAAAGACCATTCCAATAAGAGTGAGGTAGAAAAGGCAGAGATGGCTCTGCTAAAGAAAGAAAAAATCACCTTTATCGTTCTCGCCAGATACATGCAAATCATCAGTGATGCAATGATCAATGCTTACCCGCACCATATCATCAATATCCATCACTCGTTCCTACCCGCATTTGTGGGTGCAAAGCCTTATCATCAGGCTTGGGAACGTGGCGTGAAGATTATCGGTGCAACCAGCCACTATGTTACGGCCGAACTTGATGCCGGACCCATCATCGAACAGGATGTGGCACGCATCACACATAAAGACACTCCGGAAAGTCTGGTCCTGAAAGGGAAGGATTTGGAAAAGATTGTCCTTTCCAGAGCCGTATCGAAACACATAGAACGGAAGATACTGACATATCACAATAAAACCATAATATTCAGCTGATGAAAGTCGCTATAGTGAAATATAATGCAGGGAATATTTATTCGGTAGTTAATGCTTTAAACAGATTAAATATCGAACCTGTCATTACGGATAATGCAGAAGAATTGCTTTCCGCCGACCATGTCATCTTTCCTGGTCAGGGGGAAGCAAGTACCACTATGGCATATATCAAAGCCCACAAGCTTGATATGTTGATACGTGATCTCAAGCAACCCGTTCTTGGCATTTGCGTTGGTCAACAGCTCTTATGCCAACATTCCGAGGAAGGTGATACTGAGTGCATCGGCGTATTTCCAATAGATGTGAAACGTTTCCAACCCACCAAGCATGAAGACAAGGTGCCGGCGATGGGCTGGAATGCGCTATACGATTTAAAGACAGACCTGTTCAAAGGAGTCAACAATGAAGACTTTGTCTACTTCGTACATAGTTATTATGTTCCTAAATGTCAATATACAATTGCAACCGCCGATTATATCCAACCATATAGCGCCGCCTTGCATAAAGACAACTTCTACACCACTCAGTTTCATCCAGAGAAAAGTGGCAAGATAGGAGAATTAATCCTCAAAAATTTCTTGGAACTATGATAGAATTAATACCTGCAATAGATATTATAGATGGGAAATGTGTACGTCTCACCAAAGGAGACTATAACCAAAAAAAAGTATACAGCAACAATCCCGTCGACATTGCCATGCAATTCGAGGAGTTGGGATTCAAGAGGCTTCACATCGTCGACCTTGACGGCGCAAAATCCAAGCATATCGTGAATGTTGAAGTGCTCCATGCGATTACATCCGCAACAAAGCTAACCGTTGATTTTGGTGGCGGAATAAAAACGGATGAAGACATCGAGAAAGCATTCGATAATGGGGCGTCAATGGTGACCGTTGGTAGCATTGCAATCACCAATCCCCAGATTTTCGATTTATGGCTGGAGAAATATGGTGCCGAGAAAATGATACTTGGTGCAGATGTGAGAAATGGAAAGATATCCATCAACGGATGGAAGGATGATTCTTCCGAAGATTTGTTGCCTTTCCTGAAACACTACGTAGACAAAGGTGTGAAGAACGTGCTTTGCACGGAAATATCAAAAGACGGCACACTCCAGGGCCCAGCAAAAGAGTTGTACAAGAAGATTATGTCCATGTACCCCCAGTTGCATCTCATTGCCAGTGGCGGAGTGTCAAAGATGGAAGATATTAAAGACCTTGACAATGACGGAATCCCTGCCGTTGTCTTTGGAAAAGCCATATACGAAGGGAAAATTGATTTGAAAAAACTAATAAGCGATTATGAGTAAAGGACTTGCGAAACGTATCGTACCTTGTCTTGACGTGAAGAATGGAGAGACCGTAAAAGGCATCAATTTCATACACCTGCATAGTGCCGGCGACCCTGTAGAACTGGGCAAGGCCTATAGTGAAGCGGGTGCTGATGAATTGGTCTTTCTGGATATTACCGCCAGCTACGAAGGTCGCAAGACTTTCACGGATATGGTCACCCGTGTGGCAAAAGAAATCAACATCCCTTTCACCGTGGGTGGTGGTATCAATCAAATTGAAGATGTGGAACGCCTGCTCTATGCAGGTGCGGATAAAGTGAGCATCAATTCCGCGGCGATATATAATCCGGCTCTCATCGAGCAGATAACCAACAAATTCGGTTCACAAGTGTGCGTCTGTGCCATCGACGCGAGACTGGATGAAGACGGATGGCATTGCTATGTAAAAGGCGGAAGAGAACGTACAGATTTGGAATTATTCGCCTGGGCTAAAGAGGTCGAGTCGAGAGGTGCCGGAGAAATACTTTTCACAAGTATGAATCATGACGGAGTCAAAAATGGATACGCCAATGAAGCTTTGGCAAAGTTGTCCGACGAACTCTCTATCCCCATCATAGCCAGTGGCGGAGCGGGAAAGAAAGAACATTTCCGTGATGTTTTCATACAAGGAAAGGCTGATGCCGCCCTAGCCGCCAGTGTATTCCATTTCAATGAGATTGCAATCCCCGACTTAAAAAAATACCTGAAAGGTGAAGGGATTAATGTCAGAATATAAAAATTGAGAATATTAAATTAAGAATAAACATATAATTGCAATAATATGGAAATCGATTTCGAAAAGTTAGACGGACTGGTTCCGGCAATTGTTCAGGATGCCGTAACAAAAAATGTGTTGATGTTAGGATTCATGAACAAAGAAGCTTATGATAAGACGATAGAAACTAAGAAAGTTACATTCTGGAGTCGTTCTCGCAAATGTCTTTGGACCAAGGGCGAGACATCTGGTAATTTTCTTAATCTCGTTAGCATACAAAACGATTGCGACAATGACACATTGCTAGTCAAGGTGCATCCCGTTGGTCCTACTTGCCACAAGGGCACCGATACTTGCTGGGGCGAGAAAAACGATATCAATCCCCTATTGTTCCTGACATATCTTCAGGATTTCATCGAAAAGCGTCATGAAGAAATGCCAGCTGGTAGTTATACCACGAGTTTGTTCAATGACGGACTGAACCGTATGGCTCAAAAGGTTGGCGAAGAGGCTCTTGAGGCCGTCATCGAAGCCACCAATGGAACTAACGAAAGACTCATTTACGAGGCATCCGACATGTTTTACCATCTCATCGTGTTGTTGACGAGCAAAGGGTTACGCATCGAAGATATTGCCAAGGAATTACAGACCAGACATGATCCGAATTGGCATAAACATGATTAATCCTTGCAAGGACTAAAAAATGTATTGATACAAACATATAGACAAAGGGATATCATAAGATGTTAATAGATTATCAAAACGTTAATATATATCAGGCTGACACACTCGTCTTGGAAAATGTGAATTTCCATGTAGACGAAGGTGAATTCATTTATATCATTGGTAAGGTGGGCTCTGGAAAGAGTTCATTGCTCAAAACCCTGTATTGCGAACTCGACTTGGATGAGGAGAATGCCGAGAAAGCCGATGTTCTGGGACGCGATCTGATCACGCTCAAACGCAAAGAAGTGCCTTCTCTGAGAAAAGAAATGGGCATTATCTTTCAGGACTTCCAATTGCTACACGACAGGAATGTGTACAAGAACTTGCGTTTTGTCCTGAAAGCTACAGGATGGAAGGATAAGGCCGAAATAGACGAACGTATAGACGAAGTGCTTAACGATGTAGGATTGTTGGAAAAGAAGGAAAGTATGCCTCATGAACTTTCCGGAGGAGAACAACAACGTATCGCCATCGCACGAGCTATCCTGAACCGTCCCAAAATGATTATCGCTGATGAACCTACAGGTAATCTGGACCCTGAAACGGCAAGTTATATCGTGAACCTTCTGAAAAACGTGACGAAGACCGGTACAGCCGTGGTGATGTCCACCCACAACATACCTATGCTTGACAAATATCCTGGTATCGTATACCGTTGCAAAGACGGACATATAAACGATGTCACCAAGGAATATAGCAAGATTGACCTCACGGAAGACGGGGAAGAAAATTAAGTCGGAGAAGAATATTAAATTGTAATAAATAATAAAACACTGCTATTATGAAAGTAATGAAATTTGGAGGTACTTCAGTCGGCTCACCTGAGCGCATGAAGAACGTTGCCTCTCTGATAACAGAATCAGGTGAACCTACATTCATAGTACTTTCTGCCATGTCAGGAACTACTAATTCTTTGGTAGAGATTGCGGATTATCTATACAAGAAAAATCCAGAAGGTGCGAATGAAGTCATAAATAATTTGGAAAAGAAATATTTGCAACATGTAGAAGAACTCTATTCCACCGATGACTATAAGAAGAAAACGATAGAATTCCTGCATAGCGAATTTGATTATTTGCACTCGTTTACAAAGGATTTGTTCACTAGTTTCGAAGAGAAGAGCATCGTTGCCCAAGGTGAAATCATCAGCACAAACATGGTGGTGAACTACCTTCAGGAGAAAGGTGTCAAGGCCATGTTGCTCAATGCTTTGGACTTTATGAGAACCGACAAGAATGCCGAGCCGGACCCTCAATATATCAAAGAGAAATTGTCTATCATCATGAAAGAGAATGAAGGTTATCAAATCTACATCACTCAAGGTTTCATTTGCCGAAACGCTTATGGGGAGATTGACAATCTTCAACGTGGTGGTTCCGACTATACCGCATCTCTCATTGGTGCCGCCCTGCCAGCAGATGAGATTCAGATATGGACCGACATTGACGGCATGCACAACAACGATCCCCGTATCGTGGACAACACAGAGGCCGTGAGACAATTGAATTTCGAAGAGGCCGCCGAGCTTGCTTATTTCGGTGCCAAGATTTTGCACCCTACTTGCGTTCAACCAGCCAAATATGCAGGCATTCCCGTTCGTCTGAAGAACACGATGGACCCGAAGGCAGAAGGCACTATCATTGATAATGTCATCGTCAGAGGTAAGATCAAGGCCGTTGCCGCTAAGGACAACATCACGGCAATCAAGATAAAATCCAGCCGTATGCTCCTGGCAACAGGTTTCTTGCGCAAAGTATTTGAAATCTTTGAGAGCTACCAGACTCCTATCGACATGATTGCAACGAGTGAGGTCGGCGTTTCCATGAGTGTAGACAATGACTCCCACATCAATGAAATCGTCAACGAATTAAAGAAATATGGCACCGTCACCGTTGATAGCAACATGTGCATCATCTGCGTGGTTGGTGACCTTGACTGGAGCAATCTGGGCTTTGAAACCCTCGCAACAGATGCAATGAAGAATATTCCTGTACGTATGATTTCTTATGGCGGAAGCAATTACAACATTTCTTTCCTCATCAAAGAATCGGACAAGAAACGTGCATTGCAAAACCTGAGCGACATGCTTTTTAAATAAAGATAGACAAATAATAAGATGAAAGGTATTTTCCCAATAGATAAATTCCAAGGTATTAGTACTCCATTCTACTATTACGACACAGATTTGCTTCGTGATACGCTCCGTCAAATCCATGCCGAAGCGGGCAAACATGAAAATTTCTTTGTGCATTATGCGGTAAAGGCTAATGCGAACCCGAAGATATTGAACATTATTTGCCAAGCAGGTTTAGGTGCCGATTGTGTAAGTGGTGGAGAGATTCAAGCCGCCATCAACTCAGGGTTCCCAGCCCAAAAAATCGTTTATGCCGGAGTCGGCAAGAGTGACTGGGAAATCAATCTCGGGTTGGATAAAGATATTTATTGCTTTAATGTGGAGAGTATTGCCGAACTTGAAGTGATCAATGAATTGGCGATAGCAAAAAACAAGGTCGCCTCAATCTGTTTCCGCATAAACCCTGACGTCGGGGCGCATACCCATGCAAACATCACCACAGGTCTGGCAGAGAACAAATTCGGTATTGCCATGCGCGATATGGAACCCGCCATTGAAGAGGCGTCGAAGATGAAAAACATTCATTTCATCGGATTGCATTTTCATATCGGTTCCCAAATTCTCGACATGGGGGATTTCGAATCTTTGTGCAACCGCATTAATGAACTTCAAGCACAACTGGAGCGCCATCACATTAAAGTACAGGATATCAATGTCGGAGGTGGATTAGGAGTCAGTTATGATAGCCCGAACAGAGAGCCGATACCCGATTTCAAATCCTATTTCGATACTTATGCACGCCATCTCAAGTTGCGTCCCGGTCAAAAATTGCATTTTGAACTCGGTCGTGCCGTGGTTGCACAATGTGGAAGTCTTATATCGCGTACATTATACATCAAGCAGGGTACCCACAAGAAATTTGCCATCATCGATGCAGGTATGACGGATTTGATCCGTCCCGCCCTCTACCAGGCTTATCATAAAATAGAAAACATATCCAATGACGAGCCCAAAGAAACTTACGACGTTGTGGGCCCTATCTGTGAATCCAGCGACGTCTTTGGAAAGGTTGTAGACCTGAATAGATGTCATCGGAATGACTTGATAGCCATCCGTTCGGCTGGTGCTTATGGCGAAATTATGGCGAGCCAATATAATTGTCGTAAGTTACCTATAGGTTATATCAAAGAGGAACTATAAAATGACATTTGATGAAACGACGTTGATAATTTGTGGAATACTAATTCTGCTATCCATTATCACGCCCTTATTTAACCCGTTTTTCCGTTGCAGGGGATTTATCAAAAAAAGCAAGAAAGAAAGTGAAGACGGCGAAGAGCCTTCTAGCGAGACCCTTCCTCCTCTCACCGTCCTCATTGCGGCACATAACAATGCAGAGCAACTGGACAAGCATTTGCCATTGTTGTTGACTCAAGACTACAGCGCTGATTATCAGGTCGTTGTGGTGGCGGAGATGGGTGATAGCGAAACAGAGAGTGTGTTGAAAAGATTTTCAAATGATAGTCATCTTTACACCACCTTCATTCCGGAATCCTCCCGATACATGAGTCGCAAGAAACTTGCCATAACATTGGGCGTGAAGGCGGCCAAGTATGAATGGATAGTCCTTGTGGATGCTTTCAGCGTGCCCCAATCCGATGAATGGTTGAAGGCGATGGCAAAGAACATGACCGATACCAATCACATCGTCATCGGATATTCCGGGTATGACAATCTGGCCAAACCGTATTATCGTTTCGAGCGTCTGCGCACTTTTTACTATTCCGTATTCGAGTCCACTCGCAGGACGGCATACAATTGCTTCGGTTCAAATATTGCCTTTCGTAAGAGCGATTTCATGGAAGGCAACGGATACCAAGGCAATTTAAATCTTATCAGAGGCGAATATGACTTCCTCGTGAACAAGTATGCCGATGAAGATAACACCGCCTTAGAGATAGGCGAAAAGGCATGGATAAGGGATGATACGCCCTCCAAGAAGACATGGCACGACAAGCACATCTTCTATCTTGAGACGAGGAAATATCTCAAAAGGAGTTTTGCCCATCGGTTCATCTATAATTTGGATATGCTATTGATGCATTTCAATTATTTGCTAGTGATTGCGGCTCTCGCCTATTCGATATTGATGCATCAATGGACCATTACGTCCGCGGCTGGTCTGGCTCTTATCATCACGCTAACCATGCGTATTCTCATTGCCCATTGCGCAACAAAATCCTTCCATGAGAACATATCTCTTTGGAGGATTATCCCTTACGAAATCCATATTGTGTGGTGCAACATGGCTAATATGATTAGATATAAATTGGCTAACAGATACGATTTCACAACTCACAAATTATAGTCAAATATAATGAGGATACTGATTTTCATTCCAAAAAGAATGTATGGCGTTGATACAAATCAAAAGTTTGTCTCAACGCTTAGTCATTGTTTAAGTACAATGGCGGATGTGGATGTGAAAAATCAGATACCGTCCTCACTCAAAGATTATTCTTTGATTCATGTCATCGGATGTTGGAACCATCGCATCGCAAGGGCAATTTCCAAAGCTAAGAAGCAGAACATCCCCACGGTGATTACGCCATTGGGAAGCCTTGAACCGTGGATCATCAAAAAGCACCGAACCGAAAAGATTCTGACCCATTTGCACTCCCGCCATAAGATGATCAAGAACGCATCTGCCGTTCATCTATGCGGGGATATGGAATACAAATCATTTAAGACACTGGACTGGAACCGTTGTCTCCAAATCATTAGGAACTCATTGTTGACCAACGAAATAACGGATATGGACATGGCTCAACAGATGATGTCACTCTATCAAAAAACGCTCGATAGCAATTGTTATTCCAAGATAGGAGACGATGTGGAAGATGCCATCAACTACATGCTCCTTGCCGGCATTGATTTTGAAAGTTTTCAGACCTCAATGGTGAAAAAAGATGTAAATCAAGCTCTGAAATCATTGACGGATGATGATTGGCGCCATATCTTCATCTACGCCTCGGATGAAGGGATTTTAAGCCAAATAAAAAAAGGCCTGGAGAATGTGCAATTTAAGTCTCCCGATATCGTTATAGATAGTATAGAAAGGTTTTCACCAGTCTTTGACATCAACATAGAACCTTTGGAATCTACCAGGCTATATTCAAAAAGTAGAATACTGGGACGAAAGATTGACGATCTTACCAGTGACCAGGGCGATGAGGAAAAGCAAATATGTATCATGATACATAATATCAAATTTGAAATACGTAAAGGGGTCGTATCCTTCAGACATCTTATCGACTTATACAAGGCCATCAAATTTAAAGACTACGATGAAGACAAGTTGGCGGATATCCTGAAACAGACCCATATATTCAAATTCGCGTCCAGAATCGTATTCATCCTCAAAGATGTCATCGGACTTACAGAAGGTTATATGCCTATACCTGCAACAGACGACAAGACAACTGATAAATTAAGAAAAATCATTACAAAATTAAAATAACTGTTATGTCAACACCTCATTATAAAATAGAAGATGATTTGCGATATCTTCAACTATTGGCACACTCTTTCCCTACGATAGCCGACGCCAGTACTGAAATCATCAACCTTGAGGCCATCCTGAATTTGCCTAAGGGCACTGAACATTTCCTGGCGGACATACACGGGGAATATGAGGCGTTCCAGCATGTGCTGAAGAACGCTTCGGGAAATATCAAACGAAAAGTGAACGAACTCTTCGGCAACACGTTGCGCGAATCAGAGAAACGCGAACTCTGCACCCTGATATATTATCCGGAACAAAAACTGGAACTCGTCAAAGCCAACGAGGAGGACATCGACGACTGGTACCACATTTCCCTGCACCAGTTGGTCAGTGTGTGCCAAGACATTTCGAGCAAATACACCCGTTCCAAGGTTCGCAAATCCCTTCCTCAGGAATTCAGCTACATCATTCAGGAACTCCTGCATGAACATACCGAGGATTCCAACAAGACGGCTTACGTGAACGTCATCATCGACACGATAATATCTACCGGACGGGCAGACGATTTCATCATCGCCATAGCCAACGTCATTCAGAGACTCGCCATAGACCAATTGCATATCCTTGGAGATATCTACGACAGAGGACCTGGCGCACACATCATCATGGATACCATGGACAAATACCATAGCTGGGATATACAATGGGGCAACCATGATATCCTTTGGATGGGTGCCCTGTCGGGCAATGATGCCTGCATCTGCAACGTCATCCGCCTGTCTCTGCGCTATGCCAACCTCACCACCTTGGAAGAGGGCTATGGCATCAATTTGGTACCGCTAGCCACCTTTGCGATGGAAACTTATGGTGACGACCCATGTGAGGGATTCCAGCCCAGCCTGAGTGGTGGGGCCAACAAGATGGATGCCAAATCACTTCGCCTCACGGCGCTCATGCACAAAGCCATAACCATCATCCAGTTTAAGGAAGAGGCGAAAATCTATGAGCAGCATCCTGAATGGAACATGCAAAACCGTGAACTCTTCAACTTCGTGGATTATGAAAAGGGAACCATCACGCTCGATGGCAAAGAGTATAAATTGTTGAGTAGCAATTTCCCGACAATCGACCCTCAGCATCCGAACGAACTTACCCCCGAAGAAAAGTTGTTGATAACCAAACTTCACCATTCATTCATCGTAAGTGAAAAATTACACAAGCACATCCGTCTGATGTTACAACATGGGTGCATGTATGCCATATTTAACAACAATCTTCTCTTCCATGCCTCAGTGCCCCTCAATGAAGATGGCACGCTCAAAGAAGTGGAGATTTTCCCTGGCAAGAAATATAGTGGACGCGACCTGATGCACCACACGGGGATGATGATTCGCACGGCATTCCAACGTGACTCCGACCCAGAAGAGAAGAAATATGCAATCGACTATTTCCT
>ENA-UOYA01002721-UOYA01002721.1-activated-sludge-metagenome-genome-assembly--contig:-NODE-2721-length-16746-cov-6.420706_pt1 | contig 16746 bp, 13 predicted proteins | sample MGYA00238163_ERZ764804 | MGnify/ENA primary metagenome ERZ764804 (study PRJEB28919, sample SAMN05720223) | activated sludge metagenome | isolation source: Anaerobic digester | place: Hong Kong... | reverse complement strand
CCACGCCGGAAATTGCTCCTGCATTTCCGGCCTACGGGCCATCCCTGGCCCAAAAAAGCGAAAGGCCGTCAGGGACGGCCTTTCGTGAGTGCTCGCTGCGGGCGCTCCCTGCACCGCACAGCGGTTTGCGCTTCCCGGCGCGTCGGAGCCGGATCGTCCCGATCCTGCCGATCGCTCCCGATCAGGCCGCCGCCTTGGCGTCTCCGGCACTCTTGCGCGGACCGTGCAGCAGGGCCTGCTTCACGCGGTCGATGACGAGGTCCACTTCTTCGCCGGTGATGCGGAAGTGGGGGGTGAAGCGCAGCGAATTGGTGCCGCCGTGGATGACGCCGATGCCGTGCTCGCGCAGGTACTCCTCGGTGCTGCCGCTGCCGTAGCACTTGAAGGCATCGGACAGCTCGCAGGAGAACAGCAGGCCCGTGCCCTGCACCTTGGTGATGTAACCCGGCAGCTCGGCCTGGAGCTGCTGCAGCTTACGCACGAACTCGGCGCCGCGTGCGCGGATGTTGTCGCGCACCTGCGGCGTCAGTAGCTTGAGCACGGCGCAGGCCACGTCCATGGCGCGCGGATTGGTCGTCATGGTGTTGCCGTAGATGCCCTTGCGGTACAGCGCCGCGGCGCGTTCGTTCACCGCCAGCACCGACAGCGGGTACTGACCGGCGTTCAGCGCCTTGGAGTAGGTTTCCATGTCCGGCGCGTCCAGGCCTTCGAAGCCCGGGTAGTCGACGATCGACAGCACGCCGTGGGCGCGCAGTCCGGCCTGGATGGAATCGACCAGGAACAGCGAGCCGTGCGCCTGCGTCAGCGCGCGCGCTGCGGCGTAGAACTCCGGCGTCACCGAACGGCCGGGATCGCCTTCGCCCATGACCGGCTCCAGGAACATGGCTTCGATGAACCAGCCGTTGCGCTCGGCATCGGCGAAGGCCTGCTTGAGCTGATCGACGCTGTAGGGCTCCACCGTCAGCACGGAGTGCTCGTCGCGGAAGCTGGCGAGGTGCTGCTGGTAGGTCTTGCGCGAGGAATCCGAGTAGAGCGCCGGGCGCTCGGTGCGGCCGTGGAAGGCGCCCTTCACCACCAGGCGCTTGATCGCCTTGCCGGCATGGCGCGCACCCGGCTCGGTCATGGACTTGGCGTTCACGTCGGCGATGCGCGCGGCCAACGAAACCGACTCGGAACCGGAATTGAGGCAGAGGAACTTGCTGTAGGGCGAGCCACCGCGACCGGCGCCGATGGCCGCCTTGAGGGCGCGGGTGAAGCGCAGCTGCGCGGGCGAAGGCGTCATGATGTTGGCCATGACCTGCGGTGCGGCCATCGCCTCCAGCACCTCGCGCGGGGTGTGGCCGAAGCCCAGCATGCCGTAGCCGCCGGAGTCGTGCAGCACGGCGCCCTTCAGGGTCACGATCCAGGGCCCGCGCGCGGCCAGCGCCACGTAGGGGTTGACCGTGTCATCGCTGTAGAAGTTGACGAAGTCGGCCTGGATGCGCCGCTGCTGCTCCACCTCGTCGAGGTCGACCAGCTCCGGCAGGTCCTCGCGCAGGGCCAGGAAGGCCGCATGCGCGGCGGCGATGGCCTCGACCAGGTCCGGCGAGGTCGCGGCGAAGCGCGCGATCGTGGCGTCGTCCAGGCCGCGGGTGCGCACGGCGCCGCCGGCGCGGCGCAGGACGTTCAACTGCTCGATGGGCTGCATGGTGGAGATCTCCGGGGTGGCGGCGCGGCGCGCGCGCAGGCGAGCGCACCGCAGGTGCGGCGGCGGCGCCCAGGGGCGTCTCGGCCGAAAGCGGCATTTTAGCCCACCCCATTGGCCCGACCACGGGGCCATTGGAGCGTCGCGTCGGGGAGCCAATTCGCCGCCTTTCGCCACGCCGGGCCAGCGCACCGCCTGACAGGTGTCAGCCGGCCGGCGTGAGGGCTGCGACTGGGGCGCGCAGGGCGCGCGGCCTAGGCTGTGCGCACTGGGACGCAGCAGTCCGGAGGCCGCATGAGTTTGCCCACCATTGCCGCGCTGCGCGCGGTGCACAAGCGCTACGGCACGGTGCCGGCGCTGGACGGAATCGATGTCGCCCTGCGCGCCGGCGAGGTCTACGCCCTGCTCGGACCCAACGGGGCCGGCAAGAGCACCGCCATCGCCACCCTGCTGGGTCTGGTCGCGCCGGACGCGGGTCGGGCCGAGCTGTTCGGGGCCGCGCCGCAGACCCTGGCCGCACGTCGGCGCATCGGCGTGATGCTGCAGAGCGCGGCATTGCCCGACACCCTGGCGGTGGCCGAACTGCTGGCGCTGACGCGCAGCTACTACCCCGCGCCGCGCAGCGTCGCCGACGTGGTCGCGCTGGCCGGCATCGGCCATCTGCTGCGGCGGCGCTATGCGCAACTGTCCGCCGGCGAGCAGCGGCGCGTGCAGTTCGCCCTGGCGGTCTGCGGGCGGCCCGACCTGCTGTTCCTGGATGAACCCACCGTCGGCATGGACACGGAGTCCCGCACGGCGTTCTGGCTGACCCTGCGCGGGCTCGTCGGCGAGGGCGTCGCCGTGCTGCTCACCACGCACTATCTGGAGGAAGCCGAAGCCCTGGCCGACCGCGTCGGTGTGATTGCGCGCGGGCGCCTGCTGGCGGAAGGGCCGCTGGAGGCGATTCGCGGCCGCGTGGCGCAGCGCGAGATCCGCTGCAGCAGCCGTCTCGCGCCCGAGCGCGTGCGCGCCTTCGCCCAGGTGCGCAGCGTGGAGTGCGACGGCCCGCGGCTGCGCGTCGTCACCGCGCAGCCGGAGGCGGTGCTGCGCCAGATGCTGGAAGCCGACGATTCGTTGGGCGACCTGGAAGTGCGTCGTGCCGGACTGGCCGAGGCGCTGGGCGAAATCACCCGGGAGGCAGCGTGATGGAGCGGACTCTTGCCCCTGCCAACGTGCTGCCGCGCGCGCTCGCCTGGCGCAGCCTCGGTCTGGAGGTTCGCTGCGAGTTCCTGCGCCTGCTGCGCACGCCGTCCTTTGCCGTGCCGACCCTGCTGTTTCCGCTGCTGTTCTACACCCTGTTCGGGGTGATGCTCGGCCACGGCGGCAAGGAGGGATACGAGGCGCCGCGCTACCTGCTGGCCAGCTACTGCGTTTTCGGTGTGATGTCCCCCGGATTGTTCGGCTTCGGTGTGGTGGTGGCGCTGGAACGGGAGCGCGGCCTGCTGCGCCTGAAGCGTGCCCTGCCGATGCCGCCGCAGAACTATCTGCTGGCCAAGCTCGCCATGGCCATGCTCTTCGCCCTGGCCATCTTCGTCGCGCTGTCCGCGCTCGCCGCCGGTCTGGGGGGCGTGCGCCTGGCGCCGGGGCAGTGGCTGCTGCTGGGCTTGACCTCCGCGCTGGGCGTGCTGCCCTTCTGCGCCCTGGGCCTGCTGGTTGGCACGCGGGTGGGCGGGCAGGGCGCGCCGGCGATCATCAACCTGGTCTACCTGCCGATGGCCTTCCTCGCCGGAGTGGCCATTCCCCTGTTCGCCCTGCCGCCGATGGTGCGCACCCTGGCGCCGCTGTGGCCCGCCTATCACCTGAACCAGCTCGCCCACGCCGCCATCGGCCAACCGGCGGAGGGGGCGGTGGGCGTGCATCTGGGCGTGCTGCTCGCCTTTGCCGCCATCTGTTTCGCCATCGCGCGGCGCCGCCTGGCGCGCGCCGACTGAGCCCAGTGTTGCCGCCGCCCCGCGCTATGCTGGGGCGCGCTGCCGCGGCTGCCCCGCCGCCGTCCACCTGCGAGGATCCGGCATGTACCTGCACATCTTCCGTCCCGATCCCGATTCGCTGCTGAGCCGGCGCGACGCGGGCAGTGCGGCCGGCTTCGGCGAACGCTGGTCGCCCCTGCTGATGCTGGTGTGGACGTTCTGGATCTTCGCCACGCCCCTGCTGGAGGCGCCGGACACGTTTCCGCACTGGCTGTGGCCGACGCTGGCGAGTTTCGCGGTGTTCCTCGTGCTGTACTACCTGTGCTACTTCGGCCCGCATCGCTGGCTGCTGTGGTGCGCGCTGGGCATGGCGGCGCTGGCGGTGGCCGTCACGCCGTTCAATCCCGGCGCCCAGGGCTACGCGATCTACGCCTGCGCCTTCCTGGCATTCTGCGGCACCCCACGCCAGGCGCTGTGGGCCATGAGCGTGACGCTGGCGGTGTACAGCGTGGAATGGCTGTTCGTGCTGCACTACCGCTGGGCCTATCTGGTCAGCGCCGTGCTGGTCGGCTACACCGTCGGCACCATCAACCTGATGATCCGTCTCAAGCACCGCCGCGAGGCCGAGCTCAAGCTTTCGCACGAGGAGGTGCGCAGGCTTGCCGCGACGGCCGAACGCGAGCGCATCGGTCGCGACCTGCACGACCTGCTTGGGCATACCCTGTCGCTGATTGCCCTGAAATCCGAGCTCGCCAACCGCCTGTGGGAGCGGGATGCCGCTGCGGCGCGGCGCGAGGTGCAGGACGTCGAACGCGTGGCGCGCGAGGCACTGGCACAGGTGCGCCGCGCCGTCAGCGGCATCCGCGCCGCCGGTCTCGCCGCCGAGCTGGCGTCCGCGCGCCTGCTATTGGAATCGGCCGGTGTGCAGTTCGACTATGAGTGGACGCCGGTAGCCCTGCCGCCGGAGGCGGAGACCGCCCTGGCGCTCGCCGTGCGCGAGGCCGCCACGAACATCCAGCGCCACGCCCGCGCCACGCATGCCTGCCTGCGCGGCCGGGTGGAAGCGGGGGCATTGAATCTGGAGGTACGCGACAACGGTCGCGGCGGCGACCTGGTGCCCGGCACCGGTCTCAGCGGCATGCGCGAGCGCCTCGCGGCTATCGGCGCCAGCCTGTCCATCGACGCCCCCCGCGGCGCCGGCACCTGCCTGCGCATCGTGCTGCCGCTGCCGCAGCCGGGGGCGGATGCCGCGGCGTCGGCGCCGGCTCCGCTGGACATCTGCACAGCGCAGCCGGCGCATTGAGCGCGCGCGGCGCGCTTTGCTACCGTGGCCGCATGCCGAACCGCCCGACGCCGCCGTGATCCGCATCCTCCTCGCCGAAGACCAGGCCATGGTGCGCGGCGCACTGTCGGCCCTGCTCAAGCTCGAGCCGGACATCGACGTGATCGGCGCCGCGGCCGACGGCGAGGAGGCCTGGGAGCGCGTGCAGCGCGAGCGGCCCGATGTCGTGGTCACCGACATCGAGATGCCGCGCCTGACCGGACTGGAGCTGGCGCAGCGCATCCGTGAGCACGCGCTGCCGTGCAAGGTGGTCATCGTCACCACTTTCGCCCGGCCGGGCTTCCTGCGTCGCGCCCTGGACGCCGGTGTGCTGGGCTACCTGCTCAAGGACGCGCCGGCCGAGCAGCTGGCCGAAGCTCTGCGCAAGGTGCATCGCGGCGGTCGCGCCATCGATCCGCAGCTGGCGCTGGAAGCCTGGGGCGAGGCCGACCCGCTCAACGACCGCGAACGCCAGGTGCTGCGTCTGGCCGGGGAAGGGCAGTCGGCGGGCGAGATCGCCGCCGCCCTGCACCTGTCGCAGGGTACGGTGCGCAACTATCTGTCCGAGGCGATCGGCAAGCTCGGCGTCGGCAATCGCATCGAGGCCTACCGGCTGGCGCGGCAGAAAGGCTGGCTGTGAGCCCGTTGCGGTCCGCGGCGGGCCTGCTCTGGCTGGGCCTGCTCGGTCTCGTCGCCTGCGCGCCGGAGCCGGCTTCGTCCGGCAGCCTGCCGCACGAAGCCTACGTCTGGCAGCGGCAGTGGACGTCGGAACTGGCGGCGACCTTGCAGGAGGCGCGGGGGGACTTCGCCGGCTGGCGCGTGCTGGCCCTGCACAGCGACCGCCGCGGCGTGTTGCAGCCGATCGCCGTGGACCTGGCGGTGCTGGCGGCCGCCCGGCGTCCCGTCACCGCCGTGCTGCGCCTGGACGGAGCCGATCCCGCCGTCGACGCCGCGGGCGCAGCCGCACAGCTGGCCGACCTGGTGCAGCGCTGGCGCGCTGCCGGTGTCGATCTGGCCGGTGTGGAGATTGATCACGACTGCGCGACGGCGCGCCTGGACGGATATGCGGACCTGCTGCGCAGTCTGCGGACCCGCCTGCCGCCCGGGCTGCGGCTGTCCATCACGGCCCTGCCGGCCTGGCTGGACGCGCCGGCGCTCGACGCCGTGTTGGCCGCCAGCGACGAAGCCGTGCTGCAGGTCCATGCCGTGCGCAGCCCGGCGGAGGGGCTGTTCGAGGCCGCGCTGGCCGAGTCCTGGGCGCGCGCCTTCGCAGCGCGCAGCCCACACCCGTGGCGGTTGGCCGTACCGGCCTACGGCGCGCGCATCGCCTTCGACGATGCCGGCGCGCCTCTGGCGGTCGAGAGCGAGGCGCCGCACCGACTCGCCGCTGTGCGGCAGGAGGAGGTGGTGGTCACGCCGCAGGCGGTGGCGGACCTGCTTGGGCGCTTGCGGCGCAAGCCGCCGCCGGGCCTGGCCGGAGTGGTCTGGTTCCGCCTGCCTCTGCCCGGCGATCGCCGCGCCTGGAGTCTCGCCACTGTGCGCGCCGTCGCGGCCGGTGCGCCCCTGCGGGCGAGTTTCTCGTTGCGCCAGACACCTGCTCCCGGCGGCGCCGTCGATCTCGCCGTGGAGAACCGTGGCGCGGTCGACGCGCCGCCGCCGGGGGTGCGGGTCATCGGCACGGACTGCCGCGCTGCCGACGCCCTGGCCGGCTACCGCGTGAGCGCCGACGGCGCCGGCTGGCATTTCGCGCGCGTCGACGCTAGCGTGCTGCGCGCCGGCAGGCAGCGCAGCATCGGCTGGGTGCAATGTGGACACATTGACAAGGTGGAATTGGATGGCAATGCGTGAGTCGCTCCTGTTGTGCGTGCTGTCGGCGTCGCTGGCTCTGCCGGCACTGGCCTGCGGCCCGGATTTTCCTTCCACCCTGCTGGCCGACCGCGGCGCCGCGCTGCTCGAGCTGCCCGAGGGCAGCTTCGATGCCGAAGCGTCCCGCCTGGTACCGCCGCCGCAGCCGGCCTTCACGGTCGTGGATCGCGGGGCCTGGCTGTGGGGCCCCGAGCCGGTGACCCAGGTGGCGGTGGAGCGTGGCTGGCTGGGCGACGCCTACGAGCGCGTGCGCCTCATGCGCGATCAGAGCAGCGCCGCCGCGGCCGCGGCGCGTGGCGAGGAATTGCCCGAGGAGGCCCGGCAGTACACTGCCGGTGCGGTCGCCTTCGCCGGCAGCGATTACGCCGAGGCGCGGCGCCGCTTCGAGCGGGTGCTGGCCCTGCCGGCCCCGCAGCAGAATCGCTACGGACCACTCGCGCAGTACTCGCTGGCGCGATCGCTGCTGCTGCAGGAAATGCCCGATGTAGCCGCCGCTGCCGCGGCGTTCCAGGGTGTGCGCGAGCGCGTTGCCGCCGGCGCGCAGGACCCGCTCGGCCTTGCCGCGAGCAGTTTCGGCGAGGAGGCGCGCCTGCGCCTCGACGCCGGCGACGATGCCGCGGCCGTGGCGCTGTATGCACAGCAGGCGGCGCTGGGGTCGGTCTACGGCCGCACCTCGCTGCTGCACATGGCGCGCGCCATCCTGGCCGAGCCGGCGCGCCTGCACCGCGCTGTGGACGATGCTCTGACCCTGCGTCTGCTCGCCGCCTTCCTCTACAGTCGCGCCGACGAACTCGACGCGCCGGTCGACGACGACGCGGCTCGTACCGCAGCGCCGCCGCCTGCCAGCCGTCGCATCACCGACTTCCTCGCCGCGGTTGAGCAACGCGGCCTGGCGACGCTGCCCGGCGCCGACCGCCTCGCCGCCGTGGCCTACCGCAGCGGCGATTACGCCCTGGCCAAGCGCCTGCTGACCAAGGCCGATGGCGGCCTGGCCGACTGGCTGCGCGCCAAGCTCGCGCTACGCGATGGCGATCTCGACGCTGCCGCGCGGGCCTATGCGGCCGCGAGCAGGGCCTTTCCGTTGGACCCCAAGGCCGCAATCGACTTCGGCCAGCCCGATCCCGGTCAGGAAACCGCCTGCCGCGTGGCCGGCGAACGCGGCGTGTTGGCGCTGTCGCGCAGTGACTACGTCGCGGCGCTGGAGCAGCTCTATGCGGCCTCGTCGCTGTACTGGCCCGATGCCGCCTACGTGGCAGAGCGCGTGTTGAGCGTGGATGAGCTCAAGGCCTTCGTCGACGCCAAGGTGCCAGCCACGCCGATCACGCCGCCGGCAACCGGCCCGGCGTCGCTGTTGCGCGCCCTGCTCGCGCGGCGCCTGCTGCGCGCCGAGCGCTACGACGAGGCCCTGCGCTACTTCGACGACCCCGCCTTGGCGCAGAAGGCCGCGGCCTATGTCGCGGCGCGGCGCGCCGCGACGCAGGGTGACCGCATCGCCCGCGCCGAGGGCTGGTATCGGGCCGCCGTGCTGGCGCGCGAGGAAGGCATCGATCTCATCGGTTACGAACTCGATCCCGACTACCAGTACTACGGCGGCAATTTCGACCTCAACTGGCAGGACGGCGAGGACGTGGTGGATGGGCGCCTGCCGCCGCGCAGGGATCTCGTGGTGCCGCCGCAGTGGCGCGGCGCGGACGAGGCGGAGCGCCTGTCCGCGAGCGTGGCGCAGCCGCTGCGGCGCTTCCACTACCGCTACGTCGCGGTGGACTTCGCGCAGAAGGCCGCCGATCTGCTGCCGCCGCGCTCGCAGGCCTTCGCTGCCGTGCTGTGCGCGGCGACGGGCTTTGTGCTCAACGAGGATCCGACCCTGGGGGCGACGATCTGGCGGCGCTACGTGAAACAGGGGCCCTACGTGCCCTGGGCCGCGGACTTCGGCCGGCAGTGCGAGACGCCGGATTTCCCGCGCGCAGCAGCGCGCCTGCGTGCCGAGCGCATCGCCGCGGCCAAGCACCTCGCGCGCTGCGCCGCGCCCGTTGTCGGTGGCGCCCTGCTGTTGGCTGGCCTGTTGCTCCTGTGGCAATGGCGACGGCGCATGGCCCGGCGCGCCGCAGCGGCGGCTGCGTCTCCCGGCCGCGGGTAAGCCGGCACGGGCGGGCGGTTTGAGTGGATGGGCGCCGCGATCGGCGATAATCCCGCCTCTGTCTTCCGCCTTGCCACGTCGTGAAGAAGTCCGATTTCCACTTCGACCTGCCGCCCGAACTCATCGCCCAGGCACCTCTGCCGCAGCGCTCCGCCAGCCGCCTGCTGGTGGTCGACGTGCGCGCGCGCGACGTTGCCGACCGCCGCTTCACCGACCTGGTCGAGTACCTGCGCCCGGGCGATCTGCTGGTGTTCAACGACACGCGTGTGCTGCCCGCACGCCTGTTCGGGCGCAAGGACAGCGGCGGCGCGGTGGAGATTCTGATCGAGCGCGTGCTGGGGGCGCACGAGGCACGCGCCCAGCTCGGCGTATCCAAGAAGCCGAAGGCGGGCGGACGCCTCCTGCTGGACGACGGCACGCCGGTGACCGTGCTGGGTCGCGAGGGCGAATTCTTCCTGCTGCGCTTCGAGTGTCCCGAGCCGCTGGAGAAGCTGCTGGCGCGTCTGGGGCGCATGCCGCTGCCGCCCTACATCGCACGCGACGCCGCCGCCGAGGACCTGGAGCGCTATCAGACCGTCTACGCCCGCGCGCCGGGTGCCGTGGCCGCGCCCACGGCCGGCCTGCACTTCGACGAGGCGCTGCTCGGGCGCCTGCAGGACCACGGCGTGGATCTGGGCTACGTCACCCTGCACGTCGGCGCCGGCACCTTCCAGCCGGTGCGGGCCGAGCGGGTGGACGAGCACGTCATGCACCGCGAGTGGCTCAACGTCGGTGCCGAGCTGGTGGCGAAGATCCGCCGCACGCGCGAGCGCGGCGGCCGCGTGGTGGCCGTGGGGACGACCGTGGTGCGCGCGCTGGAGAGCGCCCTGCGCGACGGCGAGGTGCAGCCCTTCGCCGGCGAAACGCAGATCTTCATCTTTCCCGGCTACCGCATCCGCAGTATCGACGCGCTGATCACCAACTTCCATCTGCCGGAGTCGACCCTGCTGATGCTGGTCTCGGCGCTGGCCGGACGCGAGCTGATGCTCGCGGCCTACCGCCACGCCGTGGCGCAGCGCTATCGTTTCTTCTCCTACGGCGATGCCATGCTGATCCTCCCCGACGGCGCGACGCGCGACTGAGGCCGGACGCGGCGGGTGCGGCGCAAAACCGCTAAGCTTCACGACCGACCTCGTCCGCGCGCCCGCAACGGCCGCGCGGTCCCCGAGTCCCGCCGGCCTCACACAGATCGTTTTCAGCGCATGCAATTCCAGCTCATTGCCAGCGACGGCGCCGCGCGCCGCGGCCGCCTGGACTTCCCCCGTGGCAGCATCCAGACGCCGGCCTTCATGCCGGTGGGCACCTATGGCTCGGTCAAGGGCATGCTGCCGCGCGACATCGAGGCCATCGGTGCCGAGATCATCCTCGGCAACACCTTCCACCTGTTCCTGCGCCCCGGCCTGGACGTGATCGGCGAGTTCGGCGGCTTGCACCGTTTCATCGGCTGGAGGCGGCCCATCCTCACCGACTCGGGGGGGTTCCAGGTGTTTTCGCTGGCGCACCGCCGCAAGATCACCGAGGAGGGCGTGCGCTTCGCTTCTCCGGTGGACGGCTCGCCGGTATTCCTGTCGCCGGAGGAGTCCATGCGCATCCAGCGCGTGCTGGATTCCGACATCGCCATGATCTTCGATGAGTGCACGCCGTACCCGGCCACGGAGCGGCAGGCGCGCGAGTCGATGGAGTTGTCGCTGCGCTGGGCCGAGCGCTCGCGCCTGGCCTTCGATGCACTGGGCAATCCCAACAGCCTGTTCGGCATCGTGCAGGGCGGGGTCTACCCAACGCTGCGGCGGCGTTCGGCCGAGGGTCTGCTGCAGATCGGCTTCGATGGCTATGCCGTGGGTGGCCTGGCCGTGGGCGAGCCGGAGGAAGAGCGCAACCGAACGCTGGAGGAGACAGTTCCGCTGCTGCCGCAGCTGTGTCCGCGCTACCTCATGGGTGTGGGCCGGCCCGAGGACATCGTGGCAGCCGTGCGCCGCGGCATCGACCTGTTCGACTGCGTCATGCCCACACGCAACGCGCGCAACGGCCACCTCTTCACCCGCCACGGCGTGATGAAGATCCGCAACGCCCGCTACGCGCGCGATACCGCGCCCATCGATCCGGACTGCACCTGCTACGCCTGCGCCAGTGGCTTCTCGCGCGCCTACCTGCGGCATCTGGACAAGTGCAACGAGATGCTGGCCAGTCAGCTCGCTACCATCCACAACCTGCACTACTACCAGGAGCTGATGGCCGGCCTGCGTGGGGCCATTGCCGAGGGGCGGCTGGAGGCGTTCGTGGCGGAGTTCTACGCGCTGCGGCGCGACGACCCGCGCAGCGCGCCGCCAGGCTGAGCCCGCGGTCGCGGGCTGGCGACGGCACCGCGGGCTGCGCCGCGTCGGCGCCCGCAGCCGCCGCGGGGGAGGGCCAAGCCGCGCCGCTGTGGCATAATCCGGCGCCTTTTCCCTGGCGCCGCCGCTTTTTCCAGGCCGCGCCGCAACTTGCGAGAGCTTGCATGGATCTCTTCATTTCCAGCGCCTATGCCCAGGCGGCCGGTGCGACCGCGGCGCCGAACCCCCTCATGTCCTTCCTGCCGCTCGTGGTCCTGTTCGGCGTGTTCTATTTCATGCTGATCCGTCCGCAGATGAAGCGGGCCAAGGAGCAGCGCGCCATGATCGCCGCTCTGGCCAAGGGCGACGAGGTGGTCACCAACGGTGGGTTCCTGGGCCGCATCGTCGAACTTTCCGATGCCTACGCCACGGTGGAAATCGCCGAGGGCGTCAAGGTGAAGCTGCAGAAGCAGGCCATTGCCGCGGTGTTGCCCAAGGGCACGCTGAAGTCGGCCTAGGGCACGCTCCGCGCGGCGGACCCACGGGGTCCGCTGGTGCGGCAAGGGGGCGGCCCGGTGCCGGCCCGACGCGCCGGCGCAGGGTCAACCCGCCCGGCATCCAGTCCAACAATGGGTTGCACGGTATGACGGAATTTCCTCGCTGGAAGTACGCGCTGGTCGCGCTGGTGATCGCCCTCGGCCTGCTCTACGCCCTGCCCAACATCTTCCCCAAGCAGCCGGCCGTGCAGATTTCGGCCAATCGCGGCGCGACCGTGGATGCGGCGCTGAAGGAAACGGTGCAGGGCGAGCTGGAGAAGCAGAAGCTCGCGTTCAAGCAGGTCGAGCTGGACGGTGACCGGCTGCTGGTGCGCTTCGCCGACACCGTGAGCCAGACCAGCGGCGCCGACGCGCTGCGCACTAGCTTGGGCGAGAACTACAACGTCGCCCTGAACCTCGCCAGCACCGTGCCGAACTGGCTGCGCGCGATCCACGCCGATTCCATGCCGCTGGGTCTGGACCTGCAGGGCGGTGTGCACTTCCTGATGCAGGTGGACCAGTCCGCCGTGACGGAGAAGCAGGATGCCCGCGCCGCGTCGGACATCGGCCAGTTGCTCAAGGACAAGAAGTTCGACGGCTACAAGGTCACGCGCAGCGCCCAGGGCGTGGTGGTCACGCTCAAGACCGAGGACGACCGCAGCCGCGCCGCGGTGGAGATCGGCCGCAGCCTGCCGGAGTTCGCCACCAGCAACGCCGCGTCCACGGGCGATGGCTACAGCCTGATCGCCAAGCTGAAGCCGGAGAAGCTCAAGGAGATCGCCCAGAACACCATCCGCCAGAACACCACCACGCTGCGCAACCGCGTCAGCTCGCTGGGTGAACCGGTGATCCAGCAGCAGGGCGACAGCCGCATCGTGGTGGAACTGGCCGGTGTGCAGGACACAGCCCAGGCCAAGCGCCTGATCGGCGCCACCGCCACGCTGGAGTACCACGCCGCCGACCCCGATCCGACCGCCGCGATCGAAGCCGAGCGCACCGGTGTGGTGCCGCCCGATTCGCGCCTCTACCACGATCGCCACGGGCGCCCCGTGCTGCTCAAGAAGAAGGTGATCGTCACCGGCGACGAGCTGGTGGGCGCCACCGCGCAGCCCGATCAGCGCACCGGCACGCCGGCGGTGGAGGTGAACCTCAACGCGGCCGGTGGCAAGAAGATGCTCGACTTCACCATGCAGAGCGTGGGCAAGCCCATGGGCGTGGTCTACATCGAGCGCATCCCCGAGGTGAAGATCGTCGACGGCAAGGAAGTGCGCAGCGCCAAGATCAAGGAGGACGTGATCTCGGTGGCCAACATCCAGGGTGTGTTCGGGCCGAAGTTCCAGACCACGGGCCTGGACAGCATGAAGGAGGCCTCGGACCTGGCCAACTTCCTGCGCGCCGGCTCGCTCGCAGCGCCCATGGACATCGTCGAGGAGCGCGTCATCGGCCCCAGCCTGGGCGCCGACAACATCGCCAAGGGCATCCGCGCCACGCTGATCGGCCTGGCCCTGGTGGTGCTGCTGGTGGGCTTCTACTACAAGCTTTTCGGCCTGATCGCCGACGTGGCCCTGGTGCTGAACCTGGTGCTGCTGCTGGCCATCCTGTCGCTGTTCCAGGCCACACTCACGCTGCCCGGCATCGCCGGCATCGTGCTCACGCTGGGCATGGCCATCGACGCCAACGTGCTGATCTGCGAGCGCGTGCGCGAGGAACTGCGCAACGGCTCCACGCCGCTGGCCTCGATCCACGCCGGTTACGAGAAGGCCTGGGCGACCATTCTCGATGCCAACGTGACGCACCTGATCTCGGCGGTCGGCCTCATGACCTTCGGCTCGGGCCCGATCCGCGGCTTCGCCATCACCCTGGCCATCGGCATTCTGACCTCGATGTTCACCTCGGTGACGGTGACCCACGTGCTGGTCGGCCTGCTGTTCGGCCGCCGCAAACTGAAGACGCTGTCGGTCTGACCGGGCGCAGCAGGAAACGACGATGGAATTCTTCAAACCCAACACCAATTTCGACTTCCTGCGCTGGCGCAGCATCAGCCTCACCGTGTCGGTGGTGCTGATGCTGCTGTGCGCCGGCCTGATCTTCGTGCGCGGCCTGAACTACGGCCTGGACTTCACCGGCGGCGCGCTGGTGGAGGTCAAGTACGAGCAGTCGGCGGACATCGCCGATGTGCGCGCCGCCTTGACCGAGGGCGGTTTCGCCGGTGCCATCGTGCAGGGCCTTGGCACCGCCAAGGAATACGCCATCCGCATCGCCCCGCACGACGGCGGCAAGGCAGCCGCGACCGGCGAAGCCGGCGACGCCAAGGCGCGCAACGACCGCATCGCCGCCGACGTGCTCAAGGCGCTGCAGGCCAAGCGTGCCGATGCGCGCATCAAGCGCAGCGATTTCGTCGGCCCGCAGGTTGGCGAGGAGTTGCGCGGCGACGGCCTGGTGGCGGTGATCTTCGTGATCATGGGCATCATGTTCTACCTGTGGATGCGCTTCGAATGGCGCTTCGCCGTGGCTGCGGTGGCCAGCGAAATCCACGACACCCTGCTGACCGTGGGCGTCTTCGCCCTGCTCGGGCGCGAGTTCGACCTGACCGCCCTGGCCGCAGTGCTGTCGGTGGTGGGCTATTCGATCAACGACAAGGTCGTGGTGTTCGACCGCGTGCGCGAAATCTTCCGTGCCTCGCGCAAGGGCGAGCCGGTGGAGATCCTCAACCGCTCGATCAACTCCACGCTGTCGCGCACCATCATGACCGGCCTCACCACCGGTCTCGCGGTCGGCGCCCTGTGGCTTGCCGGCGGCCCCGCGGTGGAGAACTTCGGGCTGATCATGGTGATCGGCATCGTCATCGGCACGCTCTCGTCGATCTTCTTCGCCAACCCGATCCTGCTGTGGCTGGGCGTGTCGAAGAAGGACCTGATGCCGGTCACCCGCGAAGACCCGGAGCTGGCGCGCCGGCCGTAGCCGGTCCGCGCGCCGCGGCGCCGGGCGGGGCCAGCAGGCTGCGCTCGCGCCCCGGCCTGCTGCGCCGGCGCCGCTGATGACGGCACCCCGCCCGATGCTCTATCTGGCCTCCAAGTCGCCGCGTCGGCGCCAGTTGCTCGAGCAGCTGGGCGCCCGCTTCGTCGTGCTCGACGTGGACGTGCCGGAAGTGCGCTCGGCACACGAACCGCCCCTGGACTACGTCAGCCGCGTGGCGCGCGAGAAGGCGGGCGCCGGACTGCTGGCGTTGGGCTCGGCCGCCGGGGCCGTGGTGCTCGGCGCCGATACCGAGGTCGTGCTGGACGGCGAGGTGTACGGCAAGCCCGCCGATGCCGCCGAGGCGGCCGCCATGCTGCGCCGGCTGTCCGGCCGCGTGCACGAGGCCGTGTCGGTGGTGTGGCTGGTGGGCGCCGGGCGCGAGGAGCACGCCGTGAGCGTGTCGCAGGTGCATTTCGCCGATCTCGACGAGGCAAGCATCGCCGCCTACGTGGCCAGCGGCGAGCCCTACGGCCGCGCCGGCGCCTACGCCATCCAGGGGCGCGCCGGCGCCTTCGTGCGGCACCTCGCCGGCAGCTACAGTGGCGTGATGGGCCTGCCGCTGTACGAGACCGCCGGTCTGCTGCGCCGCTTCGGCCTGCTCGCCTGAGCGCAGCCGCGCGCGCCGGCGCAGCTTGATCGACAAGGCGCCGCCGGGCCGGCTATAAGTCGGCTGCCAGCGGAGCGCGTCACCAGCCCGCGCATGCGCCTGGCGCAGCACGGATTCAGCCGCGCCGTGCCAAGCTGGCCTGCACAGCGACGCGGCAGGATCCGCGGCGCCCAACGCCAGGGACGAGACCGGCCGTGCGACCCGATGACCGCAGCGTGAGCGAAGAAATCCTGATCAACGTGACCCCGCGCGAAACCCGTGTGGCGGTGGTCGAGAACGGCATGTTGCAGGAGGTGCACATCGAGCGTGCGCTGCGCCGCGGCTATGTCGGCAACATCTACAAGGGCAAGGTCAGCCGCGTCATGCCGGGCATGCAGGCGGCCTTCGTCGAGATCGGCCTGGAACGCGCCGCCTTCCTGCACGCCTCGGACATCGTGCGCGCCTCGCCCTCGCTGGTGGGCGACAGTGCCGACAGCACCGCGCCGGCGGTCACGCCGCCCATTCTCGACCTGGTGCGCGAGGGCCACGAGGTGGTGGTGCAGGTGGTGAAGGACCCCATCGGCAGCAAGGGCGCGCGCCTCACCACGCACCTGTCCATTCCCTCTCGCTACCTCGTGCTGCTGCCCTACACGCGCATGGTCGGCGTGTCGGTGCGCATCGAGGACGAGGCCGAGCGCACACGCCTGAAGGAGACCCTGACCGAGCTCACGCGCCAGAGCAGCCTCGGCTACATCGTGCGCACCAACGCCGAGGGGCAGGGCCCCGAGGCTCTGGCCGAGGATGTGGCCTATCTGGAGCGCCTGTGGCAGGTGGTGCAGGAGAGCATCGGCAAGGCACGCGTGGGGGAGCGCATCTACGAGGACCTGCCGCTGTCCCTGCGCGCCCTGCGCGACCTCATGCGCCGGGATATCGAGAAGGTGCGCGTGGATTCGCGCGAAACCTTCGAGCGCGTCGGTGGCTTCGTGCGGCAGTTCATGCCCGAGCTGGCCGAGCGCATCGAGCACTATCCCGGCGAGCGCCCGATCTTCGACCTGTACGGCGTGGAGGATGAGATCCACCGCGCCATGCAGAAGCAGGTGCCGCTCAAATCCGGCGGCCACCTGGTGATCGACCAGACCGAAGCGATGACCACCATCGACGTGAACACCGGTGCCTTCCTCGGGCACCGCAACCTCGAGGAGACGGTCTACCGCACCAACCTGGAGGCGGCCCAGGCCGCGGCGCGCCAGCTGCGCCTGCGCAACCTCGGCGGCATCATCATCATCGACTTCATCGACATG
>ENA-UOYA01002720-UOYA01002720.1-activated-sludge-metagenome-genome-assembly--contig:-NODE-2720-length-16751-cov-9.658781_pt1 | contig 16751 bp, 8 predicted proteins | sample MGYA00238163_ERZ764804 | MGnify/ENA primary metagenome ERZ764804 (study PRJEB28919, sample SAMN05720223) | activated sludge metagenome | isolation source: Anaerobic digester | place: Hong Kong... | reverse complement strand
CAGCCACAAACGAGGCTACACCAAGAGCCATGAAGATTCCTACGGCGTACACTACCCGGGATGGGACAAGCCCGGTGCGCCGCCGGAATACGAACACCCCCAGAAGCCAGAGAGCAACGATGCCTGCCGCCAGGGGGAGGGCGGCATTCAACGGTTTCCTCCCGCCCCCTCCAAACTCCATTGGGAACGCAACTGCGCTGGCGATGAGAATCGTCAGGCCCGGGATGCCGTTCCTGAGTTGGAGCGCGGCGACTGCCAAACCGGCTGCCGCCAGCAGCGTCGTAATCAAGGGCATTTGGAGAACCTGAAAGGGGACGGCGGCGCCGGCCCAGATGGCGACCGCAAAAACCAGCGCTGCCAACCCTAGCTTCCTGATGTCTGCCACGGAAGCGGAACTCCTTGCCGTTTCAAAACCAGCCATTTGATGGTTTCCGTCTACTCAGCGTCCCAGCGGCCCTTCATCGCGAGCCACGCAACGCCCAGCCGAGATGCTCGATGCCCACGCGGATAGCCCGCTTGAGCGTGCGAGGATCGCTGCACAGCATCTTCAGGTAAGTGAACGCAGGCCCGGGACGAAACGCCCATTCTCTGAACGCACGGCGCTGCCAGTACATCAGGTCCTCGGCGGAAAGATTCTCATACTGCAGCACCGTCTCTTTGTCCATGTCGACCTGTTCCCACCTCGTTCCCTCGCGGAACCAGCCGTTCTTCAATACCTCGAAGAAAAACGGCGTTCCGGGGTACGGCGCCGCTATATGGAACAGGGCCAATTCCAGCGGTAGCGCTTTCGCGAATTCAATCGTCTTTCGAATCGTCTCCACCGTCTCGCCGGGGAGCCCAATAATGAAGTAGCCCCAGTTCTTGATCCCGGATTTATGCGCCCAGACCAACGCCTGCCGGACATTCTTAAGGCTGGCTCCCTTGGCGGCTTTCTTCAGGATGGTCTCGTCGGCGGTCTCAATTCCCCAGGAGATCATCCAACACCCGGCGCGCCCCATCATCTGGAGCATCTCCTCGTCCACATAGTCCACGCGACTGTTGCACGTCCACTTGATCTTCAGGCCTTCCTTCAGAATCAGTTCGCAGATACCCATCACTTGTTCGCGATTCACTGTGAACAGGTCGGAGTACATGTGGATGTTGCGGATGCCTCGGTTGTAAAGGATGCGGATTTCCTCGACGACACGCTGCGGGGATAGCAGCCGCACGGACCACTGGTAGGAGACATGCTTGATGCAGAACTTACACCCTGCCGGACAACCTCTGCTTGTCAGCACAAAGCAGAAGGGGCCTTTCATCATCGGCATCCGGTACTGATCGAGCGGCAGCAGGTCGTAACGCGGTACTGGCAGATCGTCCAGGTCAGGTATGAATGGGCGGTCCCGGTTCTGCCGGATTTGTCCCTCATCCCGCCACACGATTCCCTTGACCGCCGCTAAGACAGGCGCTTCCTGGTCTCCTGACTGCCACTGTGGGTCGGCTTTCTGTAACAGTCTGGCGATCCACTCAGGCCGATTCGCCTCTTTGCCTTCGAGCACGTCGATCAACTCGCGAAGCGTGAGTTCCGGCTCGCCGCGCAAGACGAAATCGAGAGCCGGGTAGTCCCGCATGGTCTCGAAAGGCATCGGTGTAACGTGGGTGCCGAACGCCATGGTCTGCGCACCCATGCTCTTGGCTAACATCACGCCGTACATATCGTTCGTCAACGTTGGCGCGGTGACATGGGTGAGATAGTATTTCGGCGCCTTCTGCCGAAGGAGATTCTCGAACGCCGGCCACGGCATCCTCTCTGCAATGGCGTCCACAACGGACACGGAGTAGTCCGGGCGAAGCATTGCCGCGAGTTGGGCGAGCGAACATTGCGGCCAGACCATCTCTTCCCGGCTGCGGCGGCCTACGCGGTGCTGTGTCCGGATATATAGCCCTCCATCCGGCGAAGGTGGGTTCACCAGCAGAACGTCTACGGCGTTCTCAGGTCTGGACCGCCGCAGGTCCGCCAAAGCCGGGCCGGCATCCGGGAACTGTACCTCGCGGACGGGCTTTATCGGCCGGGTCCCGCGGTTCTCGCTCACGATGGAGATGAGTTGCGGCGCGTGATTGTCCGTCACTGCCATGGCTTTATTACCTTTCCGCCTGTCCCAGTATCCATTCCGACGCTTCGGCCAGCGACGTTGCCCTGAAATCGGGAACCGTCCCTGCGCTTTCTTCGCCATCGCCTGCGATCAGCACCGTGCGGCAACCCGCGCGGCGCCCGGCCTCTATGTCGCGCCAGCGGTCGCCGACCAGGTAACTCCGCCTGAGATTGATTCCAAGTTCCTTGGCCGCTTCCAGGATCATTCCCGGCTTGGGCTTGCGGCAGTCGCACCCATCCTGGTCGTCGTGGGGGCACACCTTGACACTGTGGATCCGCAATCGTTCACTCAGCCAGCGGTTGATCTCATCGAGAGATTCGGCCTTCTGTAATCCGCGTGCGATTTCTGGCTGGTTGGTAACCATCACCAGGACGTAACCCGCCGCCCGCAAGGTGCTGCATCCCCGTTCCGCACCCACCATCATCTCGACCTCGGCCAGCGTCCTCGGCGACGTGCGCTTGCCGCTGCGCACAATGGTGCGGTTCAGAACGCCGTCGCGGTCAAGAAACACCGCGCGGCCAAAACGATCGTCGGTTTCTTCCCTCATGGGATCTATCGCGCGACGCGCGAACCGCTCAAGATCGCCTGTGCGGCGCCGGCAAGCGGGGCGGGACGAAGATCCGTGCCAAGATCTGCGCCGATCTCCTCGTACCTGTGGCTGAGGGTCTGTATAACGCGTAGGAGCGTGGAAAACAGCGCGAACTGGATACCCGTCAACAGGCAGAGCGCGCTGCCCAACAGCCAGAACCAGAGCCGCGTGATCTCCCAGCCGTGGAGAGCCAGGACCAGGCTGAGCGCGCCAACGCCGGCGCCAAACGCCGCCAGCGCGGCGGCGATCCACCCGAAATTCTGTTCCACCGGAGTACCCAGGACCTTCGCAACCAGGCTGGGTTGCCGGATCGGTCCGGGATGAAAGAGTGAAACCAGATAATTGGAGGCGATGCCGAGAGAAAGTGTGCTCACGCCGCTGACTGCCAGCACAAGGCTGCTGTATGCCGCCGCCACCCCCCAGATCCCCAACTCGGCAATGCCGTTGAGGCGCGCCGCGATGAACAGCGCGCCAATCACGCCGGCCACGCTCATAGCGCCAAAGCCAACCATCTCCATGATTCGCGCCGGGTTGTACTGCAGGACCGTCCAGATAATCGTGCCCAGGAAACGGAGGCCGTCCCGAACGACGCTCAATTTCGATCGCCCCGTCCGCTCCGCGTAAGGTATGGGAAGCTCCACCACCGTCAGCTTCTCGTGCAGCGTCCGCGCGCTCATCACCGGCGTGAAGTTCAGCCCGTCCGGTAATGGATACAGCTTCTCCAGGCAGTGCCGCCACAGAACGCGCATCCCGCTGGCCGGATCCTCCACAGGGGTGTCGCCGATCACGCTCAACAGCGATGACCAGATCAGGTTCCCGATCCGCCGGATGAGCGGCATCCGGCTCTCTCCGCCCGACCTCCTGCTTCCGATGACGATATCGGCGCGCCGCTCGAGTGCGACCTCGCACAACTTTGCCAGGGACTCCGGCGGATAGGTGCCGTCAGCGTCCATGAACGCGAGCAACGAGCCTGATGCGTGGCTGAAGCCCGTCTTGATCGCGGCGCCGTATCCCTTGTTCACCGTGTGTCTGAACAACCGCACGCCGCCAGTCCGTTCGACGATTTCCGCCGTCGCGTCTTCGGACCCGTCATCCACGACAATCACTTCCAGTTCGCGGATCCCAATATGTTCGAGTTGCTCGCCCACAGCACGAAGGCGCTCCAGGATGGCAGCGATGCCGTCCTCCTCGTTCAAAGCTGGAATCACTACCGAGAGGACTGTCCCGGCGGCGCTGGTTTCAAGACCTCGTTCCATAAGGCTGCTCCTCGTGATAGACCTCGCTGGGGGGATGAATCCGGTTGCTTTTGCCTATCTCCCTGATGACGCGCGCGGGAATTCCGGCGGCGACCGTGTATGGCGGCACGTCGCGTGTGACCACCGAACCGGCGGCGATGACGGATCCTTTGCCGATCGTCACGCCGTCCGTCACCACGCTTCCGGATCCGATCCAGACATCGTCTTCCACCGTGATGCCCTGCGCCGTAATCCCTTGCTCGATGAAAGGCCGTCCTGGATCGTCGAACACATGGTTCACTGCCACGAGCTGAACCATCGGCGAGGTGTAAACCCGGTCGCCGATTCGCACACCGCCTTGGCCTCGTATGACGTTGTACTCGCCGATGAGACTGTTCGACCCAATCCAGATGCCCGCGTGTGGCAAGCCGCGGAAGTTGTACACGTGCAGCACCGAGCCGTGCATGACCAGGGAATGCTTCCCTACCCTTATGCCCTTCGGGCACGCGTGCATATAAACGCCCTGGTCGATGTAGGCGCCTTCGTCCAGGGTGATGTTGCCGGCGAACCGGATCCTTACTCCCCGCTCGATCGCGGCCAGTCCGTTCATCTTGAGAATCGAACGGTAAGCGAGCGCGCGGCACCCGATGCCGACCAGCGTGGGGACCCAGCCGAACATCCCCAGTACGCCCTGCTCCCAGACGTATCGTAGCGGGCTGGACGCCTGACGCTGGACATACAGCCGCGCGCCATCTAGTGTTTTCGAGAACACGGTTCGCAGATTTGAGCTGAACTTCGGAACTGCTCTAAGCCTTGTGGTAGTAACGGTGGTAGTAGGTCGACTCTGGGTCTTCGCCGCCCGTGCCGTTCAGAACGATTCCCAGGATGTTGGCGCCGGCACTTTCCAGCAGATTCCTGGCGCGAACTACGAGGTTGTTGGTAGTGTGCCGCGCTCTGACCACCAAAACCACGCCGTCGGCCCTAGCTGCCAGCACGCGAGCGTCGGAGACCGCCAGCACCGGAGGAGTATCCAGCACTATGAAACGATAGCCGGCCTCCGAACTCATGTCTTTCAGGAACACGCGCATTCGTTCCGAGTTGAACAGAGCCACAGGATTCGGCGGTTGCGGTCCGGCGCTGATGAAGAAGAGGTTGTCGTTGTCGGTTTCTTGGGCCGTGGGAAGATGCGGCATGTGACCGGAGAGAAACAGGCTGAGCCCGGCCTCCATATTCGATGAGAAGGCTCTCGACAACATCGGATTCCTCATGTCTGCTTCAACCAGAAGGGTTCGGGCGCCTGCGTCGGCAAGCGCCCGCGCCATGTGGTTGGCGATGGTGCTCTTGCCTTCGGAAGGGGTCGCCGATGTGATTACGATCACCCGAAGTTCCCGGTCCGATTGAGAGAGCAGCAGCGAGGTGCAAATGCCGCGTATGGCTTCCGCCATCTCGGGCCGAAGCGACGGTCCGAAACCGGCCGTCTTGCCTGGAAAGTGGCCCGCGCGCACCATCGCCTTCGCGGGATTGCTCTTGAGCCACAGAAAGCCGCGGGCCGAACCGCCGGATGTGATCGGCTTGCACAATGGTACGGAACCAAGTCCCGGAAGGCCCACTAATCGCTCGGCCTCCGCAAGGTTCGAAATCGACCGGTCCCAGAAGCCCACCAGCAGCGTTACGCATGCGCCCAACGCCAACCCCAACACCGATGCCAGGCCGACATTCTGCCAGATCTGAGGACTCGCCACATTGGGATCGGCCCGTGCCGGCTCGAGAATTTGGATATTCCCGAACTCGAAGCCTCCCAGCACGCCCGTTTGTTTCAAGCGCTCCAACAGACCTTCGTAGAGCTTCTGGTTCACCTCCGCCTCGCGCCGCAGGATGTTGTACTGGATGGATGCACTGTCCAGCCTGTCCACGAGCCCCTTCTGCTGCGTCATCGATTCCTTCAGCATGGCCAGCTTGCGTTGTACCGTCTGGAAATCCAACTGCGCCTGCTCCACAGCTCGCTGCAGCGTGGCGGTCTGCTCACCGTCTAGTTGAGCCCTCGCCATGTTCAACTCGGTCCGCTTCGCTTTTACAGCGGGCCACTGTTCCCCATACGTTGTCCGTAGACTGACAAGTTCGTTTTCCAGCTGAAGAAGCCGGTTGGTGAGGTTCGTAATGGCCGGTGTGACCAACCGGTCCGGAAAGCCCTTCGTGGAGGCACGCTGGAGCGCTTCCAGCCGGGTTTTCGCTTGTATGAGTTCAGTTTCGGCTTGGGCGATCTCGTTGTCCAATATCGTCAACTTCTTCTGGGCCAGACCGCTCTGTCCCGGTTCGGGCTTCACGATGTTTTCGCGCTGGGCGTAACTCACCAATTGTTTCTCGGAAGCCTGTACTCCCATCTCCAGGGTCTTCAGTTCCTTCCGCAGTGACTCGCGGGCCTTTTCCCGGGTTTCCTGGCGTGACTCCAAATGCTGCTTGATGTACTCCTCGGTGAACAGATTCACTACTCGGGTGGCTGTCTCCGGTTTCGGCGCCAGGTAACTGAGGTTGTAAAGTTGGCTATTCGGAATCCTTTTGACTTCGAGCCGCTCCCCCAGGTGTTCGACCTCCGCAACCAGCGTGCCGTCCACCGGGTCCGTTGTCAGCCTCTTTGCGACCCGCTCCTTGAGGCTCGGACTTCTCAGCACTTGATCCTGCGTCGCCATGTAGGTCTCGAAATACACCCCGCCGCGGTTGTCCGCGATGTCGCGATATGGCAGAACCTGAACCGACTCGGGGTTGATCTGAATCACGGCGGAGGCCCTGTAAAGCGGTGTGGCTAAATAGGAACCGATAATTACCGGAATCAGGACCAGCAGCATGATGGCGAGGATTTGCAGCTTCTTGTGAAGCAGCGACTCGACGAGCTGACGAACATCCAGCGTTTCATTCTGGATTTCGTTCTCCCGCCGCTGCTGCCGCCACGGACTGACCGCCTGGCTCGCCGCCAAACTCCTCGACAAAGTTAGATCATTCATAGCGCCTCTCACATCGCCTCGGCATGCTGCCAATCAGTAGGCGCACCGAGCATTATTGTGGATAATTGAACGCTTCCGCCGTACGGCCGGCGGCCATCGCACGGCTCGTGGGGGAGCAGGGGAGCACCCAGCGGCGGTCGATCTCGACAGCCACGGACCGCCGCAAGAGTTGGACCGAAACGACCAGCCGGTCCACGCCTTTCATCCTCAGCAGGATGCCCTCGACACCATAGAAGGGCCCCGTTTCGATGCGCACCATATGACCGGTCTGTAGGAACGGCCAGGGTTCAACGCCCCAGTCGCGGCTAGTTACCGTCTTGACGGCCGTGATTTCAGACTCCGAGATCGCGCATGGGGTCTTTCCGATCCCCACGACACAATCTACCCATGTTGTGGCCAGTATCGGAAGACGGTTGGTTACATCGAAACGGCAGAACAGGTATCCCGGGAACAGGGGCAGTTCGACGTCCCGGTTCTTCCCGGACCAAGTCCGTCTTGCGCGAAACAGGGGCAACAAAGTGTCGTATCCCTTGTCGCTGAGTGAGCGAGCAACCGATTTCTCCCGGCGGGGTCGAACATGCAATGCAAACCAATTTTGGGTGGATGTTTCGCTCATCTCACTGCGCCTCAACGAAACCAGGAACTTCGTTTTTGTCAATCACTTGCATTTAACTCAGGCAGGATTTTGCACAAGCTACCGCCCTTAGGAGTCACCCTGCAGGACTCCCAGGTTAGATCCGTGCGCCAACGTTGCCCCACTCCGATAGCAGTTCACTGGCCAAGCACTAACCTTAAGAAAGTAAAAGGACGCGATGAGCTTTTATCGCCGTCCTCAGCCGAAGAGTGGGAACAAAGGAAAATCTTTTGCCATCCACTCGACACTGCAAATCAGGCTGGCCCGCGCCGGTCAAGAAACGGTCTGCACTGAAAAATGGACAAAGGTGAGGATCTCTTGTTGTATAGTCGAGATGAAAACCGTCCGCGGCAAGCCTTGGGGGGCCGAAACCATGTACTGGCATCACAAGCGGCTACGATTTCTCTCTGGGACCGGCAGTGGCCTTCTTATCCTGCTCCTGCAGCCTCCATCCATTCACGCGGCCGCATCCGCCGTTGCGCTGGCCGCTCCCAGCGCCAGCATGAGCATAGTTTTTATCTCCGACAATACAGCTTCCTATCCAGCTCAAACAGTGCCTCGATACGCGAAGTTCGAGGCGACCTTCGACGTCAGGAACACGGTGGCCGGCAACCTGCAGTTACCCTACGACGCCAATCCCCCCAGCGGCATCGAACCTGATAAGTACCCGCTTCACAACGGGATATCCGTGGACGTGTTGTTCTCGACAGACAACTTTGTCACTACTTACTCCCAGCCTGCTTTCCCCTACCAGTCCTATGACGATCAGGCGAAAACGACGCCCGATGGGCGAACCCGCGAATGGCACTACCCCACCGGCGATGTGGTCTGGAAGGTGCGTTTTGCTCCCCACCTTACTGGAGTCTGGCAATACAAGATCGTGGCCCGCGATGCCGGCGGGTCGGCGGAATCCGCCGTCCTCACTTTCACTGTCTCCCCGTCAAGCAATAAGGGCTTCATCAGGGTCAGCGCAAAAGATCCCCGCTACTTCGAGTTTGATGACGGAAGCCCTTTCATTCCACTCGGCTTGAACGACACGTTGCACCTTGATGAGCCGGCACGAGCGACGGAACCGGTCTATAAGACTTACGCCGCGAACGGAATCAACCTCCTGCGCGTCTGGGCGAGCAGTCTGCACGGTTCGGCGTGGCTTGAATGGATAGGCGGCCGGAATGTTTACGACGGATATCTCCCCAGATCTGGCCTAGAGGCGTTCCGGGACCCGGCCAGCAACAAAGCTCAGCTCACACAGGTTGTGGAATACGATGGCCCGAACCTCCAATCAGCCTGGTATGATGCGTGCCGGTTCCAGTTCTGGGATAATCCGGAGTCGGTTAAACCCAACACCACTTATAGGTTACGTATTACTTACCGCGGAGAAGGCCTCGCCGGGCCGAGAATGTCTGGCCAGTTGAAATACGGGTTGGTTGGAAAGATCAGCAATGAGTGGCTGTCCAACTGCTATGAACCGGGCACGGGAACCGTTATCACGAATTATGGGCAGAACACGTCGGACTGGGCTACTCTCGAAGGGACCTGGCAGTCCGGCAGCAACTACTTCCTGCCGAAAATCTATCTTGGCCTTGAGAACGTCACCCAGGGTAGAGCGCTCATAGACTCCGTCTCCTTGCGCGAGGACTTGGGCAATGGCCAGTTCGGACCGGAGGTCATCACTCAGCCCTCGATGCAGTACGACCTGTACTTTGCGCAGGAACCTTCGTATTCGCTGGACAAGATCGTGGCTCTGGCGGAGCAATCCGGTATTTACCTGAAGATGGTGCTCGAGGACAAGTCCGACACAACTTACCAGAAGATGGACGACGATGGTACTTATGTGTTGGGCGGTGAACAGGATAACCTGGACGGCTTCTACGGGCTGGGGCGAAAACTGAACCGCGCGAAATGGATCCACCAAGCATGGTGGCGTTATGTGCAGGCGCGCTGGGGTTATTCACCGAGCATTCATTCTTGGGAGCTGACTAATGAAGGAGATCCATGGCTGCCATCACATTACGAACTGGCCGACGAGATGGGTAAGTTCATGCACTGTACGGTCTTCGGAGTCGCCGCCGCCGCGGGTGATGCGCAGAAGTGCACCTACAGGCACCCCGCGAGCCACTTGGTCACCACGTCCTTCTGGACGTCTTTTCCGGCGCTGCAATTTTGGAAAAATGCCGCCTATCCAAATGTCGACTACGCCGATCTGCACGCCTATATCAGCACAAGCGATGTCGGCATCGCCGAAGACGGACTGAGAAAGATGCAATGGGATTCGGCCTACTACCATCTCGGCCACAGCAAGGAAATCGGAGGCTGGGAGCTGAGAAAACCTGCCATGAGAGGCGAAGCGGGCATCGATTCACTTACATCGCAGACCGAGCAGCCGGATCTGTCCAAAGACACACAGGGGATCTGGCTTCATAAGCTGCTTTGGTCGACGTTGGATTCCGGAGCGATGCCGGAACTCTACTGGTGGCGAGACAACATCGAGAACAATCCAGGCCCCGACGGGGTTCCGGGACTCTATGAAGTGTTCCGGCCGCTCTCCAAGTTCATGCTGGGAATTCCAATCAACAATGGCAACTATGCCGCCGCATCCGTCACAACATCCTCGGCCGCTCTGCGAGTCATAGGACAACAAGACCCCGTGAAGGGCAACGCGCATCTGTGGCTTGATAATTCGGCCCACACATGGAAGAACGTCGTTGATAACGCGATGATCCAGCCCATCACCGGAACCGTTTCCATCGCCGGCATGCCGGAGGGGTCGTACACCGTCACGTGGTTTGACACCTACAGCGGAGCCAGTACCACGAAGACGGTCGCGTCAAACGGCCGTACCGTTACGCTTCCGCTCAGTAACCTGACGAGTGATATCGCCGTCAAGATTGAAAGGCAAGCGCCAACTTCTCCGCGTCCGTTGCGAATGCCAACCGTACCGGGACGTCCAGACGTTCTGATACCAAGGTAGTCTCGACGGCGATGTCATGGGTAACACAATGAAGCAGCGATTCTTGCTGGGAATGATGTTGCTCATCGCCTGTGTGGCCCGGCTTCAGGCCGACTGGCCCATGCTGGGAGCAAATCCCAAAAGGACCAGCTGGGTGGCGGACGAGGTCGAGGGGACGCCCTCTGTTGAATGGTTCAGGGTCATCGATCCCTATGTGGATCCCAAGACGCAAGTCATTGCAGCTACGGTGAGTGGGGCACCGGCGGCCCCGCGAAGATTGTTTGTTTCCACCTCGCGCGGCTTGTACTGTTTCAACGCTGACGACGGATCCGATTTGTGGGTCTATGGTACGGAACTCCCGCTGGGACACTCGCCAACTTACTCCAACGGTGTACTCTATGTGGGCGGACTGGACAGGCGTGTTCACGCCGTGGATGCTCTAACCGGAAGGCCAAAAGAAGGGTGGTCTTTCCCCGAAGCCGGCGCCGGCTTTGAGACAAATCCGATCGTGGCCAACGGCCGCGTATACATCGGGAGCCGTGACGGCCGGTTCTACTGCCTCGACGCGAACACGGGGCACCTGATTTGGACCTATCCGCGGCTCGACGCGCCCCCGCTGGAACCGATATTGTTCAGCCCGGCCATGAGCGACAACGGAGTGATCTATTTTGCCTCGAACAATTCCAGGGCATATGCCATCCGGGCGTCCAGCGGCGAGCTCGTTTGGGAGTCTGCCAAGTTGCCTGGCGCCGGCTTCCACTCATACTGGCCGGTGGTCTATACGGATCGCGCCACAGGAAAGGATTACGTGGTCTTTTCGGGATCCAAGAAGTCCGCTTTTGGTTCGTTGGGAGGATACGACATCGCGGACCCGGAGCACTACTTCAAGGAGAATTACGATATCTTTGCCAAGGGCGACCTTCCACTGGCACAAACAAATTCGGGCGATTGGGTGGCCGGAACGCGCGTTCTGGACGCGGGTGCGATCAGCGGTTACTTAAGGGACAATCCTTGGAGGCGTCACTGTTTTGTGTTGGCTGCGGACACTGGTGCGGAATTCACCTTTGAAGCAGGATCCTACGCACCGATGAACTGGGCGGGCGCCACCCACGGCGGAAATAAGTACCCGCCCGTTGTCGGCTACGACAACGTTCTTTATACCCACCGAGGACTGCTGGCGGGCGGGAACATGGGCACTCACGGCTTTCTCTCTGGCTGGAGGTTCGGCACGAGATATGTAAGCCAGATTTCCAGTGACCACGGGCCCGCGGATGAGCCCATTTCCTATACCGCGGGAGGCCGCTTTCTTTATTGGTCGGAGGGGTTTAACTCCAGCGGTCATCAGGCAACGTACGGCGCCATTGAGATCGCCAGGCCTATGGGCAACAATGCGCGCCTGTATTACAACATCGTTCCGCCCGAGACCAAATACACAGCTATCAACCTCGAAGGAACGTTCGGCAAGAACGGAATCTACAGCTACTTCGACGGCCGTACGTGCATGTCGCAGGTTCCTTACAACAACAGGCTTTACCTGATCGCTGGCAACTCGCTCTTTGCATTGAGCACGGGTGGGAACACGCGCCAAGGTCCTCTCGCATCAAAGCCCACCTTCAGTTCGCCCGCGCCGTCGATACTTCCCGCCGAACTCAAACGGCGTCTTGAGGAGCAGGTGCAAAAGATGATCAGTGCGGGTCATCTCCGTCCTGGATACCTGGATTCCGGGGAATGGACTGCGGCCACCACCGGTATGTATTGGCCCAACGTATCCGGCCATAATCTGGGACAGTATTTTTCGAATCCTTTCGACACGATTCTCGCCTTGATCCAGGCACTGCCGCATCTGTCCGCCTCCTTGCAGCAAGCCACCCGTGCCTACATCCGGGATGAATTCAACTGTGTCGGGTATTGGGCAGGGCACAAAGCCTATGAGGTCGCTGACATCGGCTGGAAAAACGGCGCGTCTCGAGAGATCTTCGACGACACGCCGCCCATGACGGCCCTTTTTTCCAGGGCTACCGACAATCCCAACCTAAGTTTTGCATCTGTGCCGCGCACATATGTATATAGGGTGGCCGACCAATTCAATGTCGGGAGCTATCCGCAGAACGCCTTCTATGGCGCATGGAAGTACGCTCAATTGGAGATGACCTCCTCGGAGGCAAGAGCGATGTTCGACGCGATGAAGGGCAAACTGCAAAACCCGCCGGCCTTGAGCAACAGCGATTTACTGAAGCACGTTTATCTGTTGAATTACTACCTGATGGGGTATCTCGGCTACATGGAGCTTGAAAAACTGGCCGGGTATACCAAGAATATCGCCCAAAGCGCCCTCTACTCGAAGTACACCGAACTCATCAATCTGCGTGTGACGAAGTTCAATAAGGATACGCCGTTCACTCCTGAGGATGGGACTTGGCAGGATCTGAACGTGGCAAGGAATTTCATGTACCTCACGCCGGAACTTGCCGCGGCTTTGCGGACCGAGAAGCTAGCGGAGGTACAGTCCGCCGTGGTTGAGTATAACGAGGTCGCACCTTATTGGTTCGTCTCAAAGTATGACCGCTCAAACATGGAGGCCGTATGGGCGCCTCTGTACAGCTCTGATGCTCTTTTCCACGCCAAGGCGTTGATTCTCAAGGAGCCATACGAGGAACTGGCAAAGTATGTGGATGTACCGGCTTTCTATCGCGGTGATCTGTTCTACATTCGGAATCTGACGGCAGCCCTAAACGCTGCGAGTTCGGTGTCTCAGAGTTCGTGCCCTTCATCACTCTCGCCACGCTATCTGACGGTGCCGCAAGCTGGGGGAGCGTGGACGATTGCGGTGACGAGTGCAAGCACGTGCGTATGGCTGGCTGCCAGCAACGTATCCTGGGTTGAGGTTACCAGCGGGTTTGCGGGCGTTGGAAACGGGAATGTGCAGTTCACGGTTCAGGCGAATACTGGAACGGCTGCACGTAGTGGAACTATCGCAGTCGGCGGTCAGACGCTCATTGTGCAGCAGAATGGCACCGGCGCCGTTGGCACTCGTCCTGTGGTGGCCGCCGCAGTCAACAACGCACACCTTCAGTCTGGTTTCGCATCGGCTACTTGGATCACGCTTTACGGAAGTAACTTGGCCCCTACCAGCCGCGCCTGGCGGCTGTCGGACTTCGTCGGAAATAAGTTGCCGACCCAACTCGACGCCGTTTCAGTCAACGTCAACGGCAAGCCCGCTTTCATCAGCTACATTAGCCCCACCCAAATCAACGCTCTGGCTCCCGACGACGCAGCGCTCGGCTCCGTTTTAATCGAGGTCATTGCGCCCAACGGGCTGAGCGTTCCGGTGGCGGCTGACAAGAACGCCTATGCGCCCGGCTGGTTCATGTTTGATCCGGACGGGCGCAAGTACATCGCCGCGGTCCACCCCGATGGTGCGTACCTAGGGAGGGCCGGACTCTATCCGGCGTTGGACTTCCGTCCCGCCAAGCCTGGAGATATTGTCGTCCTCTTCGGGACTGGCTTCGGTCCCGTAGATCCTCCTACCCCTACTAGTGACCTGGTGTCCCGGCCAGGTCAGCTCACGAATCAGGTTACCGTCCGGATAGGCGGTTTGATGGCCGAGGTGCAGTGGGCCGGACTCGTGTCCCCAGGGCTGTACCAGCTGAACGTTGTCGTGCCGGATGTTCCGGATGGGGACCAAGAGGTGATTGCAGAAATCGCCGGCTTTGTTACTCAGGCCGGGGCATGCATCACAATTCACGGATAGTCACGAAAGTACCAGTACTAGTGACAGGCGAGAGAGCGCGTGGGAATGCGCTCCCCCAATCACCGGAGTCGCCTCGCTACACCAAAGAAAAAAACAAGATCCGCAACCGGGAAATTGCATGTACAATCGATCTTGGCCGGGAAGCTCGCTGGGATAACTGGGCTCCGGCAAGACCGTTCCGTCAGGTTCCATGTAAGGGGGAGGGTATGCGTTACTGCTACGTCAGAGAGCACTCCGCTAGCCGGTCTGCCCTCGCTGCTGCTTTCATAGCATTGATTACGGCCGCCACGCCAACAACTCTTCATGCTGACGATCCTATTCCGGGGTATTTGAGCCAAGTCAGCTCGGCTAACTTGGTCTCCGTGGCGACGGATCTCGTGACTCTGTATGGACCACGCCGCGTAGACTTCTTCAGCCCTTACGTGGATGGCAGTTGCACATTAGGCTCCACGGTATACCCCAAGAGCAACATCGAAATGTCTTCCGATTATGTAAGCGCGCGTTTTCAGGCGATGGGCTACGCCCCGGCGTCCATCACCATGGAAGCGGTACCAGGTGGGCTTGGGCACAACGTTTACGTTACAAAGGTTGGCAGCGTCTATCCAAATGTCTACATCGAATTCGGGGCTCACCTTGACTCAGTGCAATCTCCTGGAGGAGGCGACAATGCGTCCGGCGTGACCGCGGTCGTCGAACTCGCACGCGTGCTTAAGAGTTATCCCAACCGTTACTCAATGCGGTTCGTTCTTTGGGTCTCGGAGGAAGCTTCCTCAAGCGGCGTTTACGTTGGGTCCGCGTACCACATTCAGCAAGCCCTCTCACGCGGTGAACAGATTAAGGCGCTACTGAACATGGACCAGATCGGCTGGAGAGCTTCGTCAGTTTCCACCGATTACATGAACGAAATCTCATACAATGGCACCGAGTCTGAAGGTATCGCCAATCTGTTTAACCAGGTCCGGACCGATTACGGAATTGCCATCGGCTTTCGGAAGAACCAGGGTCTGCTGAGTTCCGACCAACAGGTGTACTGGGACCGCGGACTGGTTGCGGTCGGTAGCGAGGGAGGATTTTCGACCTACCATCCCAACTACCACGGTTGCGGCGACACTGTCTCCAACATTGACTTCACGAATGTTCTCCTGGTTGCACAACAAAACCTCGCGGTGAGTTTAAGGCTCGACGGGGGGAGCACGGGTTCAACCCTCACCACCACGCTATTGAGCTCGACGCCGAACCCGTCGCTGTATAACCAGGCAGTAACGTTCACCGCCACGGTGACGGCGGCAGTAGGTACCCCGACCGGAACAGTTGCATTCAAAGACGGTGCATCCACAATTGGGACATCCGTCCTCAATTCCAGCGGCGTGGCCGCCCTGGTAACTTCTTCACTCGCAGTCGGCTCCCATTCTGTTACAGCTGTCTACAGTGGAGATGGCAGCCACGACGGGAGCACCTCGAGCCCAGTTGTTCAGGTAGTGTCCTCTAGTGGCAGTCCGGCGCCCGTAGCCGTCGCCCTCAGCCCCAATTCCACAACCGCGGGAGGAGACGCTTTTGCATTGACCGTCACGGGCGCCGATTTCGTGCCAAGCTCGCTGGTCCGCTGGAATGGCGCGGATCGGACCACTACGTATGTTTCCGCAACTGTGCTCACGGCGGCTATCCCGGCATCCGACATCAGCACCGCGGGAACGGCTTCTGTGACCGTCTACACCCCTACCCCTGGGGGCGGGACTTCCCAACCCCTGACTTTTACCATCAACAATCCGGCACCCGCCCCTTCCGGGATTCTGCTGGCTGCTTACAGCATGGATGAAGGCGCCGGCACAGTCCTCACGGATTCCACCTCGCATTCCAACAACGGGACTTTAGTTAACGGAACCGCCTGGGCGACGGGGCATTCAGGGAAAGCATTGAGCTTCGACGGAGTCAACGATTACGTCTCGATGCCCAACGCCGCTACTTTCGAACTATCCGGGAAGGAACTGACGATTGAGTTCTGGGCCAACGTGCAGGAAGGTGGTTCTACGCCGGACGGCGTCGTCCTGGCCAAGCCGTGGACGTCCGGCCAGATGAACAGCCCGTACTATCAGTACGGGGTCGAGTTCTGGGGAGGGAGCCAGTCGTACGTATTCGTGGTAGGCACCCAATCGGGCGCGCGTTTCTTCAGCCTGCCAGCCGGCTACAGCACTTGGAATCACGTCGCTTTCACTTACGACGGAAGCTATGTCCGGGGGTATCTCAACGGCGTGCAGAAGTTCGCCGCGGCGGAATCCAGCAATCTGACTGTGCGGGGAACAAACCTTCGACTGGGGGTCGATGCGACGCTCAACCAGCCATTCAAGGGGATGCTGGACGATCTCCGGATTTACAGCCGCTGTCTCAGCCAGACGGAGGTTCAGGCGGACATGAACACGCCGGTAGGAGGATTGCCCGCGCCGGTGATCAGCGGCTTCACTCC
>ENA-UOYA01002718-UOYA01002718.1-activated-sludge-metagenome-genome-assembly--contig:-NODE-2718-length-16768-cov-6.764076_pt1 | contig 16768 bp, 19 predicted proteins | sample MGYA00238163_ERZ764804 | MGnify/ENA primary metagenome ERZ764804 (study PRJEB28919, sample SAMN05720223) | activated sludge metagenome | isolation source: Anaerobic digester | place: Hong Kong... | reverse complement strand
CTACACACAGGCATACACTCTTTCCCTACACGACGCTCTTCCGATCTCGCTGCAGATCGCCAATTCGAACGACTTTGAGCTGGGTCTTGGTGCCAAGGTCAAGCTGTTCGACTTTGCGCCGGGTGCTGTTTCCGGAAACTTTGGTTCGGCCAGCAGCGCGTTCAGCCGTTCGGTTGCATTCAACCTCGCAACAGGTTCGGTCATCGGGCTTGGCTCGTACAGCCCGAGCGGGTTTGAAGCTGCGGCTGCGCACACCCCGAACGAAGCTGCAATGCTGCGTCAGGTGCGCGTGAACACGGCAGGTGGCGTCAACCAATATTATGGTGGCCGCCTCCTCGAGTTCGTGTCGAGCGCGCTGGCTTCGGGCAATGCGGCAAACGTCACCGCAGCCTTCGACAAGGCTTCGCCGGAAGCCTATGCCGGGCTTTCCGAGCATGTGAAGATGTCGATGCTCGACAATCTGGCGGAACTTGGTGGTTACGAAGTGACCAGCGAGCCGGTCCATATGATGACGGGTTCGTTCAACTACACGCAGGCCAAGAGCCAGCGTGAAGATGGCTATGCCCGTTACAAGACGGTCGACAATCGCATGAACATCGGCGCTCTGGCGCAATGGTCCTTCGGACGGGTGCAGGCATCCTATGCCCGCTCGAACGGCCATGTCGAAAGCAGCTACATGCGCGGCAACGCCGATGGCAACCAGTTCTCGGTTGGCGCATCGGTTCCGTTCGCGCTGGATGGTGCCGTTCGACTGGCGGCGCGCTATGCCTATGGCGATTACAGCTTCAAGGGCACGCGCGTGACCAACGCCGGTACGGCATCGTTCGGAACGGTTGATGGCACCTCGTCGATCTTCGGCGGCGGCTTCGAGTATATGAAGACCTCGAACAAGCTCTCGGTTGATGTCACGGCGGAAGTGCTGAGCGTGCTCAACAAGATCGACGGCTTTGCGGAAACCGGCGCGGGTGCGCTCGAAAACCTCTCGGTTTCGAGCCAGCGTGACCGTTTCACCATGGCGATGGGCAATATCCAGCTTGGCTATCAGTTCCAGTCGAACTTCCAGGGCTTCATGACGGTCAAGGTCGATCATGACTTTGACTCCACCCTGCACGCCGTCACGGCGCGTGTGAGCCTGGAAGATGTCAACATGACCGTCGAAAATCCGGGCATCACCGATACGCGCGTGAAGCTTGGGCTCGGCAGCCGCGTCAATCTTGGCCGGAACATCATCTGGAGCGTTGAAGGCAATGTCGGCAACGCGTCGAGCTACGGCGCGAAGACCGGAATCTCCTTCCGCTTCTAATCCACTCCCAAGGGAGGCTCAAAAACTGCCCTCCGCTTCTTCGGAAGCGGGGGGCTTTTTGTTTGAGGCCAACAGCGCTCCCGCCCGAGCGACGGGCAAAGGCAATGCCTTGCCAAATCGGCGGATGGGGAATGCGCCATGACGTGCGTCAGGCTTAGCTGGATGGACCTGGAATTTGGGAATTTCCCTCGGCTTTCAGGGCTGCGAGGGGATGCTGGCGGAGACGGAGGGATTCGAACCCTCGGTACAGTTTCCCGTACGACGCTTTAGCAAAGCGTTGGTTTCAGCCACTCACCCACGTCTCCGACCGCGATTGGCTGGGGGCGCTATAGCGACGGCTTTGCGAGTAGACAATGCCCTGATGTGCGGGAAATTCGATTCAGGTTGGCGCGAAACAGACTCGCTCTGTCGCTCACCGCTTGCAGGGCTCGCCGCGCGCGATTCTAATCGGCTTGAAAAGTTGAAAGCGTGGAGGTTTGCATGATCGGAACATGGGCAGGGCGCGTTGCGCTCGGGATCGCAGCGGGGGTGATGGCCCTTTCGCCTGCGTTCGCCCCGGTTTCGCTTGCGCAGGTGAAGTCGGTTGATCCCAATGCGGTGTTCGAGGTGCCACCGGCGCCTGCTGCATCCACTCCTGCCGCTCCGGCCTCTGCGGGCGATGCGGCGCTGCAATCCGATCTGGCAGGGCCGAATGACGTCGCGGGATCCTCGGCTGCAGGCAGCGCGCCTGCCAGCACGGCGGTGGTGGAACCGTCCAAGACGTACAAGAAGGATGATCTCATCGGCGCGGCAGAGGGTGTTTTCGGCAAGGGCGCCAAAGGCCTGGCCGAAATGCTTGAGAAAATCCTGAAGGATCAGGGCGAACCCAATGCCTATATCGCCGGGCGTGAAGCCTCGGGCGCGATTGGCGTCGGGCTGCGCTACGGCTCGGGCACGCTGATGCACAAGGTGGAAGGCGAGCGCCCGGTTTACTGGACCGGCCCTTCGCTCGGCTTCGACATTGGGGGCGATGCGGCCAAGACCTTCGTGCTCGTTTACAACCTCTATGACAGCCAGGACCTCTACAAGCGCTATCCGCAGGTGGAGGGGCGCGCCTATTTTGTCGGCGGGCTGTCGGCCACCTATCTGCGCCGCGATGACGTGGTGATCATCCCCATCCGCATGGGCGTCGGCCTGCGGCTGGGCGCGAACATTGGCTATATGAAATTCAGCGAGAAATCGCGCTGGCTCCCGTTCTGAGGGGCGCTGCCAAGGGTTATAACACCAGAAGAAGAAACTTCGGGTCGCACAAAAACTGGATGGGCCGCGTATCGAGTGCGCGGCCCATTTATTTTGGGATCAGTCGACCAGCCGCCAGCCCAGCGTTTCCCCCGCGTGGAAGGGGACGAGCGATGTGCCCGCAGCCGGAAGCGCGTCGGGAACGGTGAAGCCGCCGCGCTCCAGCGTGATCGTGCCGTCATTGACTGGCAGGCGATAGAAAGCGGGGCCATTGAGCGAGGCGAAGGCTTCCAGCTTGTCGAGCGCGCCTTCCTCGTCAAACACGGCGGCATAGCTTTCAATCGCGTAAGGCGCGTTGAAGATGCCCGCGCAGCCGCACGATGTTTCCTTGGTTTCAATCGCGTGCGGCGCGGTATCAGTGCCGAGGAAGAATTTGGGCGAGCCCGATGTCGCGGCCTTGCGCAGCGCCAGCCGGTGTGTCTCGCGCTTGACGACGGGCAGGCAATAGAGATGCGGGCGGATGCCGCCAACGAGCATCGCGTTGCGGCTGATATGCAGGTGTTGCGGCGTGATCGTGGCGGCGACATTGGGGCCGCTCGCCAGCACGAAGTCCGCCGCTTCGGCGGTGGTGATGTGCTCAAACACGACGCGCAGGTCGGGAAAGTCACGGACCACGCCTTGCAGCGTCCGCTCGATGAACACGGCCTCGCGGTCAAACACATCAACCTCATGGTCGGTGACTTCACCATGGATGAGGAAAGGCATGCCGATCTTCTGCATCCGATCCAGCACGCGGGCGATATTGGCAATGTCGGTCACGCCATGCGCCGAGTTGGTCGTGGCATTGGCGGGGTAGAGCTTGGCGGCAGCAAAGGCGCCGCTTTCAAACCCGCGCGCAATCTCGTCCGGGTCGGTCGCGTCAGTCAGGTAGCAGGTGATGAGCGGCTCGAAGTCGCTGCCTTCGGGAAGGGCCGCCATGATGCGCGCCTTATAGTCCACCGCCATTTCAGGCGTCGTTACGGGCGGCTTCAGGTTTGGCATCACGATTGCGCGGCGGAATTGTCGGGCGGTGTAGGGCACGACTGCGGCCAGCATGTCGCCATCGCGCAGGTGCACGTGCCAGTCATCAGGGCGGCGGATGGTGATGCGGTCGGTCATTTCAACTCCGGCAATTGTCGTCGTGGCTTGGGATTTCGGTTCGGACACCCTAGATGAAGGCCATGGCAGAAACCACGCTTTCCGACCGCGCCGTCATCCGCTTGTCCGGTGACGATGTCCGCGGATTCTTGCAAGGCCTTGTGACCAACAATGTGCTGGGCGATCTCCCGGTCTGGGCAGGGCTGCTCACGCCGCAGGGCAAGGCGCTGTTCGACTTCTTTATGTGGGCCGATGGCGATGACATCCTCATCGATTGCGAGGCGGCGCAGGCCGATGCGCTGGTGAAGCGCCTGTCGATCTACCGTCTGCGGCGCGCCATCACCATCGCGCGCGATGCCTCGCTCGCGATCCATTGGGCACGCGATGGCGGGGAGGGCGTTCCCGATCCGCGCCTCGCAGAGCTCGGTCGCCGCTGGATTGCACCACCATCTGAGCCCGCAAGCGGCTATCACGCGCATCGCCTGTCGCTCGGCGTAGCAGAAGGAGCAGCCGAACTGGGGCAGGACAAGACGCTCTGGCTTGAGGCAAATGCCGAGGAGCTGAACGGCGTCAGCTACACCAAGGGCTGTTATGTCGGGCAGGAAAACACTGCGCGCATGCATTATCGCCAGAAGGTCAACCGGCGTCTGTTCGTGCTGCCGGATGGCAGCGTGGAGCGGCGTTCGGTCGAGGCGCCCGGCGATGCGTTGGTGCCGGAGTGGCTTGCCGCGGCGCTTGCCGAAGGTGCCGAGGGCTAGTTTGCAGTCCGAAGGCGCCACAGCGTGTAGAGACCAATCGCCATCCACACGATGTTAAGCGCGGCGGACGGGATCGCGCCGTTCCAGCCGCTGTTGATGATGAAACCGGCAGCGCCCACCACGTTCATCCACTGATAGGCAGGCGAGCGGCCATGCAGCTTGCCTGTTGAGAGCAGAATGTAGCTGGCAAGGATGAGCAGCGCGCCGATCCAGCCGACGGCTTCAATGACGATTGTTTCCATGAGTCGCGGCTAGCGGCTTGGGGGCGCCGGGGCAATGAACGTGATTGTCCGTGCGGCGGTTGCGACAGGTGGCGTGCTGCGCGCCGAATATGGCGTTATACTCGGCACATCAGGGGGATCTCACCTGCAGCACGGGCTTCGGCCCGGCCTGCCGACGATTGGAGATCGACACATGCAGCTTTCAAGACACATCATGCGGGCGGCCATGCCGATGGCATTGTTCCCGCTTGGCACGGGGCTTCTGGCGCAAATGACGCCCGAACCGCCTCCGCCGCCACCTCCGGTCGAGGTGCCATCGCCGCCGCCTGCGCCGGAAACGCCGCCAGCACCACCCGCGCCAATGCCGACGCCTGATGTGCCGCCACCTGTTCCGCCCGCACCGCCGGCGCCGCCTGAGGTGGCTGCCACGCCGCCGGGCGGCATACGCTGGGCGCCTTTGGCACAGGCTCCTGCACCCGCGCCGCAAGCCGCTTATCCGCGCTGCTCGGCAAGCGTGACCGATCAGTGCGTCAACGCGCGTCAGGCGAGCGATGTGCCACGCCGCAAGCCGCGCCACCCCGGTTGAAGGCGCGTGCGCCGATAATTGCCTTGCCCTGATCGATCCTGCCGCTAAGCCCTTGGAAGCATTTGGGGGGGAGGCGGGAAGATCGATCAGGCGCTTGCATCGCTGGGGTTGGCGCCGGAGGCGCTGGCCGCATTGCTCACAATCGTGTTTGGCGCGGCGGTCGTGCGCGGGCTGACGGGTTTTGGCTTTGCCATTCTCGCAGTGCCGTTGCTCGGCTTGGTCATCCCGCCGACGCACGCCGTGTTGCTGGCGATTGTGCTCCAGATGCTCATTGGCCCCTTTGGCGTCAGCAAGGCACTCGGGCATATCGACGCGCGGCTGGTGGCAGGCGTCGCGGCAGGTGCTGCGCTCGCGACTCCCTTGGGCTTGCTGATTCTCTCGATGACGCCGCCGGATACCGCCCGTCTTGTCATCGCGGCGATTGCGGTTGGCTGTTTTGGCACTTTCCTCGTCAAGCGCGCGCCGCTGCCGAGCAGGGCGCCGTCGCACATCGCCGCAACGGGCGTGGCCGCAGGGATGCTCAACGGCTTTGCCGCCATGCCCGGCCCGCCCGTCATCCTCTATTTCGTGCGCAGCGGCGTGACGCCGATGGCGGCGCGCGGATCAATGATCCTCGTCTTCTTTGCCGCGGCAACCGCAGGAACCGTAACGGCAGCATTGCGAGGGCTGCTTGATGCGCCGCTGCTGATGCTGGTCGCCGTGTGCTTTCCCCTGATGCTGGCGGGCAACCATATCGGCTCGCGCTTTTTCGGCGTCATTCCCGAGCGGGTCTGGCGGTCGATTGTCGTTGTCCTGCTCTGCGTCTCAGCGGCAGGCGCGTTGATGAAGTTGCAATAGATGCGGCACCCCTTGACGCGCGCGCCGCGCAACGCCAAGCGAAACGCAGCTTTGAAGGGGTATTAATCGCGTGGAACCGGTCAGCACGATCGAGGGCAAGGCCTATCCGTTCGGTCTCAAGAACATCGATACCGACGTCATCATTCCGGCGGCGTGGCTGAAGACGATCAGCCGGTCCGGCCTTGGCAAGGGCGCATTCGAGGCGATCCGCAAGGATCCGGACAATCTGTTCGACAGCCCCGAATATGCAGGCTCCCCCATTCTCATCGCGGGCGACAATTTCGGCTGCGGCTCCAGCCGTGAGCACGCGGCCTGGGCTCTGGCTGATCTTGGCATCAAGGCTGTGATCGCGCCCAGCTTTTCGGATATCTTTTCCGGCAATGCCTTCAAGAACGGCATTCTCACGGTCGTCCTGCCGCAAGAGGCGATTGACCGGCTGATGGAGGTTGCGAAGACCGACCCCATCCATATCGACCTTGAAGCGCAGACGGTGACGACGCCGTTTCAGGATCGCTTCGCGTTCGAGATCGACGCATTCCGCAAGAATTGCCTGCTGAAGGGCCTCGATGAAATCGGGCTGACGCTGGCGATGGACGGCAAAATTTCAGACTATGAGAGCCGCGCGAAGCAAGCGTGGCCGTGGCAAGCAGGAGCAGTGGCATGAAAGCTTTGTTGTCTAAAGTCGTTGGTGGTCCCGAAACGCTCGTTCTCGAGGAAATCGCAGACCCCGTGGCCGGTCCCGGCCAGATCCTCGTTGCGGTGAAGGCCTGTTCGGTCAATTATCCCGACGTTCTGGTCATCGAAGACAAATATCAGTTCAAGCCGCCGCGGCCTTTCTCGCCGGGCAGCGAAGTTTCGGGCATCGTCGAAGCCGTGGGTGAGGGCGTAACCCAGTTCAAGGTTGGTGACCGCGTTCTTGGCGCCACCGGCAATAATGGCGGCATGGCCGAAAAGGTCGTGCTCAATGCCGCGACCACCTATGAGCTTCCGGCCGAGCGCAGCTTTGCCGAAGGCGCCGCGCTTATCCTGACCTATGGAACGTCGATCCACGCCTTGCTGGATCGCGGGCACATCAAGGAAGGCGATACGCTCCTCGTGCTGGGTGCAGCGGGCGGCGTTGGCCTGGCAGCCGTTGAACTTGGCGTTGCCTTTGGTGCACGCGTGATCGCGGCTGTCTCTTCGGAAGAAAAGGCGGCGGTCGCACGGGCCGCGGGCGCTTCTGACGTCGTGATCTATGATCGCGCCCCGTTCGACAAGGATCAGTCCAAGGCGCTGTCGGAAGCGTTCAAGAAGGCCGTTGGCCCCAATGGCGCCGATGTCATCTATGACGCGGTTGGCGGCGACTATGCCGATCCGGCGATCCGCTGCATCGCATGGGAAGGTCGCTATCTCGTTGTTGGCTTCCCCTCGGGCATTCCCAAGCTTCCGCTCAACCTGACGCTGTTGAAGAGCTGTGATGTATGCGGCGTGTTCTGGGGCGCCTTCACGATGCGCGATCCGCAGAAGAACCGCGATCATATCGCGCGGCTGTTCCGCCTCTGGAAGGATGGCAAGATCAGCCCGCGCGTGACCGATACCTTCCCGCTGGAGCGCGGCGGTGATGCCATTGCCAAGATGGCGGGCCGCGAAGCGATCGGGAAGCTCGTCGTCACCAACGACTGACAAGACCACCGCGGGGCTTTCCGGTTGAACGCCAGTTGCAGGACAGCCCCGCTGCACCTATTTTGAGTCAAACCGCTTCGACAAGAAAGAAGGACCTCCCATGACCACGTTCGATGATCGCGAAAACGCGTTCGAAAACAAGTTTGCGCACGATCAGGAAATGTCGTTCCGCGTCACTGCGCGTCGCAACAAGCTGGTCGGCCAGTGGGCGGCCGCAAAGATGGGCCTGACGGCGGAAGAAACCGACGCTTATGCCAAGTCGGTCGTGCAGGCTGACTTTGAAGAAGCCGGTGATGAAGACGTCATCCGCAAGCTGCTGGGTGATCTGACCGCCGCGGGCATCGACACCAGCGACGAAGAAGTGCGTCAGGCGCTGGCCGACCAGACGGTTGAAGCCCGCCGCCAGATGATGGAAGCGAAGTAAGCCGCCATGCCAATGGCCGCCAGCGACATTGAGGACATGATCCGTGCCGCATTTCCGGATGCGGTCATCGAGATCACGGATTTGCGCGGCGATGGCGATCACTACGCTGCCAAGGTAACCAGTGCCGCCTTCAGGGGAATGCCCCGGGTGCGGCAGCATCAGGCCGTCTATGCCTCGCTTGGCGGTCGTATGGGTGGGGAACTACATGCATTGCAGCTCACCACTGCAGTCCCCGATTGAGGAGTATTGGAATGACGGACGCCACCCAGGCGCGCATCGGCGAAATCGTGAAGGGCAGCGATGTCGTGCTCTTCATGAAAGGCACGCCCTATTTTCCGCAGTGCGGCTTTTCGAGCCGCGCGGTTGCCATTCTTGATCGGCTTGGCGTGGAATATGCCAGCGTCGACGTTCTTCAGGACGCCGAAGTGCGCACCGGCATCAAGGAATTCTCGGATTGGCCGACCATCCCCCAGCTTTATGTGAAGGGGGAGTTCATCGGCGGCTCGGACATCATGATGGAAATGTACGAAGCCGGCGAACTGGGCGAACTGATGGCCGAACAGGGCGTCGCCAAGGCAAGCTGACGCTTTACGTCACCACAAACCAAAAGAGCTGCGCGGGGAAACCTGCGCGGCTTTTTTGTTGCACGTCGATGTCGTGCGCAGACTGGGCCCACATGCCGTCACCCCAGCGCAGGCTGGGGTCTCGTCGGCAGCGCGCACGAGATGCCAGCCGTCGCTGGCATGACGGGTGTGGAGGTGGCTGTTTGCCTTCTGAAAAGGAAAAAGGGCGGATCGACGCGAGACCAGAGGAGCAGTCGATCCGCCCTTTTGAAAGCGTTTGGGGAACGCTCATTGGGAACGCGACAAGAGATGCACCGGGCGTGCCAGTTTGCACCTGTGTCGGAAATCCGACGCTTGTGGTGGTGAAGGGGATTTTAACCAGAGGGCGGTTTGTCAGAAATTCCGACAACGGCTGCCGGTTTGAAGCCTGATCCGTTCGTCCCGAGCGCAGTCGAGGGATGGAGCAGACGTGTCTCGACTTCGCTCGACACCAACGGAGAGTGGAGATGGGCGTCATTTGCGTTGTGATGATTGGAGCCCAGAAACGGGAAAGGGCGGGTTGGGGCGAGACCAGAGGAGCCGCCAACCCGCCCTTTTGAAGCGTTTGGGGAACGCTCGTTGGGAACGCGATAAGAGATGCATTGCGCGTGCCAGACTGTGGCCGTGTCGGATTTCCAACAGGTTCGATGGTAAAGCGCTCTTAACCAGATGCTTCATCTGTCAAAATTCCCGACAGATTTGTCCTGATTTCATCCCCGTCACCCCAGCGAAGGCTGGGGTCTGGATGCTCCAGCACAGGAGATGCCAGCCTGCGCTGGCACGACGGAAGAGGGCGCCACAAAACCTGTTCAGTTGGCGTTCAGGCTTTCGACTACATTTGTAATCATACAAACGCGACGGGAGTCGAAGGCGATGGCCGAACGGATTAGCGATGCGGAACATGCGGTGATGGAAGTCCTTTGGGACGAGGCACCGCTCGATGCCCAAAGCATTTTTGATCGTCTGGCGGGCACGCAGAGCTGGACGCTGGCAACCGTGAAGACCTTGCTCTCGCGCCTTGTTGCGAAGGAAGCGCTGGCAACCGAGGCCGAAGGTCGAAAATTCCTTTATCGCCCCGTGATCGCGCGGACCGATTATGTGTCGGGGGAATCCCGCCGACTGGTGGACCGGCTGTTTGGCGGGCGGCTCAGCCCGCTCGTCGCGCAATTTGCCGAAGCCGAGACACTCTCGGCCGATGACATTGCCGAGATCGAAGCCCTTCTGCGGGAGCTGAAGAAATGAGCGGCTGGATCATCGAAACGCTCGCGGCCTCCACGCTGCTCATGCTGGTCGTGCTGGCGCTGCGCGAACCCGTTGCGCGCCGCTTCGGTCCGCAGGCGGCCTATCTGCTCTGGCTGTTGCCCGCAACGCGGATGGTGCTGCCGCCGCTGCCTGCCGACTGGTTGGCAAACCGGCCTGCGCCGCTGGCGAGCGTGTCAGTGATGATTGGCAAGGCCGCGCCCCAAGCCGCAACGCCGGGCATCGCGTGGCCGCTCTTGGTCGCAGCACTGTGGGGCATGGGCGTGCTGACCTTCATGGGCTGGCAGATTGTCGCCTATCGCCGCTTCGCCTCGCGCATCCGTCGCAGCGCGGAACTGCTCTCGGATGAAGGCCCGGTTTGCGTGCGCTCAAGTGCACAGGTGCGTGCTCCGCTCGCCTTTGGGGTCAATGATCCCGTCGTCATTGTGCCCGCCGATTTTGCCGAGCGTTATGATGGGCGCGAGCAGCATCTGGCGCTGGCGCATGAGATGTCGCACCACCGTCGTGGTGATCTTTTCGCCAATATCGCGGGGCTGATCGTGCTCGCGATCCACTGGTTCAATCCCGTCGCCCATATCGCCTGGCGTGCCTTCCGGCTCGATCAGGAAGCGGCGTGCGACGCGCAGGTGCTGGCAGGCGCCAGTGCCGAAGATCGTCAGGCTTATGGCGCGGCGCTGTTCAAGTCCGCGATGGGGGGCGTGCCACTGGCCGCCTGTACCATGACGGGCGCCTCTGGCCTCAAGATGCGGCTGCGGCGGATCATCGCCGGTCGGGTCGCACCGATGCGTGGCGGTACGCGTCTGGTGGGCATTCTGGTCGTCGCCGGACTTGCCTCTACAGTTTCGACCGAGATTGTGGCGGATGCCACGCGAGACCTCGCGCCCTTGAAGATCGCACCGGTCCAGCGCCCGCAGATTGCGCTTGCCGATGCAGCGCCCACCGCGCCGCCTGCGCCGCCGGTTGCTGCCCGTCGCGTAACCCACAAGACCGCGCCCGCCATCCCGGCCTTGCCGGAGCACGTCGCGCTGCCGTCCGTGCCGCCGGTTGCGGCTCCTGTGCCACAGCCTGACTTTCTGCCCGTTTCAGCGCCCGTTGCTCCGGTCGCGCCTGTTGCCGCCGCCTGCCCGGAAGGTACACGCGAAGTGCGCATGATCCGCCAGATCGCCATGCCCGATGCGCCCGTGCGCATCCTCCGCATGGCGACCTGCGCGCCCGATGCACGCGCCACGCGGGCCATGGTTATCCGCGCGCTGGCCGAGGCACGCGGCAGCATTGCGGCGGACCCTGACATTCCAGCGGACATCCGGCGCTCGATCCTCGATGCGCTTGACCATCGCATGGCGCCCGTGCCCGCCGCGCCGCCGCTGTCGTGACGATAAGATAAGAGGAGGAGAAGATGCTTTCAGCCCAGAAATTCGCGCTCATTGGCACAGGCCTGGTCAGCGCCACCTTGCTTGCGCTCGGATCACCCGGCTTTGCCGCGGGCGAACCGACAGAGCCCGTCGTGAAGAAGACGATCATCATCCGCCAGCATGATGGCGCGGGGAAGGTGGAGAGCGAGCGCGAAATCGCGATTGCCAACTGCCCCGAAGGTAGCCGCCGCTTCTCGACCGAAACCGAAGGCAAGGGTGAAGACGGCCAGCCGCACAAGTCGCGCGTCGTCATTTGCGCCAATGGCAATATTTCGGATGCCGATATGGCCAAGCGCCTGTCCGAAGCGCGCGACCGGCTGGCGAAAGACCTTGATGCGGCCAGCTCTGCCCGTGCGCAGGCACTTGCCGAGCTCGACAAGGAAATCGCGCGGCTCAACGGCACGCACAAGAGTTTCGCCAAGGAATAAAACGGCTCCCCGCTCCGGCCTTTCCCTTTCGGCCGGAGCCGACCCGGAGGGTCGTGCAGGCTTCATCCCATCTGCACGGCCCTCCGGCCCCCGATCGGTACTTGTAACGGGGGCCGCACTTCGCCACATGAACGGCATGGATGCGCCCGATCTCTCCAAGGAACCCTATGCCATTGCGGAGCAGGTGAGCCCGCTCATCAGGCGTGTATTGGCGTATAATCCTTCGCCGTTCAGCTATACCGGAACGCAGACCTATATTGTCGGCACAGGCGAGGTGGCTGTCATTGATCCCGGTCCGCTGGGCGACGATCCCGCGCATGTCGAGGCGCTGATCCGCATATTGGCGGGCGAAAAGATTGTCGCGATCATGTGCACCCACACGCATCGCGACCATTCTCCTGCGGCTGCACCACTGGCTGCTGCCACGGGCGCGCCTGTCATTGGCTGTGCGCCGCTTGTTCTCGAAGATGATGGCCCGCGCGCCGACGCCAGCTTTGACGCGACCTATGTGCCGGACCGGATTTTGGCCGATGGCGAAAGCGTGTCCGGCCCAGGCTGGACGCTCACTGCGGTTGCAACGCCGGGGCACACTTCCAACCATCTCTGCTTTGCGTTGCAGCAAGAGAAGGCGCTGTTTTCCGGCGATCATGTGATGGGCTGGTCCACCAGCGTCGTCTCGCCGCCCGATGGCGACATGGCCGCCTATATGCGCAGCTTGGCGCTGCTGATGGAGCGTGACGACGAGGTTTATTACGCGGCGCATGGCGCGCCCATCGAGAACCCCCGGCGGCTGGTGCGCGGCATGATGGGGCATCGCAAGCAGCGCGAGGGGCAGATCATCCGCCTTCTTGATGCAGGCGTGGGTCACATTCCGGACATGGTCGCCAGCATGTACAAGGGCGTCGACAAGCGGCTTCACCCGGCGGCAGGCCGCTCGGTGCTCGCGCATCTCATCGATCTGCGTGATCGGGGCGTGGTGACCGGCGCGGGCGAGGATTGGGCACTGGCTGCATGAAGCGGCTTCTCGTCCTGCTGCTGGGTCTCGCCGTCATCGCGGGCGGCACGGCCTGGTATGTGACGCGGCGGATTGATCCGCCCGTCGAGACGATCCTCTCGACCAGCCTGTCGGCGTTGCAGGAGCAGAACCGGCTTTCCGCCTTTGCGGCGCGCTTTGTGACGGTGGTGACGTCCACCAAATCACAGCTTGGCTTCACGGCGGAAAAGACGCTCATCCTGCCCGCCATGGTCCGTTATGAGGTGGACCTTGCCCGGCTGGAGCAAAAAGACCTGTCATGGGACGACCAGACGAAGACGCTTTCGGTGCGTCTGCCGCCGCTCCAGATCGCCGGGCCGGAATTTGAACTGGGGCAGGCGCGTGAATATGGCAGCGGCATGGTGCTGATGGCGCTCACCGATGCCGAAGCCGCACTTGATGTGCAAAACCGCGCCAAGGCGCGTGAAGACGTCATCCGGCAGGCCGCAGGCGAAACGACGATGCGGCTTGCCCGCGAGGCCACGGTGCGTGCCGTGCAGCGCAGTTTTGCTATGCCGCTCGCCGCAGCCGGTATAGAGGCGAAGGTGGATGTGACCTTCGCTGGTCAATGAAATTTATAGCTTGAGGATTTTGCGATGAACGCTCCCACCGCCAACTTGTCCGGCCTTGATCTGCGCGCTGAAATTGATCGGCTGCGCAAGGAGCGCAACGCCGTCATCCTCGCGCATTATTACCAGCGCCCCGAAATTCAGGATCTTGCCGATTATGTCGGCGACAGTCTGGAACTGAGCCGCAAGGCGCAGGCAACCGATGCCGATGTCATCGCCTTTTGCGGCGTGCGCTTCATGGCGGAAACGGCCAAGATCCTCTCGCCTGAAAAGACGGTGATCCTTCCCGATATGGATGCCGGGTGCAGCCTTGAGGATTCCTGCCCGCCCGATCAGTTCAAGGCGTTCCGCGAGGCGCATCCCGATCACATCGCGCTCACCTATATCAACTGCTCGACCGAAGTTAAGGCGCTGTCGGACATTATCGTCACAAGCTCTTCAGCTGAAAAGATTCTCGCCCAATTGCCGGCCGACCAGAAGATCATCTTCGGCCCCGACAAGCATCTGGGCGGCTATCTCAGCCGCAAGATGGGCCGTGAGATGCTGCTCTGGCCGGGCGTGTGCATCGTCCATGAGGCGTTCTCGGAAACCGAGTTGGTGAAGCTCAAGGCGCAGCATCCCGGCGCGCCCGTGGCGGCCCACCCCGAATGCCCCGCGCACATCGTGGAGCACGCCGATTATGTCGGCTCGACGAGCGGCATCCTGAACTATGCCAAGGCGATGACGGGCGATACGCTGATCGTCGCGACCGAGCCGCACATCATCCACCAGATGGAACTGGCTATGCCCGACAAGACCTTCATCGGCGCGCCGGGGGCAGACGGCAATTGCAACTGCAATATCTGCCCGTTCATGGCTTTGAACACGCTTGAAAAGCTCTACCTCGCGCTGCGCGACATGAAGCCGCAGGTGCACATTGAGGAAAGCTTGCGCCTTCAGGCCAAGAAGAGCCTTGATCGCATGCTCGACATGGCCAGCGGCACAGTCGGGCAGGGGGATTTGGGCGCGCGGTCCTAAGCCAGCGCGTCCAGCTGGTCGGCGATGGCGCGCAGTAGCGCGATCCGTCGGTTCTCTGTGTGGGTGAGGGGGCCGTCTTCGGCAAAATCATAGCCCGCGTGGCGGCGAAGCTTGGCGGCGAGACCTTGCGTGCCTTCCCCCGCAATTGCGGCAATCTCTATGGCGACGGCGAGCGCTATGGCTTCGCGTGACGGAGTGGCTTCGGCAACGGCGTGCGTCGCAGCCATCGGCAGCGGCGTGGGGATCATGCAGGGGAGGTCGCTTGTGTCTGTTTTCATGGGGCAAGGGGGCAACGCTGCGCGTCAGCCTTGGTTCCCGCTGATTATCGCCAGCTTCGACAAACGGTGCCCCAGCGTCTGCGAACGACATTTGCGCGGCAGGCGTTGACCAAGATCAAGGCCTGTTGCACCCATGAGCGCAGACTGTTGCGCCAGACGAGGAAGGAACTGCCCATGTCCACCTATCCCGATGATATCTATGCCGACCCTGCCAATATCAGCCCCGATACGCTGGCCAATCTGGGGCCGCTCGCGCCGATGGCGGGCGTGTGGCAGGGCGAGCGCGGGGTGGACATCGCGCCCAAGCGCGAAGGCGCGCGCACGCAGGGCTTTGTCGAGCGGATCAGCCTTCAGCCGGTCGATCCCGGCAATAATGGGCCGCAGTTGCTTTATGCCCTGCGCTATCACACGCGGATGACCAAGCCGGGCGAGATCGGCACCTATCACGATCAGGTCGGCTATTGGCTGTGGGAGCCCGCGACCGAAACGGTGATGCACAGCCTCACCATCCCGCGCGGGCAGACGGTGCTGGCCGTCGGCAAGGCTAAGGCCGATGCCAAGAGCTTCACCCTGACGGCGGAACGCGGCACGACCGCCTATGGCATCTGCTCCAACCCCTATCTAGAAGAGAATTTCCGCACCGACAGCTTCACCATCACCGTGACGGTGTATGACGATGGGACTTGGGGCTATGAGGAAGACACGGTGATGCAGGTGAAGGGACAGGCCGAGCCGTTCCACCATCGCGACAGCAATCGGCTGACCCGTGTGGAAGCGCCAACGCCCAATCCGGTCGCGGCCTGAGCAACAAAGCGCTTTCCTATTCCGCGGGCTTTCGCCTAGCTGGCGGATATGGAAAGCGCGCTTGCCCGTCTGACTGCTGCCTGCCCTCGCGCAAATCCTTTGACCCACGCAAATCTACCTTGCAGGGGCCTCAACTTCCTCCACTTCCGCGCGCCACGGACGCTTGAACAATGACTTTTTCGCTGCCCAATTTTGATCTCGAGTCGTTCGTGCGCGCAACGCTGGCCGAAGATCTCGGGCCGTCCGGCCGCGATGTGACGTCGGAAAGCGTCATCCCCGCCGAGGCGCGTTTCGCTGGCGTGATGGACAGCCGCGATGCGATTGTCGTGGCAGGCCTGCCGGTTGCCGAAGCTTTTTTCCGCCATCTCGATCCCGCGATGGAGATTGAACTCCTCGTGGATGAAGGCGCTTCGGTCGGCAAGGGCGCGGACTTGATGAAGCTCGGCGGCAAGGCGCGCGCGATGCTGACGGCGGAGCGGTCTGCGCTCAACATCGTCCAGCATCTGTCGGGCATTGCCACGATGACGCGCGCTTATGTCGATGCGATTGCGGGCACGGGCTGCACGCTGCTCGATACGCGCAAGACGATCCCTGGCCTGCGTGTGCTGGAAAAATATGCAACCCGCATGGGCGGCGCCACCAATCACCGCATGGGCCTGTGGGATGCCGCGATGATCAAGGACAATCACGTGGCCGTCGCAGGCGGCGTGGCGGAAGCCGTGCGCCGCGCGCGCGATGCAGGCGTGGAGCGCATCATCCTTGAAGTGGATCGTATCGACCAGATCGAGCCGGGCTTAGACGCGGGGGCCACGCACCTGTTGCTCGACAATATGGACGCGCCGACGTTGCGCGCGGCGGTGGCGCTTGTGGCCGGGCGCGTGCCGACCGAAGCCTCGGGCGGCGTCACGCTGGAAACGATCCGCGCCAAGGCGGAAACGGGCGTGACCTATATCTCGGTTGGTCGTCTGACCCAGAGCGCACCCGCGGCGGACATCGGGCTTGATTTCACGGCGGTTTGAGATGTCCTGCAGGAGACCCCAGCCTTCGCTGGGGTGACGGGGCGCTTCAGGTGGTTCATTCTCAGTCGTCATGCCAGCGAAGGCTGGCATCTGTTGCCGATACGCAACGCCCCCGGTGTTGAGGCGGCCCTTCAATTCTGGCAGGAAGCGGCATGGCAAAATTCGCACCTTTCAAATGGGATGATCCCTTTCACCTCGAT
>ENA-UOYA01002715-UOYA01002715.1-activated-sludge-metagenome-genome-assembly--contig:-NODE-2715-length-16779-cov-7.227816_pt1 | contig 16779 bp, 16 predicted proteins | sample MGYA00238163_ERZ764804 | MGnify/ENA primary metagenome ERZ764804 (study PRJEB28919, sample SAMN05720223) | activated sludge metagenome | isolation source: Anaerobic digester | place: Hong Kong... | reverse complement strand
TCGGGCGCATAGAGCGCAATCGAGCCGTCGCTTTCATCGACTTCGCTGATGAACGCGTCACCCGTGCCGATAAGCGCGCTCGCAAAGGGTGCGTCGGGCGTCGCGAAATTCTTCATGACCGCGCCGTTCATCACCGTCGGGTCGCGGCCAAGTGCGTGGAAGATCCAGCCGATCATGCCGGTGACGGTCGATTTGCCGCTGGTGCCGCCAACGGCAATGCCCTGCACTGCGCCATTGAACAGTTCGGCCAGCAGGTCTGCACGGCGCATCCGCGTGGCACCCACGCGGTTTGCGGCGACTATATCGGGAACCGTCTCTTCAACTGCCGTTGAGGCGACGACGATCTGTTCGGCGCGGGTAATGCCGCTGCCATCCTGCGCAAACAGGGCAATGCCCTTTTGGCGAAGCCAGTCGAACTTTGGAGCGGTGCGGCCCTGATCGAGCGAGCGGTCCGATCCCGCGACGCGGTGGCCCTTGCCCGCCACGATCAGCGCGAGCGGCATCATGCCTGAGCCGCCGATCCCGCAGAAGAAATAATCTTTCACCGCCATTGGCGGCCCTTGCCAACAAGGACCGCCGATGTCGAGTGCCGATCAGGCCAGTTCGATTGCCATAGCGGTGCCTTCGCCGCCGCCAATGCACAGCGAGGCAACGCCGCGCTTGAGGCCACGGTTGCGCAGCGCTGCAATGAGCGTTGCAATGACGCGCGCGCCGGACGCGCCAATCGGGTGGCCAAGCGCGGTTGCGCCGCCATTCACGTTGAGCTTTTCAACCGGAATGCCGAGTTCCTTGATGGCAATCATCGGAACGACGGCAAAGGCTTCGTTGACTTCAAACAGATCAACGTCGCTGACCTTCCAGCCAGCCTTGTCGAGCGCCTTCTGCATCGCCGGGACCGGTGCCGAGGTGAAGCGGGCGGGCTGCTGGCTGTGCGTCGCGAAAGAGACGATCTTCGCCTCGATGTTGAGGCCCTTGGCCTTGGCAACGCTTTCACGCGTGAGGATGAGGGCAGCAGCCCCGTCCGAAATCGACGAGCTGTTGGCGGCCGTCACCGTGCCATCCTTGGCAAAGGCGGGCTTGAGCGACGGAATTTTTTCCGGCTTGGCGTTGCCGGGCGCTTCGTCGGTATCGACCACGGTCGTGCCGCCACGTCCGGCAACTTCAACCGCCACGATTTCGCGCGTGAAGGCGCCCGAGGCAATCGCGTCCTTGGCGCGCGTCAGCGAGCGGAGCGCATATTCGTCCTGCGCTTCGCGGGTGAACTGATATTCGGTTGCGGCTTCTTCAGCGAAGGTGCCCATCGCACGGCCGGGCTCATAGGCGTCTTCCAGGCCGTCAAGGAACATCGAGTCCTTGATCGAGTCATGGCCAAGGCGTGCGCCCGAGCGGTGCTTGGTGAGGAGGTAGGGCGCGTTGGTCATGCTTTCCATGCCGCCTGCGACAACGATGTCGTTGGTCCCGGCAAGGATCGATTCCGCCGCCATCATCGCCGCCTTCATGCCCGAGCCACACATCTTGTTGATGGTGACGGCCCCTGCCTGATCGGGGATGCCAGCGCCACGGCCCGCCTGACGGGCAGGCGCCTGGCCCAGCGCGCCCGAAAGCACGCAGCCCATGATGACTTCATCAATGTCGTTCACATCGACACCGGCGCGCTCGATGGCGGCCTTGATCGCCACAGTGCCGAGCTGGGTTGCGGGGACGGCAGCAAGCGCGCCCTGCATGCCACCCATGGGGGTGCGGGCGTAAGAGGCGATAACGACGGGGTCAGTGGTCATGTCGGCATCCTTTCCAGACGACTCAAAGCGATGGGAGCATGCTCTTTCGCATGGGGAAAGACATTTCAAGCTCTAGTTTTTTGCAGCGCAGCATTTGCAAGGGCGCGGCGCGTTTCACCCGATGCGTTCCCGTCACCAGTGCCAGTTGATTTCGATCAATGTGCCGGTCATCATCGCAAACGACAGTCAGCCAAACAGGCGAAGAGAGAGGATAGATGATGCTCGACACAGTCGAAAGGCCCGCGGGGTCCGCAGGCACGAATGACGCTACGCATTTCGATGTTTTGATCGTTGGGGCCGGCATTTCCGGTATCGGGTCCGCGCATCATCTGCAGGAACAGTGCCCGGGCAAGACGTTCGCGATTCTCGAATCGAAGGACACATTCGGCGGCACTTGGGTGACGCATCAATATCCCGGCGTCCGGTCTGACTCCGATCTTTATACCTTTGGCTATCGCTTCAAGCCCTGGGTTGGCGCGCCGATCGCGTCGGCGGAAGAAATTCTGAAATATATGAATGAAGTGATCGATGAGTGCGGTCTCGACCAGCACATCCGCTACGGTCATACGATCACGCATTGCAGCTTCTCGCGGGACACCAATCTCTGGACGGTCGAGGCGATCAGCAAGGCTGATGGCAAGACGCACGTCTTTACCTGCAACTTCCTCTGGATGTGCCAAGGCTATTACAACCATGAAACGCCCTATATTCCGGACTGGAAGGGCATGTCGGATTATAAGGGCCTCTTCATCCATGCGATGAAGTGGACACCCGACATTGATGTGACGGGCAAGAAGGTGCTGGTCATCGGCTCGGGCGCGACGGCGGCAACGGTCATTCCGGCGATGGCGGGCAAGGCCTCGCTGGTAACAATGCTCCAGCGCTCGCCGACCTATTTCTTCTGCAGCCCCAACCAGAATGAACTGGCAGACCGCTTGCGGCAGATCGGGGTTGATGAGCCGACCATCCACCGCATCGTCCGCCTGCAGATTCTCTATGATCAGGATGTAATGACGCAGCGCTGCATCAATGAGCCTGATGTGGTGTTTGACGAACTGAAGGCGCTCATCCGCTCTTATGCGGGCGAAGACTTCCAGTTCGAGCCGCACTTCACGCCGAAATATCGCCCGTGGCAGCAGCGCCTTGCCTTCTGCCCCGACGGGGACATTTTCCAGGCCGCCGCCAAGGGGCAGGTCAATGTCGTAACTGACGAGATCGAACGCTTCACCGAAAAGGGCGTGCTGACCAAATCGGGCGAGGAAATCGAAGCTGACATCATCATGGCGGCAACGGGCTTCAAGCTCTCGGTGCTGGGGGACATTCCCTTTGAAGTGGATGGCAAGGCTGTCGATTGGGCGGAAACGGTCAATTATCGCGGCATGATGTTCACCGGCGTGCCCAATATGCTCTGGGTGTTTGGCTATTTCCGGGCCAGCTGGACGCTGCGCGTCGATCTGCTGGGCGATTTCGTGACGAACCTGCTCAACCACATGGACAAGAAGGGCGCGCATCGCGTCGAAGTGAAGCTGCGGCCCGAAGACCACAACATGCCGCTGCTGCCTTGGATCGAGACCGACAATTTCAATCCCGGCTATCTGATGCGCGACATCCACAAGATGCCCAAGCGCGGCGACAAGCCCGAATGGCGCCATAATCAGGACTATTGGAAGGAAAAGGACGAAATCCCGACGATCAACCTCGACGGGTCTGAATTCGTTTATTCCTGATCGGGATGTCGCGACCCCGCCGACATGGCGTCGGCGGGGTTGATGTCTGTCCGCTAACTCGCGCGGTTTTTCCACCAGCCCTCGGTCGCGGGCATGTCGCTTGAGACCCTGCTCGGGAAAGCAGGCGCCCGCTTTTCAAGGAAGGCCGCCACGCCTTCATGCACATCGGGCGTTTTGCCCAGCGCTATGTTGAGCGTCGCATCAATGCCGAGCGCGCCCGAAGCATCGGCATCATTCACGAAATTCCAGAGCATCCGCCGCGTGAGCGCAACCGCAACGGGCGAGGTGTTGGCTGCAATCTCCAGCGCAAGCGTGCGGGCGCGGTGTTCCAGTTTCTCGGCCGGGCAGGTTTCCGAGACGAGGCCCTTGGCAAGCGCTTCACTTGCCGGAAAGAGCGCGCCGGTCAGGCACCAGTGCAGCGCCTGGGAGAGACCCACGATCTGCGGCAGATACCAGGCCGATCCCGCTTCGGGCACCAGACCCCTGCGCGCAAAGACAAAGCCGAACTTCGCCGTTTCCGCGGCAATCCGGATGTCGCACGGCAGCGTCAGCGTCAGCCCGACGCCTGCGGCAGAGCCATTGAATGCGACGATGGAAGGCTTGCGGCAATTGGCGATGGCCGAAATGAAGTCGCTGTCGCGGCCGGACGTGCGCGATCCGAAATTCTTGGCGCCTTCGCCGCTTTCGGTGTCGAAGCTGCCAGCCCCTGCCGAAACATCGGCACCGGCACAGAACACACGCCCCTTGGCGGTCAGCACGACAACGCGGATGGCATCATCGGCATCGGCCTGATGGAAGGCGGCGGCAAGCTCTGCCCCCATTTGCGCCGTATAGGCATTCATTGCTTCGGGCCGGTCGAGTGTGATCCAGAGGATCGGCCCTTCGGCATCCACATGCATGGTTTCAAACGCCATCGACGCACCTCTCCCTGATTGCCGACGCGGTTGGCCCGCGCGCGGCAGTCAGAGTGCGGATTTCGCGATGGATTTCAAGCCGTGCTTAAGCGGCGACCGGCAGAAGGTGCTTTTCACCGGCAATGCGCATCATTGCCTTTTGCAGCTTTTCAAACGCGCGCACCTCGATCTGGCGGACGCGCTCGCGCGAGACGCCGAATTCCTGGCTCAATTCTTCCAGCGTGCGCGGGTCTTCGACCAGACGACGCTCGGTCAGAATCTGCTTTTCGCGGTCAGTCAGCCCTTCCATCGCCTCGATGAGAAGCGCGTGGCGCTGCACGCGTTCCTGCGCATCGGCAACGATTTCGTCCTGCAGCGGACCTTCGTCCATCAGCGTGTCCTGCCACTGGCCTTCGCCATCCTCGTTGAAGGAGACGTTGAGCGACGTGTCACCCCCGCCGAGCATGCGGCGGTTCATGCTGATGACTTCTTCCTCGGTCACGCCAAGGTCGGTCGCGATCTTGCGCACGTCTTCGGGGCGCAGATCACCATCCTCATAGGCGTCGAGGTTTTTCTTCATCCGGCGCAGGTTGAAGAACAGCTTTTTCTGGGCTGCCGTCGTGCCGAGCTTCACAAGGCTCCACGAGCGCAGGATGAATTCCTGGATCGAGGCCTTGATCCACCACATGGCGTAGGTGGCGAGGCGGAAGCCCCGATCAGGCTCGAATTTCTTCACGCCCTGCATCAGGCCGATATTGCCTTCGGAAATCAGTTCGCTCACCGGCAGGCCATAGCCGCGATAGCCCATCGCGATCTTCGCCACGAGGCGCAGGTGCGATGTCACGAGCTTTGCCGCCGCTTCGGGGTCCTGATGTTCCTCGAAGCGCTTGGCGAGCATATATTCCTCTTCCGCCGAGAGGATCGGGAATTTCTTGATTTCGGCCAGATAGCGGTTGAGCCCTTCCTCGCTGTTCAGCGCAGGAATGGTTGCCGAGCCCTTTGATTTCACAGCCAGCGATTTGCCGGTCATCTTAATCTCCCTGTCCGCGACTCCCTCATCAAGCAGAGTCGCTTCAGACTGGTCCGCTATACCCGAAGGCAGCTTAACAGTCGCTGCATATCAGATGGGAGCGGACTCTCGAAAGTTAAAGACCCCTCCGTAATGGGGTGAACAAACCCCAGTCGGGCGGCATGCAGCGCCTGCCGCTCAAAGTCTAAACGCTTCAACACCTCCCGATGTTCCGGGCGGCTGCGGCCATAAACCGGATCGCCAAGCAGCGGATGGCCGATGGACGCCATGTGAACGCGCACCTGATGCGTGCGTCCCGTCTCCAGTCGGCACTCGACAAGAGCGGCGCTCCGCTTGAGCGGTTCGACGAGCGTCCAGTGCGTCACGGCCCGTTTTCCGCGCCCTTCGCCGACGATTGCGACCTTTTTCCGATTTGCGGCAGAGCGTGCGAGCGGCGCGTCGATCGTGCCTGCGCCCGTTTTGGGCTGGCCCGCGACAATGGCGAAATAGCGCCGGTCGATGCTGTGCTTGGCGAATTGCGCGGCAAGGCCTTCGTGCGCCCGGTCGGTCTTGGCGACGACCAGAAGTCCGGATGTGTCCTTGTCGATCCGGTGGACGATGCCGGGACGCGCCACGCCGCCAATGCCGGACAATCGCCCCGCGCAATGATGGAGCAGCGCGTTGACCATCGTCCCGTCAAAATTGCCAGCGGCGGGGTGGACGACCATCCCTGCGGGCTTGTCGACGACCAGAAGATGATCATCCTCGAAGACGATCTTGAGCGGAATATCCTGCGCTTCATTGTGCGCCGGGCGCGGCGCGGGCACATGGACGCGATAGGCCGTGCCCGATTTCGCCTTGACCGCCGGATCACGCGAGAGGCCCGCGTCCGTCTCTACCTTGCCTGCCGAAATCAGGTTTTTGAGCCGCTCACGCGAATATTTGGGGAGCAGCGCCGCCAGCGCACGATCGATCCTCCACCCCTCCATTTCGTCGGGGATGATCGCCTCTTCTTGGATTGCGCCGTCGCTCATGCGATAGCCTTGGCGCCATGACGCTGCGGATTTCAAGCGAATTGCTCGCGCGCCTTCAAGCGCTTGCCGCCGCGTCGCCGGATGCGGAGGTCTGCGGGCTGCTGCTGGGCGCGGGAAATGAGGTGGCTGACATCCTGCCGACCGATAATGTCGCGGCCTTGCCCGCCACGCATTTCGAGATTGATCCCGCAGCGCTCATCGGCGCGCATCGGGCTGCGCGCGAAGGCGGGCTCCAGGTCATTGGCTGCTATCACAGCCACCCCAATGGCCGCGCCGAACCCTCGCCGGACGATGCGGCCCAATCAGCGCCCGATGGCCAGTTCTGGATCATTGTGGCACAAGGTGCGGCAAGTTGCTGGAAATCTTTGCGAAACGGCGCGTTGCATGGCCGATTTGATCCCGTTGCGCTTGCCAGCCCCGATGGGCTTCGCCAAAGACCCGGAAAACGCCCAAAAGGGCCTTGAGGTGACAAAATGACCGTCGACGCCGTCGAATTTGCAAGCCTGCTTTGCTCGCGCCTGTGCCATGACCTGCTGAGCCCGGTGGGCGCGCTCAACAATGGCATTGAGCTGCTCTCCGACGAAACCGACCCGCAGATGCGGCAGCAATGCCTTGATCTCCTGTCAGACAGCGCCCGGACGACCGCTAACAAGCTCAAATTCTTCCGCCTCGCTTTTGGCGCGGCAGGCGGCTTTGGCGAGCAGGTCGACGCGCGCGAGGCACAGGTTGCCATTGATGGCCTGTTCTCCACCAACAAGCGCATCGAACTGGGCTGGATGGTGGCCGAACCGACGCTCTCCAAGGCGGCAATCAAGGTGCTGCTCAACCTCGCGATGATCGCAGGCGACACGCTGGTGCGCGGCGGGCGGCTGGATGTCGGCGCCGAAGTGCATCTGGGCCGCACCGAAATTGCCGTGCGCGCAACGGGGGACCGGCTGATCCTCGACAATACGATCCGCGAGACGCTTTCGGGTCAGACCGCACCGGCTGACCTCGCCCCGCGCGTGGCGGCGGCCTGGATGGCGCACAGCATCGCAACGCAGGCAGGCGGCAGCATCCTTGTGTCGGAGCCGGACCAGCCTTTCCTCCTGTTTGGCGCCACGCTCGAAGTCTGAGGCAAACAACCGTAAATTAACCGCGCTCTTGTAGGGAGTTGCCTTGAACAAGGGCAATTCCCGATGAGCGATCTGTTCGGTGATTTCGTGGCAGACGTGCGCGACGGCTATGAGCGCGCAGCGCCCCAGCTTGCCCTTTGGGTGGAAGACCCAAGTGACCGCGCGGCGCTTGATGCCATATTCCGCTTTGTCCACACGGTGCGCGGCAATGCGGGCTTTCTTGATCTCGAACGTTTTGAGCGGCTGTGCGACGGTGCCGAGCGCGGTCTGGCCGAGGTGCGGGATGGAACGCGCGTGGCCGATGCGGACTTCGTCAAGGGTCTGGCCGCCATCATCATCCGGATCGGGGAATTGGCCGATGCGGTCGAAGCAGGCGTTGGCCTGCCAGACAAGGACGAGCCGGGTCTGGTTCGTGCGCTCGGCTATGATCCCATCGCGCGGCGTCCGGCGGAGCCGTCCGGCCCTGAACCCGTGCAGCGCCGGATGCGCACCGTGCGCATCCCGACCGAGCAGTTCGAAGTGCTCGCGACCAGCATGGAAGAGGTTGAGGCGGGTCAGCGCGAGTTGCTGCAACTCATCGAAGGGCTTGAGCCGGGCAGCCCGATCCTCCCCGCCATTGCCGATCTTTCGATGCGCATTTCAGCGATGGCGCGTGCGCTGACCGCGAGCCGCCAGCAGCCCGTGGCGCGCATCCTCTCCGGTCTTGACGCAATGGCGGCGCAATTGGCGCAATCGTGCGGCAAGACGGTTCATCTCGAAGCGCTGGGCGGCGAGATCATGTTTGATCGCGAAGTCGTCGATGGTCTGCGCGATCCGTTGCTCCATGTCGTGCGCAATGCGCTGGGCCATGGCATTGAGACGCCGCAAGAGCGGCAGGCGACAGGCAAGGACGCCATCGGCCGGATTCGCGTCCGCGCGCAGCTTTCCGGAAATGATCTCGTCGTCACCGTGGCCGATGACGGGCGCGGCGTGGATCAGTCCGCGCTGGATGTCGCGGCGCGCCAGCAGGGCATTGAGGGAGGCGCGCTCGCCGATCTTCTGACCACGCCCGGCGTCAGCACCGCGCGCGAAGTAACCGCGCTGTCCGGCCATGGTGTCGGGCTGGATGCCGTTGCCCGGCGCATGGCGTTGCTGGATGGCAGCGTCACGTTCCACTCGCTTCCCGGCGAGGGAATGATCGTTACCTTGCGGGCACCCTCGCGCGCCAGAGCGGTTCATGCCGCGTAGCGCGCTCATTGTTGATGACAGCCGCCTTGTGCGGGCGATTGTGCGCAACATGCTCGAGCCGATGGGCTTTGACATCAGCGAGGCTGAGTGCGGGCGCGAGGCATTGCTCCGCTGCGAGGCAAAAATGCCTGCGCTCATCGTGCTCGACTGGTGGATGGAAGACATGAACGGGCCCGAAGTCGCCCGCGCCATCCGTGCGCGGGTAGGGAGCGCGCAGCCCAAGATACTGCTCTGCTCCACCGAAACGCGCGTGGGCGAGATCCGCGCCGCGATGCGCTCGGGCGTCGACAGTTACCTGCTCAAGCCCTTTGACAAGGCAAAGCTCGCGCATCGCCTCCACAGATTTGGCTTCCGCTAACTCCCGCCTTATGGGAGGGGCATGATCGCGCATCAGCACAACAGGTTTGGCCCTTATGACGTGATGGTCGCCATCGCGATGAACGTCATGTGGGGGCTCAACCTCATTGCGGTGAAGATGGGCGTCGACCTGATCGAGCCGCTGACGGCGGCGTGGCTGCGGCAGGTGATGGTGCTCGTTATCTGCCTGCCAGCGCTCCGGCTGATCGACGGCAAGATGCGCGAACTTGTGGCGCTGGGCGTGCTTTCGGGTGCGGCCTTCTACATCGTCGTCAACATCTCGATGGCGGTGTCCACCAATGTCAGTGCGCTTGCGATTGCGGGGCAGTTGGGCGCTCCCTTTTCGCTCATCCTCGCGATCATCTTTCTGGGTGAACGCGTCCATAAATACCGGATTGCGGGCATGGGCCTTGCCTTTACCGGCGTCGTCATGCTCGTCTTCGATCCGCATGCCATCGACGAGCGGCTTGGCCTTGGGCTTACGGCCGTCGCCAGCATGTTCTGGGCAATCTGTTCGCTCATCCAGCGGCGGCTGGTCGGCGTGCCGGTGCTGACGATCTACGCCTGGGTCGGGCTGATGGGCACGCTCATCCTTGGCCCGATTGCGTTGATCGCAGAGCCGGAGGCCTTTGCGCGCATCCCGCATCTGCCGCTTTCCACCTTTGGCTGGGTGCTGTTTTCGGCACTTGGCTCGACGGTGATCGGGCAGGGCGCGATGAGCATATTGCTCCAGCGCCATCCCGTCAGCACGGTCGTGCCGCTGACGCTGCCGACGCCTGTCATCTCCGTCATCGCCGCGTCATTCTGGTTCGGCACGCGCTTGACACCCGTGATGATCGCGGGCGGAGTGGTGGTGCTGATGGGGGTGGCCATCGTCACGCTCCGGACGGCCCGGGCGAATGAGGAGCGCACGCACTGAGATGACCGCGATGATCGAGACGCCTTCGCCCAATTTCGATGATCGCACTTTGCCCATCACCATGGTCGTGCTGCACTATACCGGCATGGTCGATGCGGCCTCTGCAATTGAGCGGCTGGCGGATGCCGAAGCGAAGGTCTCCGCCCATTATGTCGTGACTGAAGACGGGCAGGTCATCCGCATGGTCGCCGAAGAAAAGCGCGCCTGGCACGCAGGCCGCTCATGGTGGCGCGGGATTACCGACATCAATTCGGCGAGCATCGGCATCGAGATCGTTAATCCGGGGCATGAATTTGGCTATCGGCCCTTTCCCGAGGCGCAGGTGGATGCCGTCATTGAACTGCTCGGCGGCATTGTGCCGCGCTATGGCATCACGCGCGGCAATGTCGTCGGCCACAGCGATGTTGCCCCGGCGCGCAAGGAAGACCCCGGCGAGCTTTTTCCCTGGTATCGCCTTGCCAAGCTCCGCCTTGCTTTGCCGCGCCCCAACCGCAACCTGATGGACCCGCTTTGGTCGGATGCAGGCTTCCTGCTCGCACTGGAACGCTTCGGCTATGACGTGACCGACGGTGTGGCTGCGGTGCGCGCCTTCCAGCGCCGCTTCCGGCCCGAAATGATCGACGGGATCATCGATGGCGAATGCCGCGCGATCCTGCTTGCCTTGCTGTTGCCCAAGCCTACAGGCGATTGACACAAACCAGACCAACAAGACCAGAGAGGATTGCCCCATGCGTCGTGCTGCCATCGTTTCGCCCATCCGCACTGCCGTCGGCAAATATATGGGGGCGCTTTCGAACATGCCGGCGGGTGATCTGGGGGCGGTCGCGCTGCGGGCGCTGATCGAACGGACGAAGATTGATCCTGCCCGTGTTGACGATGTCATTTTCGCGCAGGGCTATCCCAATGGTGAAGCGCCGTGCATCGCGCGCTGGTCGCTGCTGCGGGCCGATTTCCCGATTTCGGTGCCCGGCTATTCGCTCGACCGTCGCTGCGGCTCGGGGCTTCAGGCGATCATCGATGCCGCGATGATGATCCAGACGGGCGTTGCCGATGTGGTGATCGCGGGCGGCTGCGAAAGCATGTCGAATGTCGAATATTATTCAACCGACATGCGCAAAGGCGCGCGTGCAGGTTCTGTGACGATGCATGACCGTCTGGCGCGTGGTCGCGTCATGTCGCAGCCAATCGAGCGCTTCGGCGTGATTTCGGGCATGATCGAAACCGCCGAAAACCTCGCCAAGGATTATGGCATCACGCGCGAAGAGTGCGACGAATATGCCGTGATGAGCCACCAGCGCGCCACCGCTGCCTGGGCCGAAGGCAAGTTTGACGATGAACTCATCCCTGTCGAAATTCCGCAGAAAAAGGGCGATCCGATCGTCTTTGCAAAGGACGAGGGCTTCCGCCCTGACGCCACGATGGACTCGCTCGGCAAGCTGCGCCCCATTGAGGGCGGGGTTGTCACTGCGGGCAATGCGAGCCAGCAGAATGACGCGGCAGCGGCCTGTCTTATCGTCGCGGAAGACAAGCTGGCTGAACTGGGCTTGGAGCCGATGGCGTGGTTCCATAGCTGGGCGGCGGCCGGGTGTGATCCGTCGCGCATGGGCATTGGCCCGGTGCCTGCCGTCGAGCGCTTGTTCGCGCGCACCGGGCTGCGCTGGGACGACATTGACCTTGTTGAACTGAACGAGGCCTTTGCGCCGCAGGTTCTTGCCTGCCTCAAGGGTTGGGGCTGGGATGATCGCAGCCGCCTCAACGTCAACGGCTCGGGCATTTCGCTGGGCCACCCGATTGGCGCGACCGGCGGGCGCATCCTCGCCAATTTGCTGCGTGAACTCCATCGTCGCAATGGCCGCTTCGGGCTGGAGACGATGTGCATCGGCGGCGGGCAGGGGATCGCGGCAGTCTTCGAGCGCGCCTGACGCGCCACAAATCCTATTTCGCTTTCCTACAGACCCGTCGCTGCGCCATCGCTGCGTCTGGCATGAGGCAAGGAAACGGAGGCTTGGGCGTGGACTTTGCGATTGAACAGCGCGGGCGGGACTATTGGTGCAGCGTCGATGGTGCAGCACCTTGGTTCGTGGCGCGTCGTGTCGCCTATCAGGGCCGCATCGGGCTGAGCAACGTCTTTGCCGGATCGCCGCTGAAGGAGCTGGTCTTCAAGGCCGCCAATTATGCGCCCGATGTCGGTATCTGGGCGCAGATCATCGCGCCCACCATCGGCTGCGAAGGCGGCAGCTTTCTGGCGGTCAACAGCTACGACCGCGCGGCCTTTTCCTTCGGCATCGGCCAGTTTGCAGCGCATGTGCCAGATGGTGATTTCGTCCGCTGGCTGCGCGCGCTGCTCGCCCGGCCCGAGGCTGCGGGCTATCTGCCGGATCTGGGCGTGACGGGCGGGCGAGTGGCGCGGATGGTGCCGGGCCATCCGCCCGAACCGCTCGAAAGCGCCAGCGACACCAAACCGCTCATGACCTATTTCAACCCCCAGCCCGATGCGGTCGATCCGCAGGAAGTGCTGATGGCGGCGCGGCTGATGCATTGGGCTGCTACATCGCGCTCCGCACGCATGGCGCAAATACACCAGATGATTGCCAGCATGCGCGCCAGCCTGATGCGTGCGGATGCGCGCGGGCTGATCGATGGCAAAAGCGCTGCCTGCTGCTGCGTGATCGCGGACCTGCTTCATCATGGACGCGGCGGCACAGGCGCTTGGGGATATATTGCCGAAGCGCTCACCGCCGCCGATCCGCTCTCGGCGCTGCTGGAGATTGGCGCGTCGCACTGGCCTGAACGCGTGGAAACGCTCGGTGCGGCTATCCGGGCCGCGCCGCTGCTCGCCGAGCGCCGATGGTCGTCTTCGCGAAAGGCTTTTGGCTAGACCGCCATTTTCACGGTGCCGCGCCCGGTCGTCTTGGCCTTGAACAAGGCTTGGTCCGCCTTGGAGAGCATTGCGCCGATGCTGAAGTCATGGCCGATGGCGGCGATCCCCGCCGACATGTCGACATGGCCCACCGGGCGCCCTGACTGACGGTCGACGATATGCCGCTCAGACAAGGCGATGCGCGCGTTTTCAGTCAGGTCGCGGGCCTGACGCGCGGTTTTACCTTCAAACAGGATGACAAATTCCGCGCCCGATCCGCGTGAGACCTTGCCGCGCCCGTTGAGCGTTTCATCGAGCACGTTGGAGATGAAGGCCAGTACGCGGTCTCCCGTTGCCGGGCCGTGAATGTCGTTGATGACCTTGAAATTGTCGATGTCGCAAAAGGCGACCGAGAGCGGCATGTTGTAGATGCGCGCGCGTTCGGCTGCCGATCCCAGTTCGCGCTCGAATTCGCGGCGATTGCCGGGGCCTGCCAGATGCTCTTCCCCCGGTGTTCGCTTTACATGGTTCAGCCCTTCATTGAGCAGCGCCATCGCATCGTTGCGTTCGCGCAGGCGCGCTTCCACGTCGCGGGTCTTATCCACCATGTCCCGGGTGAGGCCGACGAGCCGCTCAAGCGCCGCACGGGCGTGTTCGGGGTCGGACAGGTCGATGGAACTTTCTTCGAGCGACTGCGCAAAGCTTGCCGTGTTTTCGCCTGAGGCGCGCAAAATTCCGTCAATGGCGTGCAATTGCTCTTCCACGCCTGCTGCCAGCGCTGCGAGCGTCTCTGCGGACACGAGCGTGCCGCCCGCGCCAGAGCTTGGCGCAGGCGCATTCGCCTTCTTTGGAGGCGCGGGCTTAGGCGCGCTGCCCCCGAAGATATTTTCCCACAACATTATCCCACCCCATGTTTGTGCTCGGGACGGTTAACGGCGCTGCAATCAATTGATTTAGGGCAGGCGTTGCGCGGGGGGGATTCCCGGCCTACATCGCGCCCAGCCAGAGGGCCGGGCGGCCACCGGCATATCTTCGGATGTGCGGGAGGAAAGTCCGGGCTCCAGCGAGGAACGGTGCCGGGTAACGCCCGGCGGGGGTGACCCCAGGGAAAGTGCCACAGAAAGCAAACCGCCTGCGCTTCGGCGCGGTAAGGTCGAAAGGGTGCGGCAAGAGCGCACCGCGCGTCCGGCAACGGAAGCGGCACGGCAAACCCCACCGGGAGCAAGACCGAATAGGGACGGCACATGGGATTCCTCCTCCCCGTCGTCCGGGTTGGTTGCTTGAGCGGGCTGGCAACAGTCCGCCTAGAGGAATGGTCGCCCATCGCGCCTTGCGCGCGTGGACAGAACCCGGCTTACAGGCCCTCTGGCTATTCATTTTGGGCGATGCGCGGTTGGTGGCTTTCCCCAAACGTAAATCGTCGCTAACGCTTTTCACCGATGGCAGAGCAGACGCCCCTCGACAGCTTCAAGCAGGTGCTGACCGGCACCGCCCGCGCCATTGCGCGCGAGCCGGAAATTGAACTCGCCTTTACCGCCGATGCGCCAACGCAAGTCGGCAAGAATTTTAGGGTGCCGATGCCGGGCCGTTCGCTCCCGCCCGAACAGGTAGCCGAAGCGCGCGGCTTTGCCGATGGCATGGCGCTGCGGCTCAAGCATCATTCGGACAGCGTCCATGTGGCGAACCGCCCGCATGAGGCGGTGGCGGGCGCGGTGTTCGACGCCATTGAAAACGCACGCGTGGAGGCACTTGGCGCCCGCGCGATGATGGGCGTGCGCGCCAACCTCAACCATGCGCTTGAAATGAAGATGCGCTCTGACCCGATTGCGCGCGCGCAGGGCGCGGACGAAGTGCCGTTGCCGACTGCAATTGGCCTGCTCGTGCGCGAACGGCTGACGGGCGATGCCGCCCCGGCTTCGGCACAGGCCGGGCTTGATATGGTGCGTGGCTGGATCGAGGAAAAGGGCGGCGAGGACATCGACGCGCTCGGCCTGGCGCTGGACGATCAGGCGGCGTTCGCTTCGCTTGCGCAAAAGCTGCTGCGTGATCTGGAACTGACGGCGAGCCCCGACGAGATTGATCCGACGGACTCGAACGACGAAGCTGACGACGAGCAGGAAGGCGAAGGCGAGCAGGACCAGAGCGAGTCCGAAGACGGCCAGAGCGACGCCCAGATGGACGCGCGCGCCGAGCAGGCCGATGGCGACGCCGAGGATGGCGAAGAGCAGGAAATGGACGCCGAATCGGACATGGAGTCCGATGGCGAGCCGGGCGAAGAGGGTGAGGAGGGCATGATGCCCGTGCGCCCCAATCGCCCGCTGTCTGATCTGCCGCCGCAATTCGACTATAAGCCGTGGACGACCGAGTTTGACGAAGTCATCGCCGCCACCGAATTGTGCGACGAGGATGAGCTGACGCGCCTGCGCGCCTATCTTGACCAGCAGCTCACGCATTTGCAGGGCGCTGTCACCAAGCTCGCCAACCGCTTGCAGCGCCGCCTGATGGCGCAGCAGAACCGCAGTTGGGATTTCGATCAGGAAGAAGGCCTGCTCGATGCCGCGCGGCTGGCGCGTGTCGTCGTCTCGCCGGGCAGTTCGCTCTCTTACAAGATCGAGCGTGATACCGAGTTCAAGGACACTGTTGTCACGCTGCTCATCGACAATTCGGGCTCGATGCGCGGACGGCCGATCTCGATTGCCGCGATCAGCGCGGATATTCTCGCACGCACGCTTGAGCGCTGCGGCGTGAAGACCGAAATCCTCGGCTTCACCACGCGCGCGTGGAAGGGCGGCCAATCGCGCGAGAACTGGCTGGCGGCGGGGCGCCCCGGTGCGCCGGGCCGTCTCAACGATCTGCGCCACATTCTCTACAAGGCCGCCGACGAGCCATGGCGCCGCGCCAAGAAGTCGCTCGGCCTGATGATGCGAGAAGGCCTGTTGAAGGAAAATATCGACGGCGAAGCGCTGCTCTGGGCGCATAATCGCCTTGTCGCTCGGCCCGAGGATCGCAAAATCCTGATGGTCATCTCCGATGGCGCGCCGGTCGATGATTCAACGCTCTCGGTCAATAATGGCGCTTATCTGGAGCGGCATTTGCGGCAGGTGATCGGATGGATAGAAAACCGCTCTCCGGTGGAACTCTGCGCCATCGGCATCGGCCATGATGTGACGCGCTATTATCAGCGCGCCGTGACGATCATGGATGCCGAGCAGCTTGGCGGCACGATGATCGAGCAGCTTGCAGGGCTTTTCGACACCGAGTGACGATGTGCCTGCATTGACGTAGCGTCCAATCAGGATCAGTCTCGCGTGTATCCGGAATGGCAGGGAGAGAGGCCATGACTGATCGCGCAAACGGTACGCCACGCCACCTCTGGATCGTCGGCGGCCTGTCGCTCTTCTGGAACTGCATTGGCGCTGCCGACTATACGATGACGCAAACGCGCAACTCGGCGTGGCTGCAGGGCGTCACGCCCGCGCAATTGGCTTATCTGGAAAGCTTCCCGGCATGGGCCGTCTCGGCCTGGGCGCTCGGCGTATGGGGCGCGCTGGCAGGCTCTGTCCTGCTCCTGTTGCGCAGCCGCCTTGCGGTTACGGCCTTTGCCATTTCGCTTGCCGGGCTGATCGCAAATCTCGCGTGGCGCTTCGCGCTGTCGGGCATGGATGAGGCGCAGATATTCGGTTCAAACCCCTATCCGCTGGCAGGCGTGATCTTCGTGATCGCCGCGGCGCTGTTTGTCTATGCGCAGCGGCTAAAGGCCGCGGGGGTGTTGCGCTAGGGGTTAGCGCCCGAACTTCCGCTGCGTCTTGCCGAAGCGCGTCTTTCTCGTGCCCGGTTTACCTTCGTTGCTGCGGCCCATG
>ENA-UOYA01002712-UOYA01002712.1-activated-sludge-metagenome-genome-assembly--contig:-NODE-2712-length-16786-cov-5.000717_pt1 | contig 16786 bp, 13 predicted proteins | sample MGYA00238163_ERZ764804 | MGnify/ENA primary metagenome ERZ764804 (study PRJEB28919, sample SAMN05720223) | activated sludge metagenome | isolation source: Anaerobic digester | place: Hong Kong... | reverse complement strand
ATTTCCGGACAGGCAATACCGTCAGCTTATTGACATTTTTCATTGGCGAAAACAGGAAGTAAATTTTATGTAAATCTCCCATGCAGGGAAAATTTCACAAGCGGTATGAAAGACGGTTCTTTCAATAATGTCATGCCCCATTTGTCAGAAAGAATCAGAATTGAATTATCCGATTTAGATGATGTAGTACTATAAATTTATAAAAAATTGGAATTGAAGAAGCCAGGAAGGAGGTGGAATCATTGACAGAGCAAGTTTCGTTACAGATTGAAACAAAACTGTTATATCTGTTGAGCATCTCGGATTCGTTTCTGTTTCAAGTGGATAAGAATGGCGTTTATACACTGTTCGAAAAAGGCGCGTCGGAAATCCAGATTGATCCATCGCAAATCATAGGCAGATCGATCTATGAATTACATAAGGATCATCCCCAGGTAATCGAAAACATTGAAAATGCGCTGGCGGGAAAGCATTTTCGCTGTGATGTTTCGATTGACGGATATACGCATGACGTGATTTATTCTCCGATTATGGACTCCGATGATAAGATCATTGGCGCATATGGCGTCGCGATGAATATTACCGACAGGAGAAAAACAGAAATTGCACTGGCACAAAGTGAAAAGAAGTATAAAGATCTGTACAATCATATGGTAATGGGATATTCCAGTTATAAAATCATTACCGATGAGGCGAACAACCCGGTCGACTACATCATTATTGAGGTCAATTCCGCTTATGAAAAGATCACCGGACTTAGCCGGGAATCGATCGTCGGTAAAAAGGGGACGGAAGCATTTCCAAATATAAAAAACTCGAGCGTCGACTGGATCGGTTTATTCGGTGAAGTTGCGCTGACCGGAAAAACGGTTTCGATGGAAGTCTATTCAGACATCATGGATCGATGGTACAGCGTATACTACTTTTGCCCCGAGCATGGCTATGTTTCAAGTATTTTTTCTGATATTACAAATCGGGTCGTCATAGAAAGGGAGCTGGAATTCCAAAGAAAGCTTTCAGAAATCATCATTGAAAATATTCCTGACGCGCTTAGTATATACGATAAAGAGGGAAATCTTGTTTTGACGAACCTGGCAGGCCGAAGGCTATATCAAGAGGACAGAAGAAATATATTGGACAATGAACATAATAAGTTTCGATTTTTTGATCTGGACGGCAATGAAATATCCCCGGAAGAAATTCCGACACGCCGGGCATTGCGGGGGGAAACGGTCAACCGGGAAATCGTTGTGATTAAAATGCCGGATAAGGAACAGATTACCGAGGTCAGCGCGGTACCGATTTTTCAGGATCATGAAGTGAAATATTCCATTACGCTTCACCGGGACATTACGGAAACGATAAAGAATCAGAATCTGATTAAAAGCCAGCAGATCGAAATATTGGAAAAAGAAAAAGAAAAAAATGCCGCGCTGGAGCAGGCATTGAAAATGAAAGACGAATTTATTTCCTTGATATCTCATGAACTGAAAACGCCTCTGTCCGTTATCATCGCGGCCCTTCAAACGATGGAACTTGTCTGCGGCAGCGAATTGCCGGAGAAGTCGGTCAAATATCTTGAAAAAATCAAACAAAACTCCAACCGCCAATTGAAGTTGATCAATAATCTGTTGGATTGTACGCGCGCAGGATCGGCGTATTTTAAGATTAATAAGAAAAATATCGATATCATCCTCCTGACGAAAAAAATTATCGAGTCAATTTCAGCTTATGCGGAGAAAAAAGGGATCCAAGTACTATTTGAAACCGCAATGGAGAAGAAAATCATCGGAGTGGACGAAGAACTGTATGAGCGGATCCTTTTGAATCTATTATCCAATGCGGTCAAGTTTACGCCGGGGAAATCCGGTAAATCGATTACGGTTGTTGTAGCGGAGCAGAAAAACGGAAAAGGGGATAAGATCAGCGTGCGGGTGACCGATGAGGGAATCGGGATTCCCGAAGATAAGATCCCTCTGATCTTTGAAAGATTTTGCCAGATTGACAATATCTTTTCCAGAACGGAAGAAGGAACAGGAATCGGTTTATCCCTTGTAAAAATGCTGACCGAGATGATGGGAGGAGAAATCCGGTTGGAAAGCAAAGAGGGGGTTGGCAGCTCGTTTACCATCATTCTGCCTGTAGAAGAATCAGAAGAGGATAAAGCGATCGGACCGAAAACTGAGGACCGGCTTCTTCAGACTACGGCGATCGAGTTTTCGGATATGTATTTGAACACCTGATGCCGGTTGATCGTTTTGACTCGATTCTGCAATTGTAATCTCCCAGTGACTATGATATAACAGAATCGTCATCGCCACAGCCGTAGTCGTTACGATAGCCTATATTATCTATTTCAATTACAAGTCTTTTATCGTTTCACAAAAGGTTTCCAGGCCCGGCGACAAATACGATCCGAATTTTTTCCCCTGAATCAAAAATATTCTGAAACAGAAGGAATATATCAACACACTGACGGAGAATCCGCGGCGTTTATAAAAAGGAGAAAATGAAATGCGTGACATTGATTACGGATTGGTAAACGAAATCGTGGTCGAAGCGGGCTCTCAGCTGAAAACGGCCTGCGGCAAAGACTTGAATTATACCCGAAAAGGCCGGTTTGATTTCGTTACTGAGATGGACGTGAGAATACAAAACCGGCTGATGGAGGAGTTGGACCGCATCGGCGCCGGGTTAAACTTTATATGCGAAGAGAATGAGAAGAACGATCTGGCGTATGACGATGCATGGCTGATCGATCCCATCGACGGCACGACAAATTTTATTCATGGTTATCCCCATTACTGCATCGCTTTGGCGCATGTCCGGGATCGTGAGGTGAAATACGCCGTCATCTACAATCCGGTATCCAAGGAGCTGTTTACGGCGGAAAAGGGAAAAGGCGCCTTTTTAAACGGAAGCAGGATACGCGTGTCGGAGATTCGTCAACTGGAAGCGTCCATTGTCATCGTCGGTTTCCCCTATGACAGGGACAAAGGGGAAGCCGTATTCGAAATGATGAAATCACTGCACAAGAAATGCAGTGATATCAAGCGGCGCGGTTCTGCGTCTCTGGATTTTGCCGATGTGGCATGCGGCAGAGCGGAAGCTTATTTCGAGATGAATTTAAAACCCTGGGATACTGCGCCGGGATATCTGCTGGTCACGGAAGCCGGCGGCAGGGTCCGGTGCTCCGGCGATTTCCTCGGCAGCGGAAACAGCTTTCATGCAATGGCATCCAATGGTCTGACGCAAATCCCCGAATTGGAAGGATTCCTGATGCTCTGATTCGAATCTTCGTATTTCATATCATAATAAAGCGAGCAGAAGAGCCTTCAACCCCCGACGTCATCCGATATACTGGAATGCGGAGGGGATCGGCATGAAAAGGGGAAAGAGATATCTTTATATCCTGTTGGGATTCATCGGTTTGGTGCTTGCCGGTGCTACCGCCGCGACCGTCATCATACAATGGAAATATGAAACAAGCGCTGTTTTAAGCTTTTTTTGCGTTTTCAGCTGGATTTTATACGGCTTTACTGTATTTCAGTCGAAGGCGCCGGAAATACAACCCGATGACCGGGAGCACGATCAATAGAAAGAACTATGCGCAGCCGCATAGTTCCGATTGTTCTATTTATTTTTATTCTTCTTGCTTCGGGAATTCTTTGAATCTTTGCCCGTTGCGTTCTTCGAATCCTTATTTGTAATCGAATTGTCCAGATTCTGACCGCTGCGGTCCGGCTGAGCGAAGTAATTGTCATACGGGTTGTCCTTTGTGTTATCCTTCAGCTCATTTTTCTTCTTGGCGCTCATTTTTTCACCTCCTTATCGTAAGTATTTGCGATCGCCGGACATCTATTCATAGATTTTTAAGAAGGCAGTCAATGGATCGCCTGTTTTCGGAATCGCTTCCCCTCAATCTCAACGGCGGTGATTGCGATCAGGGCATTTCTGTCAAATCCGCTGACGATTTCCCTCAGTTTGGCAATTTCCAGTCTGGTCACGACCGCGAAGATGACAAAGGCCCTGTTTTTATCGTCTATGCTTTCAAAGATCGTAAATTCCCGGCCCAGCCGATCATGGATCGCCTCGGAAATATCTTCATAATAATCCGAAAGGATCAGGACGCCCTTGGTCTCGTTCAGTCCGTCGATGGTGACGTCAATGGCTTTATATGCAACGAAATAGGCGATCAGGGAATACATTGCGTTGTCCCATCCGAATACGACGCCCGCGCTGCTCAGAATGAACAGATTGAAGAACATCACGATCTCGCCGACCGTAAAGGATGTCCGCCGGTCCAGGATGATGGCGATGATTTCCGTACCGTCCAGCGAACCCCCGTTTCTGATGATCAGGCCGACTCCGGCTCCAAGGATTACGCCGCCGAATAACGCAGCCAGAATATAATCGTCGGTCACTTCCGGCAGGGGATGCAGCACGGAGACTCCGACGGAAAGACAAAAAACACCGTAAAGGGTAGAGAGGGCAAAGGTCTTTCCGATTTGAAGGTATCCCCAATATAGGAATGGAAGATTGAGACAGATCAGAAATGCCGCGATCGGAACTCCGCTCAGATAGGAGGCCATAATGGAGATTCCGACGATCCCGCCGTCTATGATGTTATTTGGTATCAGAAATATTTCCAGACCAATGGATGCAAGAGCCGCTCCCAGGGTGATCGCCACCATTTTGTAAAAAATCCTGGTTAAGGTTTTTCTCCTTCGCCTTTTCTCGTGTTTCTTCATGCTTTTTCCCTTCCTTATTTTTTTACGGAACGCTTCGCCGATGTCGTTAGGATTCCCCCAAAAAAAATAGGCATTACCATTCGGTTTTTAGTATTTACTGGAATAGTTTTCAAATTTATGGGGAAAATAAGGAAAATTTTATGAGGAAAGGAGAGATGATATGAAAACAGCCATTGCACTGATCGTTAAGTTTCTTGTAACGATGGCGGCCGCATGGATCGCGTTCATGCTGTTTGGAACGACCGCATTCTGGGCCGCCGCTATCATCGCGCTCTCAGGTACAGTGCTGAACTACCTGCTCGGGGATCTGCTTGTGCTGCCGAGGTTAGGCAATTTTGCGGCTTCCATCTTCGACGGGATCCTGGCCGGAGCTCTTGCATGGGCTATTTTGGCTTATTCCCCCGCAACCTACAATTATATGACTACGGTCTACATTTTTGCGCTGATCGTTGCTGTAGCGGAATTCTTCTTCCATATGTATCTGTTGAGTGCCCATGTTGTCGAAAAGAAGAAAACAGACAACGAACTGTACAAACGAAATAAGGTATCCTACAATACGGAGTCAGGCAAAGAGCTGTTTCCGTTTGGAGGTAAGGCAAGGCCTGGCAATAATGGCGGCCGCACAGGGGAAAACGGAAACAGCGGACTGAAATGATCAAATCGAAAACAGCCGGACGGCAAAACAGTCGCAGGCTGTTTTTTTATCGGTCAAACCGGGTATTCAAGTATTATTCTCCTATCCCATATGGTAATATCTACAATAGAGGATGATAAAAGAATGTGAAACGGAGGGCGACCGATGAAGCTGATCACTTGGAATGTAAACGGATTAAGAGCATGTCTGGGAAAGGGGTTTCTTGAGTTTTGCAAAGAACAGGACCCCGATGTGATCTGTATCCAGGAAACGAAGATGCAGGAAGGACAGAAGGATGTGGTTCTGGAAGGCTATGAACAGTTCTGGAACAGCGCGGAGAAAAAAGGATATTCCGGAACGGCGATTTTTACAAAGCGGAAGCCGGTCGGCGCAAGCTTTGGCATCGATGCTGAGGGACACGATAAAGAAGGGCGGGCGGTTACCCTGGAGTATGACAACTTCTGGCTTGTCAACGAATATGCGCCGAATTCCCAGGAGAAGCTTGCCAGACTCGGGTACAGGATGGAATGGGAGGATGCCTTCCGCGCTTATGTTCAAAAGCTTGACCGCAGGAAGCCTGTCATCATCTGCGGTGACCTCAACGTCGCCCATCAGGAAATCGATTTGAAAAATCCCGCTTCCAACAGGAAAAATGCCGGATTCACCGACGAAGAACGGGCGAAGTTGAGCGAACTTCTGGAGGCCGGTTTTGTCGACAGTTACCGTTACTTGTATCCGGAAGTCACCGGCGTTTATACATGGTGGTCCTACCGGTTCAACGCCAGAGCGAACAACGCGGGATGGAGGATCGATTATTTCATCGTATCCGAGCGGATCAAAGCGAAGATCAATAACGTCGTCATCTATGACCAGGTCATGGGCAGCGACCACTGCCCGGTCTTATTGGATATCGATCTGTAATTTTTTTAACGCCGGGAACTTTTTCCTGCGCGTTCCGTCTTAATAAGTATAAAAGAAAGGAGGTAGAGTGTTTGTGAGAAAATTAGTGAGCATTTTGACTGCAGTCGCTTTGATTCTGACTTCCTCTGTTCCTGCCCTTGCCGTAGAAGCAGCGACAAGCAAGGGTTTAGAACGGGCGATCCTGCAGGTGAAAAGCATAACAACGATACCGGACGATTATAAAAATTTTCAGTATTCTTCGAGTACGTATGAAGAAAACGGAAAAAGCATATCAGTTTGGTATATGAACTGGAACAATGACGATTACAGCGGCGGCATCTCCGCTGCCGGGGAAGACGGCGGATATCTGATCAATTTCAATCAGTATTCCAATAAACAGAAGGAAGGGCTGGGCACGGTAACCAGGGAAGCTGCGCTGAAGAAGGCCGAAGCCTTCCTGGCCAAGGTCAGACCGGACGTGGCTTCCGATCTGCGTCCGATGGCCAATACGGATTACAACACGGGAGACCGGCATTCCTTTCATTTTAAACCGGTCAGGAACGAAGCCATCGTCAATTATGTGGAGGCGAACGTAGAGGTCGATAAATTCACCGGCGATGTAGTCGGCTACCATTATACGGGGTCGTCCGAGGATTTAAGCAGGCTGCCGGATGCAACAGGCGTTATCGGACTGGAAGCGGCACAAAAGGCTTATCTTGAAAAAATAAACGTTGGTCTGAGCTATTATTCCAATTATGATTACAATAAAAGATTGCTGACGGTATTTGCCGCGTACTCAGGCACCAAAACGGCAGGAAAGGCAATCGATGCGAAAACCGGTGAACCGGTAGCCCTTCACAACGATTACATGTTTTATCGAGACGCGGTCGGTATGGGGGGCATGAATAAGATGGCCGATTCCGCAGTGAGCGAGAGTTCGCTGACGAGGGAAGAACTGGCCGCCATTGAGGGTTTGTCCGGGCTGATCACAAAGGAAAAGGCGGAAAGCATTCTCCGCGGAGTGATACCGGGCATTTCATCGGGAACGAAAGTCCTGAACGCAAGCTTAAGCAAAAACTATGCGGAACAGGACAAATATCAGTGGGAAATCGGATTTGACGGCGCTTACGGGGTGGTAAACGCACAAACCGGAGAACTGATATCATTCTACGTTTACAGCGAGGACAGCAGCAAGGGCAGTGCCGGACTCTCGGAACAGAGAGCAAAGGAAAAGGCGGAAGCCTTTATGAAAAAGATGGCTCCGGAAAAGTTCAAGCAGTCAAGATTCTATGAAACTCCGGCTGTACGGCCGTATAGAACGGACAGTCCCGTTACCGATTACAGCTTCAATTATTACAGACAAGTAAACGGGATCGATTTTGTCGGCAATGGGTTTACGGTTATCGTAAACAGGGCAAGCGGGATGATCACCCACTATGACTGCACCTGGTACGACAACGTCACCTTCCCGGTTCTGGATGGCATCATCACGGAAGAACAGGCTTTCAATGCCATCAATGCCAAAAGCAGGATGGGGCTGATGTATAAAAAGATCAATGACGGTGAGCCGGCTCTTGTTTACGATTTCACCGATCCGCCAAACGATTTCCTGATCGATCCGGTCAGCGGCGCAAAGCTTGGATGGGACGGAAAACCTTATAAGGATAGAGCTTTGCCGGAATACACGGATATCAGCGGGCATTGGGCGGAAGCAAAAATACGGAAGCTTCTGGAAAACGGATACTATCTCCAGGGGGAAAAGTTCAATCCGAATCAAAAAATCAACCAGATGAGCTTTTTGAGATATCTGTATTCGCCGATCCAGATGTATTATGACGATGACAGTTTCTATGAAATGTTGATCAGAGACAAGATCGTCATGAAGAGTGAAAAATCACCGTCTGCCGCTCTGACAAGGCAGGACGCGGCAAAGTTTGTCGTCCGTTATCTGGGACAGGGAAAAACGGCGGAGTATCCGGAAATTTTCATCAATCCCTTCAGGGATAAAATATCGGAAGCCTATAAGGGATATGCGGCGATCTGCTATGGTTTGAAAGTCATGCAGGGGGATAACAAGGGACGGTTCAACGGAGCAAATCCGGTCACCAATGCGGAAGCCGCCGCGATCATTTACAATGCGCTGCAGATAAAATAATATTTTCATCGGCTGAAACTAAGAATCCCACCGGAAGCGATCCGATTCCCGGTGGGATTTTTTTCAACGGATATGATATAATGGGATCAGTTCTATTCCGTATCAAGCATCATTATTGAAAGTGAAGGAAAATTCATGAATAAAGTAAGTACTTACCGGAAAAAAATCGAGGCATTGTACGCAGAGAAGAGACCCCGCTCCAGAACTCTTCACCAGGAAGCCTGCAGCTTTCTGCCGGGCGGCGATACCCGAACCGCCACGTTCTTTTATCCGTATCCCCATTATATTGACAGAGGAGAGGGCGCCTGGATCTATGATGTCGATGACAACAAATTGCTGGATTTTCAGAACAATTACACATCGCTGATCCATGGTCATGGCTTTGAGCCGGTCGTACGGGCCGTGCAGGAACAAATCAGAAGAGGAAGCGCATTTACCGCGCCGTTTGAGCTGCAGACGAGATTGGCGAGGCTTCTGACGGAACGTTTCCCCGGGATTGATCTCATACGGTTTACGAATTCCGGGACAGAGGCAAACATGCACGCGCTGCGGATCGCACGCGCCTATACGGGCAAAGCAAAAATCATCAAGACGGAAGGCGGCTATCATGGTACAACGGATGTTTTTGAAGCAAGCGTCGATCCCAATTTGAAAAAAGCCGGATCCCTGGATCATATCAAAGCGGTTCCGGAGAGCCTGGGAGTATCGAAAAACGCTTTGAAAGACGTTCTCGTTGCGCCATTTAATGACATTGAGAGAACGCAAAAAATCATCGAGCAAAATTATCGGGAAACCGCCTGCCTGATCCTGGAACCGGTCATGGGGTCGGCCGGGCAGATCGTTCCCGATCCCGCGTATCTCAAAGCGGTCAGAGAGCTGACGTCCCGATATGATATTCTGCTCATCTTCGACGAGGTCGTTACCGGAAGATTATCCTCCGGCGGCGCCCAAGGCTTGTATCATGTCTTGCCGGACCTGACGACTCTGGGTAAAATTATCGGCGGCGGACTGCCGATCGGAGCCTTCGGCGGCAGAAGAGATATCATGAAAATGTATGACCCCAGAGAGAAGAAGATGTACCATTCCGGGACCTTTAACGGCAATGCGGTTTCCATGGCCGCCGGGTTGGCCGCTATGGAGGCGTACGACACGGAGAAGGTGGATTATGTGAATCGTCTGGGGAGCAAGTTCCGGACGGATCTTAAGAAAGTCATGGAAAAGCTGGGATTAGACATTCAAATCAACGGCGTAGGCTCATTATACAATACGGTCTTTTCAAATAAACCGGTTCGAAGCTACCGGGACATGGCCGCTTCACATGAGGAGCTCAATGAACTGCTGTTCATGACGTTACTTGTAAAGGGTCTGTTCATAGCGCCGCGTGGGATGTTCTGCATGTCGACGGTGATGAAAGAATCGGATATCGATTATGCAGTCGGAGTCATTTCGGAAGCACTTTCCGAAATGATGCCGGTTATCGAAGAAAAAGCGCCTGAATTGGTCCGGTAGATTTTTCCCGAAGAGCTTTCGAATCCATTTCAACGAGATCACGGATCAGCGGATCCCGGATGAGATGTTTCCAAACGGTATGCGTCGCCTTGACAAAGGACGCCTGCAGTTTTATCCTGTCCGCAATGAGCGGGCAGCGGTAGGGTACTTCCACTGGGGAAAGGATCATATGCAATTCCCCGTTTTTCGTAAGGTAGGGCGCCAAAGGATACGTGCGGCACTGGAGCGGCCGCATTTCTCTCGGGCAGTGGGGCGGCGTCTTGCATCGTACGAAGTAGACCTTTCCGAACCAGGAGTGAGGGAAGTCATAATCCTCTGCCTGTTCGACATTCCATTTCAGCCAGTCTTCTTTCTGGGTAAAAAGCTTTTCTTCACCCGGCAGGAGATAGATGCCCATATCGAAATCCAGGCTTTCATCACTGCTTTCGTCGCCGCCGCAGCTGCAGCAGGCTGCAGAGCAAAGCTGCCCGCAGTCACCGGGCAGAGGGCTCACACGATCCAGCAGGCGATAGATGGCCTTGTATGTTGTTTTTCTGATTCTGCTTTTCATAACAAGGGTATTATAACATGCAGCTTGGCGTTGTAAACATATTATATGGAATATGCATAGCGAAAACACCCTGCGAAAACGCCCTGCGGAAACGGCCTGCGGCTTCCAGTTCTCTTGCAGCGGAAAAGAACAGGCTTTCTTTTTTTTGATTTTGGGGGTCCGTTATGTTATAATGAATCCGCTGATTTAAATGCGGCGAAGCCGCAAGGTAGATTCAATATATCATGCCTTTGGAGCAGAGAGGCATGATATAAGAAATCCACGTAACAGCTACTTTAATTCAGGCAGGAGGATGCGGACAAATCTATGAAATTAGGGATTGATATCGGTTCAACGACGGTTAAGCTCGTTCTGACAGACCGCAATAACAAGATCGTATTCAGCAGATATGAACGGCATATGTCAAACGTATTTGAGAAAGTTTCCGAACTCATGCTGCAGCTATACGATACTTTTAAAGATATTCAGACCACAGTCGCCATTACCGGCTCGGGAGGGCTGGCTTTATCGACAGTTCTCGGGATCCCGTTCGAGCAGGAGGTAGTTGCCTGCAGCACTGCCGTGGAGGCGCTGATTCCCGATACGGACGTCGCCATTGAACTGGGCGGCGAAGATGCTAAGATCACCTTCTACGGTGCGACTATCGAACAGAGGATGAACGGGACCTGCGCCGGCGGCACCGGCGCTTTCATCGACCAGATGGCGGTCCTGCTCAATACGGACGCCCAGGGGCTCAATGAAGCCGCTAAGAACTATAAATTGCTTTACCCCATCGCTGCAAGATGCGGCGTCTTTGCCAAAACCGATATCCAGCCGCTGATCAACGAAGGGGCGAGTATCGAGGACCTTTCTGCGTCTATTTTTCAGGCTGTGGTGAACCAGACCATCAGTGGCCTTGCCTGCGGCAGGACGATCCGGGGGAATGTGGCCTTTCTCGGAGGCCCGCTGTCATTCCTTTCGGAACTGAGGAAACGGTTTATCGAAACCCTTGAATTAAAGCCGGAACAGATCTTCTTCCCGGAAAATTCACAATATTATGTGGCGATCGGCGCGGCCATGCTGTCGGCGAAATATCCGCCGGTCAGCGTGGAGAGCATTTTATCGAAGATTGATCAGGCGGATCTCAGCATGCTTTCCGAAACAAAGCATATGGAGCCTTTATTCAAGGATTTCAATGATTTTCAGATATTCAAGAGCCGCCACGAAAAGAATAAAATCAAACGAAGAGACATCAGGAGGGCAAGAGGCCGGGTATACCTCGGAATCGACGCCGGCTCGACCACAACAAAGGCCGCACTGATCGACGACGAAAAATACCTGCTTTATTCCTTCTATAAAAACAACGAGGGGAAGCCCCTGGAGGCGACCATGGTCATGCTGAGGGAGCTTTATTCCCTGCTGCCTGACAGCGCTTATATCGCCAATGCTTCGGTGACGGGATACGGGGAAGGGCTGATCAAGGCCGCTTTCAACGTGGATATGGGAGAAATCGAGACGATGGCCCATTACAAAGCGGCGGAGGAATTTCTGCCCGGCGTCGATTTCATCCTGGATATCGGCGGACAGGATATGAAATGCATGAAGATCAAAGACGGAGCGATCTATAACATCATGCTCAACGAAGCATGCTCCTCCGGTTGCGGATCGTTTATCGAAACCTATTCCAAATCTGTCAATATGAGCGTGGAGGCCTTCGCCAAGGAAGGCCTGTTTGCAGAGCATCCCGTAGATTTGGGAACCCGCTGTACCGTCTTTATGAATTCGAAGGTTAAGCAGGCGCAAAAGGAAGGAGCGACAATCGGAGACATCTCCGCGGGACTGTCCCATTCCGTCATAAAGAATGCGCTCTATAAGGTAATCAAGCTCCGTGACACCGACGAAGCGGGAAACAAGATCGTGGTACAGGGGGGGACCTTCCTGAACGATTCCGTCCTGAGAAGCATTGAGCAGATCATCGGCCGGAATGTCGTCAGACCGGATATTGCCGGAATCATGGGAGCATACGGTTCCGCGCTGATCGCAAAGGAAAACTACGTTGAGGGAACAGAGTCCGGAATTATCAAGCCTTCCGAAATGGAATGCTTTACTGTGATCAATACCCATACCCGCTGCAAGGGCTGCCAGAATAATTGCCTCCTGACCATCAATAAATTCAACGACGGGGGGAAATTTATCACCGGAAACCGGTGTGAAAAGGGAGCGGGCCTTGAAAAGAAAGGGGAACATCTGCCGAATCTCTTTGAATATAAGTATAAACGGCTCTTTTCCTATGAGCCGCTTGACGAAGCATATGCTTCCCGGGGGACGGTGGGATCCCGCGCGTGTTGAACATGCACGAAAACTACCCGTTCTGGTTTACTTTCTTCACCAAACTGGGATTTCGCGTCGTGCTGTCACCGCCATCCTCGAAGGAGATCTATGAAAGCGGAATGGAGACCATTTCCTCCGATACGGCATGCTATCCTGCCAAATTGGTGCACGGACATATAAAATGGTTAGTTAACAATGGCATTAAATGGATATTTTACCCATGCATCAATTATGAGATGATTGAGGACCCGACTGCCCCGAATCATTACAACTGCCCAATTGTGGCCACATATCCCGAAGTGATCGCCAATAATATGGACGACATCTTTGCTGAAAACGATGTGCTGTTCAGCCATCCGTTCCTGCCCTACGACGACGACGTCAGACTGGCCCGGCAGCTGTATGAACTGCTGAGGCCCCTTCATATCGGTTTCAATGAAATCAGCAAGGCGGTCAAGGAAGGAAGAAAAGAAGACAAACGATTCAAGGACGACATCAAGAAGCAGGGCGCCTATGCCATCAAATATATTAAAGACAACAACAAAAAAGCAGTGATCCTGGCCGGAAGGCCGTATCATCTGGATCCGGAAATCAACCACGGGATCGATCAACTGATCAATTCCTTCGGAATGGCGGTTGTGACAGAGGACTCTGTCGCCCACTTTACGAAGCTGCTTCGGCCGATTCGGGTTCTGGATCAGTGGATGTACCATTCCAGACTGTACCGGGCCGCCGAAGTAGCCGGCAGAAACGATGATATCGAACTGGTTCAGCTCAATTCCTTCGGCTGCGGTCTGGACGCGGTAACCACCGATCAGGTGGAGGAACTGCTGAAGGATAAAAACAAGCTGTATACCGTATTGAAAATTGACGAGGGTTCCAACCTCGGAGCGGCAAAGATCAGGATACGATCCCTGAAAGCCGCCATGGAGGAACGGGAAAAGAACAACATTAAACACAGATTGGAAAGCAAGCCTTTCAGCCGGATTCTCTTTACAAGAAAGATGAAAAAACAATATACCATGATCATTCCGCAGATGTCGCCCATCCATTTCCAATTCCTCGAGCCTGCGCTGAATCATAGCGGATATCAGGTTGAGCTGCTTCCGTCCGTCGACAAGCATGCCGTCGAGGAAGGGTTGAAATACATCAATAACGACGCCTGTTTTCCGACTATCGTTTCCCTGGGACAGATCATTTCCGCGCTGAAATCCGGCAAGTACGATCTGAACAGAACTGCGGTGGCCATGTCACAGACCGGAGGAGGCTGCCGGGCCAGCAACTATGTGGCATTGCTCAGAAAGGCATTGAAGGATCTGAAGATGGAACAGGTCCCCGTAGTCTCGGTTAATATAGCAGGATTGGAGAAGAACCCTGGCTTTCGGCTAACGATGCCGATGATCAAGCGCGTATTGATGGCAATGATTTACGGCGACGTGCTCATGAGGGTCCTCTATGCGACGAGGCCTTATGAAGCGGTTAAGGGCTCGGCAAACGAATTGTTTGAAAAATGGTCCCATAAGGCAAAGCTCAATATCGAAAAGGGCAGTTTCGGGAAGTTTAAAAAATACATCAGGCAAATCGTCAGAGATTTTGACAGCCTGCCCCTTCTGGACATCAGAAAGCCGAAGGTCGGCGTCGTCGGCGAGATCCTTGTAAAATATCATCCCACCGCGAATAACGACATCGTGGGAATCATTGAAGAAGAGGGCGGCGAAGCTGTCGTGCTCGACCTGCTGGATTTCTTTCTGTATGGCATGTACAGCAAGGAATTCAATTTCAGAAAGCTGTCGGGAAAATACAAGACCATGCTCGGAAACGCCATGGCGATCCACCTGGTGGAACGGTTTCGCAAGCCGGCCAGAGAAGCGCTTCACCAAAGCAAACGGTTTGAGCCGCCGCTCTTTATCCGGGAAATGGCGGAAAAGGCCGGCAGGATTCTTTCCCTTGGCAACCAATGCGGGGAAGGCTGGCTGTTAACCGGTGAAATGGTCGAGCTTCTCGATAACGGCGTGGAAAACATCGTATGCCTTCAGCCCTTCGCCTGCCTGCCGAATCACGTTACCGGCAAGGGAATGATGAAAGCGTTGAGAAAGTACAGTCCAAATGCAAATATCGCCGCCATCGACTACGACCCGGGCGCCAGCGACGTCAATCAATTGAACCGCATCAAGCTCATGATGGCCACAGCCTATAAAAATCTGGAGAAAGAGAAGATGGATTTGTAATGTGACCTTCATTGTGGTACAATAAGCTGTAAAAAAAAAGAAACCGGATACAGACAGGAGGATTGTTTGATGGGGAGACATGGAACAATTGCAAACAGAAAGGCTTCTCAGGATTCTAAGAGAGCCCAGATCTTTACAAAATATGCCAGGGCTATTACTGTAGCCGCAAAGGCAGGCGGCGACCCTGATTATAATATGTCTTTAAAGCATGCCATCGATAAGGCGAAGAGCATCAATATGCCCAACGACAATATCATCAGGGCGATCAAAAAAGGGACGGGTGAGCTCGCGGGCGAATCCTATGAACCCGGAAGCTTTGAAGGGTATGGAGCGGGCGGAGTCGCCGTTATCGTCGACGTGCTGACCGATAATAAAAACAGAACGACGGCCGCCATGAAGCATGCCTTTGATAAATACGGCGGAAATCTCGGTGTTCCGGGGTGCGTATCCTATATGTTTGAAAGGAAAGGAATCATCCTCATCGAAAAGACGCCCGGGGTCGATGAAGACGCTTTGATGGAAGCAGCGCTCGAAGCCGGCGCAGACGATATGATCACCCATGATGACGCCTTTGAAATCCAGACGACGCCCGACGCGTTCAGTGCCGTATCGGAAGCGTTGAAGGCGGCGGGCTATGAATTCGTGGAGGCGGATATCGACTACGTCCCGTCCATGGAAACCGCACCCACCGACGAACAAGCCATCAAGAACCTGAAAAAGATGATCGAGGTCCTTGAGGACAACGACGACGTCCAGAAGGTATACCATAACTGCAGCCTGGATCTGGAAGCAATATAATTAGTTCATAATTTGAAACATTACAACCGACAGTTGTAAAACCTGCCTTGATCTGGGGATCATGACAGGTTTTTTCTATATAATTTGCCATATTCTGTCGAATATTGCTTCCTTTATGGTGTAGATTGCCGGAGAAAGTTGTTATATTATAGATTTTAATAAGAAACCTTCTCCGGGAGTAACACCATGCTAAGGACATCCCTATTTTTTATCGTAATCACCGCAATCTTTCTGTGCCCTGCAATACCGATTCCAGTGAGAGGCATGACCGGCGTCATTTTTATTATCATCAGCGCCGCGGAAACAAGCATGAAAGGCGGCATGATAACGGCTATCTTCTTAAGCGGTTTGCAGTTCATCAATTTTTTATTGAATAACAATATAGATTTTCAAATAAAGCCCGTAAATGTAGTGATGGGGATTCTGATGTACTGTTTTGTCGCGTTTTATTTCGGCCGCTGTGCTGATAAGCTGAAGAATAATAACAGGGAACTTCAGATGGAAATCGAAATGAGAAAAAACATCGAAAAGGATCTGAAGGAAAACCTGGCGCTGCTGGAAAGCCTGATGAGCACGCTGCCGACTCCCGTCTGCTTCAAGGATCTCCAATTCCGGTTTACCGGCTGCAATTCCGCCTATGAGGAATATTTCGGACTCCGTGAGAAAGAAATCATCGGAAAAACCGCCCATGAACTGTTTCCCCGCGATATGGCGGACGTCTGCGTGCAGATGGACATCGATCTGCTTGATAAAAAGATCAAGCAAGCGCGGGAGTCCGGCTTTCTCTCGAAGGATGGCGGCTGGAAGTATTTTGTTTTCACCAAGGCATTGCTTTCCGACGATCAAGGAAATCCCACAGGGATTGTCAGCGTTTTTCTCGATACGACGGAGCAGAAAGAGCATGAAAAGCTGAAGCGTTCCATGGAAGAGGAAATGATGATCATCGCTGAA
>ENA-UOYA01002711-UOYA01002711.1-activated-sludge-metagenome-genome-assembly--contig:-NODE-2711-length-16804-cov-10.785838_pt1 | contig 16804 bp, 15 predicted proteins | sample MGYA00238163_ERZ764804 | MGnify/ENA primary metagenome ERZ764804 (study PRJEB28919, sample SAMN05720223) | activated sludge metagenome | isolation source: Anaerobic digester | place: Hong Kong... | reverse complement strand
CTCGCAATACGTTGCTCATCATGATTCTCCAAAAAATACAACATGTGATCATTGATATCACATGTAGATTGCCATTGATAGGTGAGAGACGAAGCTGGACGGTCGCCACGAATCACAGCACGCATACAATCGTACATCCCGACTTTATCGTACAGATAGTCGAAACCGCTGGCGATATAATTGTGATATTGTGCCGGATCATAGACCTCACCGATGAAAATCAAATTCGGAAACCGATTCTTTAATATCTTTGTTGCATAAGACCAAAAAGCTGTAGGGACCATTTCCGCCATATCACAACGGAAGCCATCAATTCCTTTCGATGCCCAATATAACAAGATGTCAGTCATCTTGAGCCACGTATTAGGTATCGGATCAAAATGGTAACTGCGTCCATCGCTATAATCGACGCCATAGTTCAACTTAATCGTCTCATACCAATCATTTATGCCTGGGCAATTATCAAATCTGTCGTTGCCCGTTGCTTTTGCAGGGTATTCGTAATAAGGTTCAGTTGCACTTTGTTTCAAATCGAACCAAGGCTTGAACTCCTGATTGGGGCAATAATAGAAATTATTACGTATATCAAAAGTCTTATTGATGTTATCATTCTCGCCTAAATCTTCCACATTGGAAGGCTTCATAACAGAATGATACTGACGTGCCACATGATTCGGTACGAAATCCATGATGACTTTCATACCCTCTTCATGTGTCCGGGAAATCAGGCTTTCCCACTCATGCATTCTATTATCGACATCCTCTGCAATATCCGGATCTATATCATAATAGTCTGTAATTGCGTATGGCGAACCCGCCTTTCCTTTGATGACAGCAGGATGTTGTCTGGGAATACCATATTTTGTGTAGTCTGTTTCTGATGCATGACGTATGACACCAGTAAACCAGATATGGGTAACACCCATATCATGGATTCGACGTAAGATATTAGTGTCAAAGTCGTTCATCTTTCCGCAACCATTTTCGGAAATCGTTCCGTTCTCTTTACATGTCAGGTTCCGATTTCCGAAAAGTCGCGTTAAGATTTGGTAAATTATTATTTTTTTGTTCACCTTTTGCTATTATATCCCTCCCGAAAATAAGGAGAGTTCCAGAATTATTTTATTAAGCCTCTATTCCGTGAGCGCTTACGGCCTTGTCAATTCTTCCAATCATGCCTTGCAATGCCTTGCCTGGTCCACATTCTGTGAAATCATCTGCACCATCAGCAATCATGTTCTGTACGCTGTAGGTCCAACGGACACTACTTGTCAACTGTGCAATAAGATTTGATTTGATTTCAGCAGGATTTGTATGAGGCTTGCCATCTACATTCTGATAAATAGGACATTTAGGTTCATTAAACATTGTACGCTCGATTGCAGCCTCAAGTTCATCTTTGGCGGGTTGCATCAGTGGAGAATGGAAAGCGCCACCGACTTTAAGAGGCAAAGCACGCTTAGCTCCAGCTGCCTTCAGTTTTTCACATGCCACATTAATAGCATTGACATCACCGGATATAACAAGTTGTCCTGGACAATTGTAATTTGCAGGTACAACCACATCACCTGGTTTGCTGACCTCTGCACACACAGCCTCAACTTTATCATCAGAGAGTCCAATGATAGCAGCCATCGTACCTGGCGCAGCCTCACATGCTTTCTGCATAGCCATTGCACGGGCATAGACTAGTCTCAAACCATCTTCAAAACTCAAGGCACCTGTTGCAACTAAAGCTGAGAACTCACCCAAAGAATGTCCGGCAGCCATTGATGGCTCAAAAGCATCTCCCAAACATAATGCACTGATCACACTGTGCAGAAATACAGCTGGCTGAGTAACTTTAGTTTGTTTTAATTCCTCATCAGTACCATTAAACATAATATCTGTTATACTGAAACCAAGAATTTCATTAGCCTTATCGAAAAGTTCTTTTGCTAAAGGATTGCTATCGTAGAGATCTTTACCCATACCTACGAACTGAGCTCCCTGTCCGGGAAATACAAATGCTTTCATTTTGTCTTAACTATTTTATTATTAATATTATAGGCTGCAAAATTAATAAAAAAATAGCAGATTACACAGACAAATACCCATTTAATTAAATATACTTATATTATTCACACTAAATATAATGTTGTGATAAGGCTAGAATAAAAAATAATGAACGCCCCCGTTTCTACATCCACAGATAATGCGTCTCTATTGATAAAGAAATTCTATATGAATAACGCATTGTCGACATATAAAGTCTGGAATACTTTATCTGAATAGCCGATTCATGTAGTATTTAAGTATAAGAATGTATAAGAGTACACTTGGGGATTATGATTAAAAAAATCCCGATCATCTAACATCGTTAGTGATCGGGATTCATATAGATATGCTTTACAGTGCAATATTATTCTGCTGCTGGTGCTTCTTCCTCTGCAACAGGAGCTTCCTCTGCAGGAGTCTCAGCTACAGGAGCTTTTGCCTCAGGAGCCTTAGCTGCGGGAGCATTCTCTGCAACAACAGTTACAGGAACCTTAAGCTCAACATCCTTGTGGAAGTGAATAGTAGCTTCAAATTCACCAACTTTCTTGATATCGTGCATAGTAATAATCTTGCGATCAATATCAAAACCTTTTTTCTTAAGTTCATCAGCTACAGTAGCAGCATTTACAGAACCGTATGTAACACCTGTAGCAGAAACTTTTGCTTCAATCACAAGTGCAACGTCCTTCAATGCTTCAGCTTTCTTCTCTGCTTCAGCCTTAACAGCAGCCAACTTATGAGCCTGCTGCTTCAAGTTCTCTGCAAGAATCTTTTTAGCTGTAACAGAAGCGATGACTGCCTTACCTGTAGGAATCAGGAAATTACGGCCATAACCACTCTTTACAGTTACAATATCATTTTTGTAACCTAATCCTATAATATCTTCTTTCAGTATTAATTCCATTCTTTGCCCTCCTTATTATTTCATCAAATCGGTTACGTAAGGAAGCAGAGCGATTTGGCGTGCACGCTTTATAGCCTGAGCCACACGACGCTGATACTTCAGAGATGTTCCTGTGATGCGGCGAGGAAGGATCTTTCCCTGCTCATTCAAGAATTTCTTCAAGAATTCAGGATCTTTAAAGTCAATGTACTTGATACCGCTCTTCTTGAAACGGCAATACTTTTTCTTTTTTGTGTCCACTGAAGGTGGAGTCAAATAACGAATTTCAGATGATTTCTGCTCTGCCATAATTAAGCCTCCTCTTTTTTACCAAATTTGTTTCTTCTCTTCTCAGCATACAGTGCTGCATACTTGTCAAGCTTGACAGTGATGAAGCGAATAACTTTCTCATCACGGCGATAGCCTGTTTCGAGAGTATTAACGATTGTTGGCTCTGCTTTGAATTCCAATAGGCAATAGAAGCCTGTGGATTTCTTCTGAATAGCATAAGCCATCTTCTTCAGTCCCCAGGTCTCCTCATTCAGAATCTCAGCACCATTATCGGTGAGCAGTTTCTTGAATTTAGCGACCGTTTCCTTCATCTGTTCATCAGACAAAACGGGAGTCAAAATGAAAACGGTTTCGTATTGATTCATACTACTTTAAATTGATTAATTAATTAATAAATACGCATTTATCCAAAATGCGGTGCAAAAGTACTCTTTTTTTTTGACTTGACCAAATATTTTTTGTACTTTCGCCACCAAATAGAATATAAAATGAAAAAATACATCAAATACATCGGTTTACCTCTGGTATATACAGGGGTCGCATTGTTAACGGTTTGCTATATTGCAGGATGGACAAACAAAAATGCCCCGCTATTCGTCGGCATCATATTAATTATTGCCGGAATAGCAGGACATATATATTCGGTCAAAAAACAAAGCAAGTATTAATCCTCTTCTGGAGTGATTAGCTTATATCCCTTACCATGGATATTGATGATTTCAATCTGATCATCATCTTTCAGATGTTTACGCAATTTCGTGATGTATACATCCATTGAACGAGCATTGAAATAATTGTCATCAATCCAAATGGTCTTCAAAGCGAAATCACGCTGTAATATTTCGTTTGCATGAGAGCAAAGCAGTGCCAACAACTCATTTTCCTTGGTGGTCAATTTCGTTTGTTTTTCACCAATAATCAGCAATTGCTTCTGTGTATCAAATGTGAAACGTCCAATGTGATAAACAGAACTCTCTTTATTCTTCTTTCCACGTACACGACGTAAGATTGCTTCTATACGCAATACCAACTCTTCCATGGAGAATGGTTTCGTGATATAATCGTCGGCACCGATCTTGAAGCCTTCCAAAATATCATCTTTCAATGTCTTAGCTGTCAAGAAGATGATTGGCATTTCTGCATTGGCTTGACGTATTTCCTGAGCCAAAGTGAAACCGTCTTTCTTTGGCATCATTACATCAAGAACGCAAATATCAAACTTGCTCTTCAAGAAAGCCTTATAACCAGCCTCGCCATCAGGACAAAGTTCTGCTGTATAACCTTTAGCCTGTAAATACTCACGAAGCAACATGCCCAGATTTTCATCATCTTCGCACAACAAAATTTTCAATTTCTCGTCCATAGTCTTATTGTTTTTAATTTATTAATATTTATCGAATTAATTCTAATCTTCCTTGATTACTGGCAATTTAATAGTGAACTTAGTTCCTTTCCCATATTCACTCTCAATTTTGATCTCTCCGCTATGCAAATCAACAATCTTCTTCACATAAGCAAGACCTAAGCCAAATCCCTTCACGTCATGTACGTTTCCAGTATGTACCCTATAGAATTTTTCGAAGACTTTCTTCAAATTCTCTTTCTTGATACCTTGTCCTGTATCCTTTATAGACAGATACAGATGCTCTTCGTCATTCCATGTCTTCAGATAGACGTCCAATGGCTGATCGGGCTTGCGATACTTTACGGCATTGTCCAAGAGATTAAATATCGCATTCTGGAAATGCATCTCGTCAACATATATTGCTGAATCTATCGCCTCAATTTCTGTATATATCTTTCCTCCTGTATGCTCCACCCTCAAGGTAAACGAGTTGGCTATATTTTCTACCATCTCATTCAAGTCAAGTTGCTTTTTCTTGAAGATAGCCTTCTTACGGTCAAACATAGACATCTGCAAGACTTTCTCAACAAGGAATCTCAAACGTTTTGACTCATCAGTAATCACGCCACCCAGATGTTTCATCATTGCCGGACTCTTGGTCACAGTTTCATCATTTAGCATTTGCGCCGCCAATGAAATACTTGCAATTGGAGTCTTCAATTCATGCGTCATGTTATTGATGAAGTCATTCTTTATCTCTGTATACCTCTTCTGACGGAATATAATGACGATAGTGAATACGAATGTAATGAGCAAAACAAAAGTAAATATCACTGATGGGATCATAAACCTTATCGAAGAGTATATGTAACTGTTCATATCCGGGAAATGTATTTTCACCACGCCCATCTTTGAAGCAGGGTCATTACGGAACAAAACTTGCGAATAGGTATATTCCTCACCATCATCCGTGTAATCCGGACAACGATATACTTCTCTTCCATCTTGAGTGGAAACAGTAAAATGATATGGTATGTTTATTCCATTATTCATCAGTTCGGCTTTCAAATCCTGATCAAGAAGTTTGAAATTGATACGTTCCTTCAATGGTTTGTCCGATGCCGAATACAATATAGAATACACCACTTCATCAAGTAATGCCTTTTGATAGACATAGCGATTCTTTACTATCTCCTGCATTGACTTAGAAGCTTCCGAAAGGGAATTCTTATCATTGCGCAGAATCATGGCCTTGGGCATCTGTGAAGGCTTTGCCGTTATCGTCTTCAATTCGAATGAAGAATAAATGGTGCCATCCTTTCCTGCCACAGAATACTGATGAGACTGTTGAACCGTACCATCAGGTTGACCTGTACGGGAGCCAACGGAATCCTGCTTATATGCCCTTCGCTCAGTCTCATTGATATCTTTCTCCAAATATCTGAGAGTCTCGTTCAATTCCAAATTACGCGATGCCTGATAAAGTGCTCTATTGACAGATTCGTCAAACTGTTCCTTCTTCATATTTGCCATCTCCTGTATGTATTTAAGTTGCAGGAAAAGCAAAGCGAGGAACGAAAATCCCATTATTATTGCAATTGTCCAAATAGTTTTCTTTTTCATATCGGCAAAGATAGTTTAAATATTAACACGTTAACACTTAAATGTTAACTAATTAGGTTGTATTTAACATAATTAACCAAATCAATAGTTTTTAGTTGACTATATGCACATAACTCAACGTCAATATTCATACAAATATGGTACAAAAAACCCCACATTTGAGAGAATGTGGGGATTGAAAGAATATAAAAGAACTATTCCTTTCTAATTATTTGTTTTCCTCAGAAGTTTGTTCTTCTTCGTGTTCTTTGATAAGAGTCTGCTGAACATCGTTAGGAACAAGTTCGTAACTAGCAAACTTAGTTGTGAAAGAAGCACGACCACCAGTAATAGAACTCAAAGAAATGCTATAGTTTGAAAGTTCCTTGAGTGGTATTTTGGCTTGCAGTTTTTGATAACCTGCCTCACTATCCATACCCATAATCATGGCTCTTCTTCCTTGCAAATCACTCATTACGTCACCCATGAAATCGGACGGAACGAAGACTTCCAAATCATATATAGGTTCAAGAATCTTTGGACCTGCATTTTTGAAGGCGTCTGAGAATGCATGACGAGCAGCAAGCATGAATGAAAGTTCATTTGAATCTACCGGGTGCATCTTTCCATCATATACTGTGACACGAACATCGCGAGCATAACTACCCGTCAGAGGTCCATGTTCCATACAATCCATCACACCTTTTAAGATAGCAGGCATGAAACGAGCGTCAATGGCACCACCAACGACTGAATTAAGGAATACAAGTTTACCACCCCAATCCAAAGAAATTTCTTCTTTGCCTTTAATATTCATCTTGAATTCCTGACCGTTAAACTTATATGTTGTTGGATCAGGCATTCCTTCTGCATAAGGCTCAATAATGAGATGAACTTCACCGAACTGACCTGCACCACCTGATTGTTTTTTGTGTCTATAATCAGCGCGTGCACTCTTTGTGATTGTTTCACGATAAGGAATCTTCGGTTCTCCGAATTTCACTTGAATCTTCTCATTATTTTCAAGACGCCACTTCAATGTACGGAGATGGAATTCACCCTGACCATGGACAATAGTCTGACGCAACTCTTTGCTCTGTTCTACAACCCATGTTGGATCTTCCTGACGCATCTTTAACATTGCAGCCATCAACTTCTCTGTTTCTGAAGAATTTACGGCCTTCACTGAACGAGAATATTTGGAATTAGGGTATTTAATGAAATCAAAACGGTTATCAACATCCTTACCATTCAACGTATTTCCCGTCTTAACGTCTTTAAGTTTCACCGTGCAACCGATATCTCCTGCATTGAGTTGGTCAACTGGTATACGGTTGGCACCTGCACAAGCATAAATCTGTCCTATGCGCTCTTTCGAACCACGGTCTGCATTTGTCAAGTCGTCACCAGCCTTTATGTTTCCACTCATTACTTTGAAATAAGAAACCTCACCAATATGCGGTTCCAAACCTGTCTTAAAGAAATAAACAGACTCCGCCCCATTCTCATCAGGTGTGATTTCCTCACCACGAGTATTATGCAGTTTAGGCATCTCACTTACGAATGGCACAACATTTCCAAGGAATTCCATCAGTCGACGTACACCCATGTCCTTACCTGCACAAACACAGAAAACTGGGAAGAGAGAACGTGTGATAAGTCCCTTACGGATACCTTCGCGCATCTCGTCCTCTGTGAGGCTCTCCTCTTCAAAGAACTTCTCCATCAAGGATTCGTCATTCTCTGCAGCAGATTCTACCAAAGTCTTATGGAGTTCCATAGCCTTATCCATTTCTTCTGCAGGGATATCCTCAATAATAGGAGCTCCACCCTCAGGCTTCCATGAATATTTTTTCATAAGAAGGACATCAATGAGAGAGTTAAAGCCGGGACCTGTCTGAATCGGATATTGGATTTGGACACACTTGGAACCATATATTTCCTTCATATTGTTGATGATGGAATCAAAATCACATTTATCTGAATCCAACTGATTGACTAAGAAAATAACTGGTTTATTCAATTTATCCGTATAACGGAAGCAATTCTGTGTCCCGACTTCCGGTCCATACTGACCATTGATTAAGATGACGGCCTGATCTGTTACATTGAGAGCCGTGATTGCTCCACCGACAAAGTCATCAGATCCTGGGCAATCAATAATATTAAGCTTTTTGTTGTTCCATTCCACATGGAATACGGTTGGAAATACCGAATATCCATATTCCTGCTCTACAGGGAAATAATCACTTACCGTGTTCTTAGCCTCTACTGTTCCACGACGTTTGATTATACCACTCTCAAAAAGCATTGACTCGGCAAGAGTAGTCTTGCCGGAACCCGCACTGCCAAGCAAGGCAATGTTTTTAATCTCGTTTGTTTGATAAACTCTCATATCAAAAGATTTAAAGTGTTAGTAATATATTATTTCACGGTTTCGTGGGTATATAACCCATATCGCCGTCTAAGTTAGTTATTTTTATACAAATAGCCAAAAGAAATTCCACAAAAGTGATAATCTTTTAAAACATATTAGTATTTTTGTATCGAAATTGATAGTTGATGCACCAAATCATTGATTTGACATTTAATCCGATTTTATCCATATTATATAATGTCAGGACTATATCTACATATTCCATTTTGTGCCAGTCGATGTATCTATTGCGGTTTCTATTCTACAACTAATAGGGATCTGCAAGACAGATATGTTGAGATGCTTTGCAAAGAAATGGAAATACGCAAACAATATCTTGCAGAATCTGGTGACAATCAGATTTCCACCGTGTATTTAGGTGGAGGTACTCCATCGCAATTATCCGCCGCCAATCTAGATAAACTTTTCAATACGATTGATCGACTTTACGGCATCTCTGGACTAGATGAAGTGACAATGGAATGCAATCCCGATGATGTTACTCCCCAATACGTTGAAATATTGAAACGGTTACCCGTAAATAGAGTCAGCATGGGAGCTCAATCATTCTCTGATAAACGTTTAAAATTTCTAAGACGCAGACATACATCGCAAGAAGTTGAACAGGCAGTAGATTTATTAAAAGGTATAGGAATATCAAATATTAGTATCGACCTGATATTCGGTTTCCCAAATGAGACGATAGAAGAATGGACAACTGATATCGAAAGAGCTATTGGTTTAGATGTAAAACATCTTTCCGCATACAGTCTGATGTATGAGGAAGGTACGCCTCTGTACCGCATGAAGCAACAAGGTGAGTTGAAGGAAATCGATGAAGACACAAGTTTGCAAATGTACAACGAACTTATCGACCGACTTACCGCCGTAGGGTTCGAGCATTATGAGATAAGCAATTTCGCCATACCTGGCTACCGTTCAAAACACAACAGCAGTTACTGGCACGCTATACCATACATTGGCATTGGTGCTTCCGCACATTCTTATGATAAGAAATCGCGCCAATGGAATATTTCCGACATCAATAAATACATGGAAACAATTGAAAAGGGCAATATACCAATGGAACGTGAATTACTTGATGACGACACGAAATACGATGATCTGGTCACGACCGCTTTACGAACCATAGACGGCATTGATTTATTATCATTGGATTCAATGCACAAAGATTATCTTATGGATAATGCCAGGCAATACATAGACAGAAAGCTGATGGAGGTCAAAGACAACAAATTAAGACTAACACGAAGCGGTCTGTTCATTAGCGATACCATCATGAGTGATTTAATGAAAATATAAAGGATATGGACAAGAATGAATTTGAAAAATATTGGAAAGAAAACCGTGAACAGATTTTGAGCAAAAACGACGAATATGTCAAGGCAAAAAACTGTTTCAAGATGACATCGGGGGCCGACTGGTTACTGTTTGCTTTCCCCGTGGTAGCTGGAATCCTGTTTATGAACTACTGCCCCATCAAACACGAACTGCTAAAATGGCTAGCCAGTGCCGTTGTCACAATCATTATTTTCGTAATATGTGTATGGATCAAATCCATGACATCGGACAGTTCGTCACCTGAAGAACTTGAACAAAAAATAAAAGAACAAGTCAAAAAACAAATGTCGGGACAGGTCTAATACCTGCCCCGATTAAATTATTACTCTGTAGCCTTCTCTTTGTCTAAAGGCAAAACCAGATTGAGGAAAACGCCGACGATAGCGGACAAACCGATTCCACTCATCGAGAAATTACCAAAAGAAAAAATAGCGCCACCGATTCCCGTAGTAAGAGTGATGGAAATAATCAATATGTTTCTGGTCTTATTCAAATCCACATGATGCTGAATAAGATTCTGAATACCAACACTTGCTATGGTACCGAAAAGCAACAACATGATACCACCAAGTACTGCTGAAGGAATTGACTGCAACAGCGCATTGAGTTTCCCAATCACCGAGAAGATGATTGCCGTGGCAGCAGCAATACGAATGACGAAAGCATTTGTAATCTTCGTGATAGACATTGCACCCGTAACCTCAGAATATGTTGTTACTGGAGGACCTGCTAGCAAAGCGGCAGCCAAACATGCCAGACCATCGCCAAGCAAAGTGCGATGCAATCCTGGGTCTTTCACAAAATCCTTGTCTGCTACCGCACTAACCACATACACATCACCAATATGTTCAATCACAGGAGCGATCGCAACAGGAATCATAAACAGGAATGGCTGCCATGAAAATTCTGGCAGATGGAAATGGGATATAGATGTGGGCAGCGCAAACCATGGTGCTGCTTCGACTGTTGAGAAATCGACAAGTCCCATGCAACATGCTGCAATATAACCGACAATAATGCCACAAATGACAGGCACCAGTTTGAGGAGTCCATGACCAAATGTAAGCACGATAACAGCTGTGGTCAATGAGATGATTGCCAATATCCAATGCGTTTTTGCCATATCCACGGCACTCCCCGACAAGGTAAGACCGATAAGAATGATTACAGGACCTATCACTACAGGAGGGAAAAGACGGTTGAGCAATTTTTGTCCTTGCCATTTAACCAATGCACTCATGATAAAATACACCAGTGAAACACCTGTAAGACCCGCAAGCGTACCAGGCATTCCCCACTCTTTTGTCGCCGCGATAATCGGGGCAATGAACGCGAAACTACTACCTAAAAAAATAGGCACCTTACCTTTCGTTACTAAATGAAAGATGAAAGTACCTAGACCTGCGGTGAATAAAGCGGTGGAGGGATCCAGCCCTACTAATAGCGGGACGAGGACAGTTGCTCCAAATGCGACAAAAAGAAACTGCACTCCCACAATTCCCTTTTTCATTGGTGTTAATTTGATATCATTCATAGTAATTGCAAAAGTACAAATTATTATCGAATAAATTACTAAAAGCCACAAAATATTGTTCATTTATTATTTCTTGACTTTTTATTTGTATCTTTGCAATCAATATGCAAAATCAATTTTCCAGAACTCAATTATTGTTGGGCAAACCAGCAATAGACACGCTGAACGGTTCACGTGTAGCCGTCTTCGGCATTGGCGGTGTCGGCGGATATGTGGTAGAAGTACTTGCCCGTAGTGGAATTGGTGAAATGGATCTCTTCGATGATGACCGTGTATGCCTCACCAACGTCAACAGACAGATATATGCTCTGATTTCCACCGTAGGCAGACACAAGGTGGATGTTGCTGCCGAGCGCATCCATGACATCAACCCGCGATGCATCGTACACAAATACCAAATGTTTTACATGCCACAGAATGCGGACGACATAGACCTTTCACAATATAATTACGTGGTCGATTGTATTGATACTGTGACGGCAAAGCTCGAATTGATTAAACGCTGCTACAGTCTTCACATACCTATTATATCTTGCATGGGTGCTGCCAATAAGTTGGATGCCACAGCATTCCGTGTCACCGATATCAACAAAACACAAATGGACCCACTCGCCAAAGTCATCCGCAAAAAGCTTAGAAAACTGGGTATACCCAAATTGAAAGTCGTTTATAGTGAGGAGGAACCTCTCCGACCGATAGATGATGCCACGATAAGCTGTCGGTTCCAATGTATCTGTCCCGATAAGGATATGCGCAAATGCACTGAGCGCCGTGACATTCCTGCTAGCAACGCTTTCGTACCAGCAGCTGCCGGTCTCATCGTGGGAGGAGAAGTTGTGAAAGACTTGATAAAAAAAGCGAAGACGATGCGCATCACTCCGGAAGAGGCACCTACAAACGAGGCGGCAATTGCGGCTGCGAAACGTGCCGAGGAAAAATTAAACAAACAGAAAGAAATGGTTCGTCTGAAAAAAGAAGGACGAAATATGGACGATACAATCGTTAAACCGTTACCTTTCTAAATTGGAAAATATCATTATCAACTTGATATTTACCAATACTTTCACAATGATATACAATTCTCAACACTTTCGTAAGTATGTAGAAATCCATAGTTCCTAATCGGAACTATGGATTTCTAACCTTGGGATTGTATGTTATTTCTTCAACTGTTTCAATATTTTGCTAGAAGAATCAGCAAGCAACGTCACTGCACCGGCCAAGATAACGATATCCTTGATGACCAACCGACCTGCCCCGGACAATAACGGGAATCCATGTTCGCCGTTCCCTAAATCGGGAACCCAACATTCGGGTGTGGTGACAAGGAACGACAATGTGCCGATCGTCATAATCAAAGCTAGCCCTTCTCCGATAATGCCTATACGGGGAAAGAATATTCCGAGGAATGTCAAAATACCAATACTCATAATCAGAATTCCCAAGCCATGGGCGAATGTATAGGTATTGTTGCTCTCGTGCCAAGCTCTGTTTTCCAATACCAAGGCCCCTTCCGGATTCTTATGCTGCTTGTATTCAGGAGCATCTTTGGCATAAAAGAAGCTCATGAAAGGACTGTTTGCCACGAACGGAACAATACCATCGGCTTCATAATGAGCGAATTTTAGTCCGCCGATCCATACAAAAACGACAAATATCCCAACACGAATAAAATTGAGGCCGAAACCTTTAAGACTTGCTCCGATTGTAAGCAGTGTGATAATCTTTTCTTTCATAATTCTTATAGTTTTTATTGTTTAAAATTATGATGCAAAGATACGCTGCTTTTACACTTCCCACAATAGCAATATTTCCGCTTGAGTTGTCAATTTTTCCCGTCGTTGTCTTTTTTGTATTCTGTAACACTTACACCAGACATTCTTTTAAAGAAACGGCTGAAGGTCGCCTGGTCGTCGAATCCCAAGACATACGCAATTTCCTTTGCGCTCATATCACTGTACAGCAAAAGGCGTTTTGCCTCTGCCTCAACGCGTTCGTGTATCACGCGCAATGGCGATGGCAGTTTACAAATTGCGAATATATTAGAAAGCGTCTTCGGCGATTTATTGAGTAATTCGGAATAATCCTGTACCTGTTTTTTGGTTTTGAAGTGTTCATCCACCAGATTATAGAAATGCCGCACTATCTCGAAACTGTTTTCTTTTTCTTGTGATATGTCCAGTCGTTGGCGTGCTATCCGAGTACATTCGATGATAAACCGTTTGAGCAAGATTCTGAGCATCTCCTCCTGCAAACTATCTCTGACTTCAAACTCATGTTTCAAGTCGTCTGCAATCTCGTTCAATATGCAATATTCATCATCACGCAATGAAAATCGTATCAGATTGGATGAACCATTGAACAGAAATCCACTGCATGAAACCTCATGGTCGTTACCATATATGCAATAAAAATTGCTATTGAAAACAAGCATGAGATAATCTCCGTCGGCTTTAATCAAATCCAGATGCTGGATGTGAGAGAGTGAAATCACGTCATTGCTGCTAAGGCTCATCTTCTGATGGTCAACGACCACAGACACGTTGCCACTCCTGACCCAAAGGAATTTATATAACCCCGGTTCACGCTGCAACTCTTTCTGAGAATAGTATTCATCGGTCAAAGCGATGGTTCCATTCAATTTTGTATTATACTTAAGTATCATATCACATTGAAGCCAAAGTTAGTTTAATATCTGTATATGTAATGTTCTTGTCCACGTTTTCCTTAATCGCCATCAGTGAATTTATTTTATCAGGATGACTGGCAACATAATTCTTTATTTCGTCGAATTTGTATTTGTCTATTAACTTGGTGACATCTATCTTGCCCATTTTAATAAACGGAAGAAGATGGGAAATTATTGTAGAAGAAACAAAACCGCGCTTACTTGCAATCTCGCCAATACTCATCCCTTTGCAAAACATATCATAGGAGACCTGTCTTGTATCTATTTTCTCCACTTTCTCCTTGCGTTTTCTTTTTCCCTCTTTTTCTGTTTCAGTCGTTCCAAGCAGGATTCTAGCCTTGACATGCAGATAATCGGAAACGGAGAACGTTGTCTCTTCCTTGCCTTCGTAGTCCAGAATTCTCTTTTTGAATGACAGTGCTTCTTTCAATGCAGTCAGACGTTCATTCATCTGCCTCTTTAATAATTTGTTTTCCGTATCCAGATTTGTCCTATTTGCAAGTGAAACAAATTCATCCAACTGCGAAGAAAAATAAATTGCAGCTGCATGGATGCGCTCCTGTATAGTCTCATTACCAATGTCACCGTTGCCCTTTTGTATTAAACTGGTATATTGTTTTTCGAACTTTTTAGCCAACTGCAATAGTGTTTGCAAATCAGGAGCTTTCATTTTGTATTCGCTAAGCACTTTGGGATATCTTCTGTCAAAATGATCATCAATGTGCCGGAACACTCTGTCGAATGCCAGAATAACGTCTTGCATGCTGAAGAGTTCATTGATGAGTTGCAAAGCATAACTCCTTTCCAATTCGGAAAGTGTAGACTCGTTAGGTGTAGATTGACTTGCCATACTATTGAAATCTTCCACTTTCTGGTCACAAATGATGGAACTTGAGCGCAATGGAGAACTCAAGACGATGCCTTCCAACGTTTTGCAACGACTCAAGGCAACATAGGTTTGCCCATGGGCAAACGAGTATTTAGCATCAATGACCACGTGCTCGAATGTGAGTCCCTGACTTTTGTGTATCGTGATTCCCCATGCCAAACGTATCGGATATTGCTTAAACACGCCTTCTACCTCTTCTGTTATCTCTTGAGTTTCCTTGTTGAGCACATATTTGGCATTGGACCATTCTTCAGGTTCCAGCGCGAAAGTCTCACCGTCTTTTTTGTTTTTCACACGTATCTCGTGGCTATCCACATACACCACTTCGCCTATCATACCATTATAATATCTGTGCTCGCCCGAAATGTCATTCTTCACAAACATGATCTGCGCATTGTTCTTCAATGTAAGAACTTCATCTGTGGGGAATGAATATTCGGGGAAAGTACCTGATATCTCAGCCTTGAAACTATATGAATGGGCATCGATTTTTGCCAACTCACTGTCATTGATCACTTGTGCCTGATTGTTATGTGTGGTCAAGCGTATGTAATCTTCATTTTCAGGAGGAACGAAACCGGGTATATATCTTTTATTCAACTCAGCCAGCACGTGATCATCGGCTACATTATCACGCACTTTATTCAGCAAAGCCAGAAAACGACTATCCTGTTGCCGATAGACAGTTTTAAGTTCTATCGTCATATATTGCGTGTGTTTCAATGCGTTGCTAGAGAAGAAATACGGGGAGTCGTAATACGGCTGCAATAATGTCCACTCGTCATCCCGCACGACAGGCGCAAGTTGCTGCATGTCACCAATCATCAACATCTGAACACCACCAAATGGTTTGTCCCGCTCTCGGTAACGGCGCAGCACATCATCCACGGCATCTAGTAAATCGGCACGTACCATACTGATTTCATCGATGACGAGCAAATCCATGCTTCGGATGATATTAATCTTTTCTTTACCGAAACGATATTGTCTGTTTCCCGATCTAAATGTAGTGTTCGGGACAAACGGTGAAAATGGCAATTGAAAAAAGGAATGTATTGTCACACCTCCTGCATTAATGGCAGCGATGCCTGTAGGAGCAAGCACGATCATTCGTTTAGGGGAATGTTCCTTCAGAGTTTTCAGAAAAGTGGTCTTACCTGTGCCTGCCTTTCCCGTCAGAAACAAGTGAGTGCCTGTATTTTGAATAAACTGCCATGCCATGTGCAGTTCTGGATTTGTTTGCATGAATAATCAAGTTTTCTTATAAATTTGTACAAAGATAATGTAAAATTTCAGTAAATCGAAATTTTCAGCTACCTTTGCATCATTAAAATTCAAAACGAATGGATAATATAGAATTTCATCATACACTGCCCGTGCAAATCAGATTCAATGACGTGGACAAGTTCGGACATGTGAACAACACTGTTTTCTTTCAGTATTATGATACTGCAAAGACCGATTATGTAGCTCAAGTGTGCCCCAATGTGGATTGGGAACGTGAAGCCATTGTTGTGGTTCATATCGAATCCGACTTCATTTCACAAATTATCGGTGAGTGCAAAGTTGGCGTGCGCACTGCCGTTTCACATATCGGGCATAAGAGTTTCACACTCAAACAAGAGGTCTATGACATGGAAACGAACGAATTGAAATGCACTTGCACCTCCATCATGGTGGCTTTTGACCTGGTCAATCACACCTCCATGCAGTTGCCGCAATCATGGATTGATGCTATCTGCAAATTCGAAGGCAG
>ENA-UOYA01002708-UOYA01002708.1-activated-sludge-metagenome-genome-assembly--contig:-NODE-2708-length-16813-cov-6.688746_pt1 | contig 16813 bp, 6 predicted proteins | sample MGYA00238163_ERZ764804 | MGnify/ENA primary metagenome ERZ764804 (study PRJEB28919, sample SAMN05720223) | activated sludge metagenome | isolation source: Anaerobic digester | place: Hong Kong... | reverse complement strand
TTTTTTCATATCCGAAATTAGTATTACCACCTTTTTCTGAGTATACCAGTTGGTTTGAATTATTGTTCTCATTCCATGCAAAGCTACCATATTGTGCGTATGTATGATCATAATAGTAGTAACCTCCGATACTTTCATCAGAGCAAAGAATACCTGCTGTAGCACGCAATTTAAGGAAATCAATCCACTTGATGTCCTTCATAAACTTCTCATTGCTGATAGTCCAGCCCAGTGCGATGGTCGGGCTGAAACCGAGGCGGTGTCCCGATGCCAGTTTCGTGGAATACTGGAGCGCACTGCTAAAGTCGGCATAGTAAGTTTTCTTATAGTCATAAGCCACCCTCATGCCGAGGTGTGTATTTTTTTCTGGCCAGGGATCACTTGCATTACCGTTGTTGTTAGGTGTAAACACTGTATAGTTGCTCCCGGAAGCGATGAGCTGAGCAGAAAGATGATGGACGTCTGCAAATGAACGCTCATAGTTTAACATACCCGAGAACGCCAATCGTCTATAGAAATTCGGACTTCCCACATATTGAACTCCTGTATAAGTATTGTCATTGTATTTTGTCAATGCTGTTATTTTGTCATTGGTATCCCACGTGGGTACATATACTGCATAACCGTTTGATACATACTGTTGGTATCTGTTGTAAAAGTCGAAACCTATATTACCAACGAAAGACAGTCCTTTTGTCAATGCATTCAAATCCACATCAATGCGGTCATTGATTTCCATCACACGGTTAATTGTCTCGTTGTAGCCACCTGCATAGATGTCGGCAAAAGGATTGGTCTTTATTGATGATGTACCACCTAATATGTAGGTGCCTCCTATGACATTTCTCTCGATTGACACCAGATTCATCATATCTGTATTGGTCTCATCCAACAGGCTGATTGGCAGGAATGGCGTGTACGCGTTTGGTTTCAATGTTGAAGCATTTGAGAAATAATCTGTCCGTGGTCCTTTACTGAAGTTAAATACCGCATTAGCAGAAACGGAATTTTTGATAAAGTCATTGATTCTGAAATCAACATTTGTCCTCAAATTAAATCGGTTTGTTCCTTGACTCTTCGCATCTCCGAAGTTAATCCAACTCCCGTCATGGCTCCAACCCAGATTCGCATAGTACGACACATTTTTGTCTCCGCCTGTGAAATCGGCAGATACACGTGAATTCGTCTGCACGCTTTTCAGATAATCAGATGAATAGTAATCCACGCTCGGGTATCTATATGGATTGCCTGATCGGTAATTCTCGATAGTCTGGTCCGAATAGAGCGGACTCAATCCATCGTTAGTTCTTGCTTCATTATACAGAGTCATGTAGTCGGCACTGTTCAGATACTGAGGCAATGCCTTCGGATCATTGATGCCATAGCGTGCATTAATACGAATGGAACGCTCGTGGGCATTTCCGTGTTTGGTCTGTATCAAGATGGCACCATTACGAGCTTGTGATCCAAAGAGAGCCACTGCAGCCACATCTTTCAGTACAGTCACACTTTCAATCTCTTCTGGCATCATCATTGCACTTGAGAAAGCATCATACCTGATGACACCGTCCACCACGACCAACGCATTTCCCAGTCCTCTGACATTATTATAGTTTGCCATACCGCTCACATTGCCGTTAAGGATATCTGTGATACCTCTAGGATTATACTTTCCATCAATATCTGAAGTCTTGACGGTCGTGATGTCACTATTGACATCTCTTTTATCCACTTTGATAAAGCCTAGATCTACCTGATTATCCTCTCCTTGCAGATAAGGTGTCTCATCCATGTCTATCTTGCTGTCTACATCTTTAGCCGAAACCGTTTTCGAAAGATAACCTTCCGATTTGATATAGAGACGGTCCGTCGGTTTCACTTTCAGTGCGAATCTGCCTGAAGCATCCGTGACTGTCGAACCAAAGTTGCCGTCCACGTATACTTTTGCGCCCTTGACGGGTTTCCCTTGTGCGTCAGTCACACAGGACTTCACATTGATATATTCCGTCTTACCGCTATTTTGACCGATAACAGGCGTAATGGTTATCTGACTCAGAAACAATAGCGATAATATATTTTTTATATTTTTCATTGATTTTCTATCTAAATGATTACATGTATATGATTACCATCCTGGATTCTGTTTGAATCCGTCATAAATAGTAGCACTGTTTACCGGTACTGGCAACCAATTGTTACGATCAGTCACAATACGTGTAGTTATCAGAAACTCTTTAATGTTGATAGGCTTTCCATTGGCACCTCTGTCGAAGTCGACACCAGTCTTTCTGATATATCTTGAATCACCGTTGCGCAACCATCGACGCAGGTCGCAGAAACGCTGTCCTTCTAGGAATAGTTCCACAGCGCGCTCTTTCACGATCTCTTCAAAAAATTTATTTTGGTCACTCGTAAATCTGGCATCTATATCAGGGCAGCCGCAGCGTTCCCTCACTTTATTAACAGCTTCCACGGCCGTCATTGGAGAAGAGTCGCCAATAATCACACTATTCGGCGCGCCATAGCCCCACGATACAGCCTCTGCATACATCAGGTAAACATCGGCAAGACGGAGCAAAGGCGGATCAAAATTGAAATTGTAATCTATATTTGAATTATCGACATAATTGCATGTGAGATCCCAATATTTCTTTGAGTCGATGCCTGTTTGGCTCAATCCAATAGCACCGTTCTTATCACCCCGATGGGCACCATTGGTATACAGTTGGATATACTGGTCAATTGCATTGTACTTAGGTTCAGGAAGTGCCGACTTGGTCATCTGATCGCCATCTACCAGTACCCATTTCTGGAAGCGAGGGTCTCGGTTACTCCAAGGATCATCTGGATTGTAACCCGAATCGGACTCAGTGATAGGCAGTCCATTAGCCATGCCGAAATTTTTCGTATATTCATAGTTGATACTCACATGTCCTTGAGATCCGTATGCTCTTTTTGTTGGCGACCCTATCTGAAATTGGAAATATGCACGGATCACTGCCGTCTGCTGTATTGATGGAGTAATGATACTTTCATCACCTCCTGGCATTTTGTTCGATCCTGCTGTAAAGAACACATCATTGATGGTCGACCAGTCTTGGAGTTTCTTTTTGCCAGTGGAACTAGCTAAATCTATCACCTTTTTCAAAGCGGCTGCAGCTCTCTTGCAATAGTCTTGGTTGAACTCTTTCCTGCCTTGCGATTCATAGTTCATCAATGGACTTCCTGCATACAGCAATGCCTTTCCGAGCATGCCATAAGCCATAAACTTAGTAATACGCTGGGCATTTTTCCCTTTTGTTAACTGACCGTAATCTTCATCATCCCAATCAGTTGGAAGCGATTCGGCTGCTTCTTCAAAATCCTTTGCAATGGAATCCGTCGTTTGCTGATAACTGAGACGAGGCAGATATTTTATATCTTCGGCTGCTGTCGAGGCGCTACTGACGTAAGGCATGCCTCCCCAGTACTGAATGATATTAAAGTATGAAAAGGCACGTAAATAGAGAAGTTCACCTTTAATCACTCTTTTTTGAGCATCGGTCGCATCGACAAGTTTGTCAAGATTTGCCAAACCTTGATTCGCGGTATAAATACTATACCAAGATACCGGCCAGATACCTTTGTCATTCCAAGTAGATGGATCAATATTTAATCCCAAATTTCTTCCAAATTGTGTTCCTGCATCATACTGCCAACGTGTATAGTCTCCGCCGTCCCACGTTTTGATAAAAGTAGGCCATGATATCATATATCCTTCATCGGCTAATGTGCCCTGCGAAGCCTGCCCATTTCTGAACGGACTTGCAATAAGTCCCTGTACACCTTCTACAAATCCTTGGAAGTTCTTGAAATTCTTAAATAATTCGGTATCAGTAATACCGGCATCCGGTGATTTGTCAAGATAACTTTCGCAACTGGATAAGAATGATGCGGAAATAATCAGCGCATTAATAAATGCTATATTTTTAAATAATCTAATATTCATATCATTAAAATTTTAAATCTATTCCCATATTGATACGTTTTGTTGACGGATAAGTGGCACCGCTTCCATATTCACGGTCATCAGGCAACTCTTTTGACCAGAATAGCAGATTATTGCCGTTGACATACACACGTAGAGATGACAAACCTATCTTTTTAACGAATCCTTTGTCAAAAGTATAAGCTATTTCAGCATTTTTCAGACGGATATATGAACCATCAAGATAGTATGAATTCGCAGTCTGCCCGCCCAATGCTCTCCACCTTGGAAGAAAAGAGTCACCGTTGGGATTGTCTATCGACCAGTAATTCTGTGCATAAGAGTAGGCAATGTCTGTATAGGTATCGAAATTGGTTCTTGCCACATATCTGGTCACATTGTTGACACCATAAAACTGTACCATGGCACTGAATCCTTTATATTCGACACCCAAGGATAATGAATATGTGTTTTGGGGCACATTTGAGTATCCATAAGGAATGTTGTCATTCACATCGATAACACCGTCTGCATTGTAATCCAGTATTCTGTAATCACCTACCAATTTGCTACCATCGTTCGATGTCAAAGCTGGGCTGGCATAAATTTCATTCCAGCTTTTAATAAATCCGTCATTGACATAAGTTCTGTTTTGCCCCAGCGAGTATCCTTCTGATAACAGATATGAGTCTTTCAACTTTGGCTCCTCCTTGTATATCACTTTGTCTTTCACATGAGTCATATTAAATGTTCCCCATGTATAAAGATCTTTACCAAAATTCTTTTTCATCGAATATTGAATTTCATAACCATGTTTTTTCACCTTTCCCACATTGGATGTAGGAATATAAACCGATGGATAATAAACAGGCAATACGCGGGATGTACCCACCAAAATGATATCGCTCCTGCTTTCATCAAAGATATCAACGCTCAACGATGCCAGACTGTTAAGGATGGAGATATCGAAACCATAGTTAGTTTTTCTTGCCTTCTCCCAATGAATATCCTCGTTACCAACCGAAGTTTGTCTATATACGGTATAAGTGCTCTTTTGACCGACTTGGTCGCTAATCATCGCATTTCCCGCTGTACCATATTGAGACATGTATAACCATCTGCCAGATACATTGTCATCGCCGATCAGACCGATGTTATATCTCAGTTTAAGGTTATCAAGCCATTTACAATCTTTCATGAATTTTTCTTTATTGACATTCCATCCTGCACCGAAAGAGGGGAAGAAGGCGAAACGATAATTGTTTGAGAACTTCTCAGAACCATTGTAAGCGCCATTGAATTCCATGAAATAACGTGTGTCATAATTATAGGTAGCACGGAATATCCAGTCTTCACGATAGCGAAGGAATTCACTACCCGTTGCTAACTCTTCACGTGTGAAGACACCCGTTGCGCCAATGTCGTGTTTCCCAAACTGACGAGAATAATTGAGCTGGGCTTGATAATACATACGCCGTTGAAGCTGACTCAAATTGGCTGTTTCCGTATTATACCACCAAGGTCTTCCCATTGGAGAAAAAGCCATGTTACCATTGTACATTCCAGATTCGTCTACCATGATGTACTGACTTTCAGTACCAGGCGTTGCGTCTTCTATAGCAGGATCAATGTATTCTGAAGCGAAATTGCCAGGAGAAGAGAATGAGTCTTGATTCACAGAGGTGTTATCAAAAGAGAATTTAAGCATTGCGCTAAGTCCCTTTGTTATAAATCCAAGATCTTGGTTCAGTACGAGGTCTGAAGTAAGGTTAGTCGTCTTTGTACGATAATAACCTGTGGAATACATTAGATATGGGTTATAGCCATTGGTCGTTTTCGTAGTTGTTCCAAAGTTTCCATTAGAATACATTGGATAGTATAAATCGGGAGCCGTGGCATACAAAGAGTTCAAAATCATATTTTGATAATATGTCGCATTATCCGTAATACCATTAGTTTTCTTACCGACACTATAAATGCTGGATAAATTCAAACTGAGTTTTGTGGTCTTCGTAACATTGACATCTACATTCACACGTGCATTGAATCTGTTATATCCGAATCCAGGTTTATAACTGCTTCCATAATATCGGCTCGAATCCAAATACCCTGGACGTTTGAACATATCATTCTCATTTAAGTAAGAAAAGGAAGTGAAATATTTTACTTTGTCATTTCCTCCTGAAGCACTCAGGTTGATATGTGAGTCAAGTGTATAATCCCTCAGCATCAACTTCTGCCAGTCTATATTCGGATATGCCTCGGGATATTTCAAAGAAGACTGATTTCTGTATCTCTTGACGATTTCCAATGGTGTATAATCACTCCATGAACCCTGATTGACTGCCACTTCACGTTCGATAGAGGCATTTTTCAACATTAAGGCATCATAAGAGTCTAGTTTATCCACTAACAATGACGGCATCTTCACAGTTGTGTTGGCAGATACACTGATAACGGGTTTGCCAACATTCCCTCTCTTGGTCGTAATCAGAATCACGCCGTTAGCACCTTTCACACCATAGACGGCTGTTGCAGAGGCATCTTTCAATACAGAAATTGACTCTATTTCGTTCACATCGATATCATTCATACGTCTTTCCACACCGTCTACCAATATATAAGGTGAGGCACTATTCCAAGAAGACTGACCACGAATGAATATCTGGGGATCTTCATCACCGGGCATAGAGTTTGTCTGGACTGTTGTCAATCCTGGTAGATTACCTGTCAAAGCCTGACCCAAATTTGCCACGCCACCAGTACGACTCAATTCTTTAAATCCTGTCTGAGTGACTGAACCTACCAGTGTGGCTTTCTTTTGCGTACCATAACCGACCACGACGACCTCGTCAAGTGTTTTCTTATCCTCATGCAAAACTATTTTCAAAGGTTTCGTATCAGTGACTACAATTTCCTTAGTAATACAACCAATGTATGATACTGATAAAGTAGATTTTAATGGAACCTCCAAACTGAAATTACCATCAAAATCTGTGATTGTAGCCACTTTTGTACCTTTGACCACAACACTTGCGCCTATAACACCTTCACCAGTTTCGTCAACAACATTTCCGTTGAGATGAATGGTACTTTGTGCCATTATCTCCGAGGTAAAGGTTACCAAAAATAGCAATAAACTGGCTCTAAGAATTTTTTGAATCTTAACAGGCAGTTTTTCCTTAATCTTTTGCCGTGCTTTTAACATCTCATTATTATTTTAGTTATTAGATAAATTTGTCCTAATGATTAGAACTTTAATATTTTTTGCAAAGATAAATGAAAAAAAACTTTCTGTAGGAGGGGGAAATATCAAAAACAGAAGGGGGAAAATTGAAATTTGAAGAACCAGAATGTGCTGCATACTATTTCTTTAATAACAATGATGTTGCAAGTTCAACAGGTTTTCTCTAAAGCCAAAATAGTCATATATGTAATAATCATTGAAGGCAGTCATGTAACCACGGGAAACACATCACCTTGCATTTTTCACTAAAGTAATAAACGTGTATCACTAGAGTGAAAATACTGATGATGAATACCTATGTAATGGTCTATGAAACGCAAGCTGCAAAACAAATAAAAGGTTGAATTCCGTGAAAAGAATTCAACCTGTTTTTTATAAGCAATAAAATTTTTATCGGAGCTGAACCTGTTTCATTAATGAATATCTCCAGCCGTACCTTTAAATTACAGAAAAATACCAACTCACATTCCTTTTCCTGATAACAATGCCATATTATAGGACTACATGCACCATACTAATGGGGTCACTATAATGAGGTATATTAGATGATCATTTCATTATTTCAAGAGGTCGGTTCTTTTCAGATTCGGATTCAAACTGTAATCTGAATTCGGATATTGAGCATAATTCATATCGTCTGTCCATGCGGTAGCTGTTACGGCAACGCTTTCGGCAGCCTTAATTTCTTTCCCATTGACTACTGCCACTACAATGGGTTTGTTTGATAATCGGTCAGCAAATGTTTCCTTTAATGTATTCATTCTTAATTGATCGTCTCGGCGGCTCACCATACCAATCCAGTAACAAGCAACCTCCCATCCATGTTCTTTCATCGCTGCTTCAGCAAAATCATTTCCATTCATGCCTGCTGGCAAATCTGATAATCCAGCACGTTCACGAACTCTGTTTATACATTGATAGGCCAGATTATTGGGGGCTCCGTCTGCCCGTGCTTGAGATTCTGCATACCATAACAAGACTTCTGAATAACGGATAAGACGGCAACGATGTGCATTTGAATTGGCAGAAGATGCAGCTCCTTTGGTATAATCGAAGTCTTCATAATCCACTGCATAATTATAAGTAACTTTATTTTTTCCTACTAAATTGACCGATATCATCGGATGATACTCAGGAATAATTTTATTTCCATTATCGTCTAAATCATACCAATTTACCAATTGACCCTTATATGTTCCTGCAACAGTCGTTGTTGTATTACCATAAAGAATTTTAGGACAATAAATAGCATCTTTTCTTGGACAGTCTGGCATATTCTTCCAAAATTTGATTTCACCCCAGCAATCGCCCCATCCACCTTGTGATTCAAAAAGATCACTGAGAGTGATTTCATTTGCTTCATCACTCCAACCAAATATTTGTGTTCGTCCTAGCCCGATTACAGTTTCCATATTATAATTGTTGCTAGGAGCATAAACCTTGCTGAAATCCGTATCTAGTTTAAAGCCATAAGCGTCTTCACCATCAATCACGGCTTTAGCATCAGCCGCTGCTAATTTATAACATTCTGTTCCTTTATTAAGTGGGAAACCAGCCATTGCCATATAAACTGCTGCACGAGTAGCTTGCGCAGCCTGTTTGGTGACATAAGCGTTTACTCCAAAAATCTTTCGGGGTGCTGTAGTATAATTCGTTGGCAAGAAGCTTATAGCATCGGTTAAATCTTTTATTATCTGTGCGTAGATATCTTCCACGGGGCTTAATTTTGCATTATAATCTATTTCCGTTGTTTCACATATTGGTACAGGTCCCCATGTCCTTACTAAACGGAAATAAGCATAAGCTCTCCAATATTTGGCTTGACCCAAAGCAATGTTTATTTCATCACTAGTAGTTGGTGTATTGCTTGCATTTAATATGATATAATTAGCAGCTTTTATCAAGCTATAAAAAGCATTCCAACCCGTCGTTGTAGCTCTGTTTGCATCGGACGTGGTAAATCGATCAAATTCCGCCCATACCTGTTTGTTTGAACCAGGATTAGTGGTTATGTCATCTCCCTGCCATCTGTCTCCTGTTTCCAATGTACTATTGGATGTTTTATTTGCAGCTCTGAACATGGCATATACAGCCATATCTAGTTCACTTTGATTTTTAAAAAAAGTCGTACTGGTTAATTGACCTTTGGGATCCTCATCCAGATAACTGCCGCAAGATGTTGTTAGCATCATTCCTGCTAACACACATCCAAGTATTATTTTATTTTTCATTTTATATTTTTCTTTTATAATTAAAAATCAATTTTAACACCAAACGTAAATGTACGTGGATTTGGAAAAGCACCATAATCAATTCCACTATCTATATCTTCATAACCTGATATTCCAAAAGCTGAACTAGCAGGATCCATACCACTGTAACCTGTCAAGGTAAATAAATTTTGCACACTCGCATAGATTTTTATATTGGCAAATTTTGTAACCTTCTTGTCAAAATTATATCCCAGTGTGATATTTTGAAGTCTTACATAATCTACACTCTCCAACCACTGGTCTGACTCTGCAAATGTCTTGATATTATTTTTCAAAGAAGGATATTTAGCTCCGATTCCGACTTTATCAAAACCTTCATAATATGCGTCTCTTAAGGTAACGAACTTTCCGTTTGACATTGTATAGCGCATATAATTCATCTTCTTAGCTCCAAAGGAACCTGTTAAAAAAACATTCAAATCAAAATTCTTCCATGTTAACTGATTATTCCATCCTAAAGTGACATCAGGCAATGACTTACCGAGAATTATGCGATCGTCTGCAGTAATCTTATCTCCTGTTACAGGTTCGCCAGTCGGTTTCCCGTCTGAAATCTTGTAATACGTATTTTGACCTTGTGAATTAATTCCAGCCCATTTGAATCCATAAAAAGTGCCCAAAGGTTCCCCTACAATCGCCCTCGTAATAGGATACATGTCCCTAAACCAGCCATCTATAAACTGAACTCCACCTAAATCCAGAACTTTGTTTTTCAAATAAGTCAGATTAAATGTAGAATTCCAAGATAAATCTTTTTGATTGAATACATGTCCAGTTATGCCCAAATCAATACCGTAATTTCTGATAGAACCGACATTATTCCAATATGTTCCCCCACCATTATAGCCAGGAACACTTTTCTGTAACAAAGCCCCGATTGTTTTTCTGTTATAATAATCAATGCTGATATCTAGTTTGGAATTCAAAATGGAAAAATCGACACCTAAATCCAACTGTTTTGTCTTTTCCCAAGTCAAATCAGGTGTTGCGATATTCCCTAAAGTATAACCAATATATTGTGTGGTTCCACCAAAAGCTGAATTCGCATTTGATAATAACGCCAAAGTGCTGTATGCATTAATAGCCTGACTGCCCACTAGTCCATAACTTCCACGCAATTTCATATTGGAAAAAATATTTTGTTTTTTCATAAACGATTCATTGCTAATATTCCATGCCAACCCTATAGAAGGAAAATATCCCCATTTTTTATTGGTAAATTTGGATGAACCGTCTGCACGGAATGTAGCTGTCAGCATATATTTGTCTGCATAGTTATAAAGTAATCTTCCTACGCCTGAAAGCAAAGCCCATTTACTGTAAGAGTTGGTAGCATATTGATTTTTTGCTAATCCAAGATTCCACCAACCGACATCTTCTACAGGAAGCTGATCAACCGTTCCATTTAATGTACGTGTCTCTGATTGAGATGCTTCCCATACACCTGTTGCCGTAAGAGTATGATTGCCCCATTTGCCGTTATACGTCAAATTATTCGATGTCTGTAACATCATTCGCCACGTATTACTATTTCCCGCTTTTGCTGCAGAGTATCTGCGCGTAACACGTGGAGATTCAAAAGAATATCCATGACCGTCATAATAATCCACTCCATTCGTTGTCGTAAATGTCAGACCAGGTAATAGTTTGAATCTCAATTCCAACATACCATTCATGATATCACTCATGGAATTCCCATTATTTAAAGTAACTAATCCTTTAGGATTTTCTACGATAGAATTGTAGGGATCCAAATTATAGTTACCTTTTTCATCCATCATCGTCATGCAAGGAGAGTAATCCAATGTATTCCAAATAATATTGCCATAAGATAAGTTGTAGCTATTTCCGTGATAGTCACTATGATTCAAATTGACATCTGCGGTGAGATGCAGCCACGAAGTCGCATCAGAGGTAATGTTGGCCCGAGCTTGATAATGTTTTTCTGAAAAACCTACGACATTACCCGTTTGATTAACATAATTGGCTGACACATAGTATTGCGTTCTGTCGTTTCCATTGGATACTGCTACTTTATAATTTTGTGTGTAACCCGTACGAAACATCTCTTTCTGCCAATCTATTCCTAACGTGCCATTCTTGTAACCTTGTAATTCCTCATCACTAAATTTTGTTCCTTTTACATCTTCCAATGCCAAGGCATATTCATAAGGGGTCATTTCTTTATATTGCTTATATATATTAGATATACCTATTGATGAATCGAAAGTAATCAGATGTTGATTGTTGTGTCCCGTTTTGGTCGTAATGAGTATTACGCCATTGGAGCCTCTGGAACCATAGATAGCTGTGGAAGAAGCATCCTTTAAGACTTGAATAGACTGAATATCTTCCGTATTAATTCCATTAAGTCCACTTTCGTGAACAATCCCGTCAATTACATACAAGGGGTCATTACTTCTACTGATTGAAGCTGCTCCTCTAACTCGAATTTTTATTTGTCCTCCCGGTACGCCGTTATCTTCTACAGAGACACCAGATACACGTCCTTGCAAGGTTTGAGAAACTCTAGTGACAGGCTGATCTTTAAAAGACTTATTATCCATTACTGAAACCGAACCAGCAAGGTCTGCTTTACGAATAGTTCCATAACCTACGACAACGACTTCATCAAGTAGTTTTTTATCCTCTTGCAACACTATATTAAGAGGTTTTAAATCTGTAACTGCGATTTCCTTAGTTATATAACCAACGTATGATACTAATAAAGTACATTTTAATGGCACCTCTAAACTGAAATTACCATTATAATCTGTGATAGTGGCCACTTTAGAGCCCTTGACCACAACGCTTGCGCCTATAACGCTTTCACCTGTTTCATCAGCAACATTTCCGTTAAGATGAATGGTACTTTGTGCCATTACCCCAGAGGCAACGGTTACCAAAAATAGCAACAAACTGGCTTTAAGAATTCTTTGAATTTTAACAGGCAGTTTTTTCTTAATTCTCTGTCGAACTTTTAACATTTTATTATTTTTTAGTTATTAGATAAAATTTGTCCTAATGATTAGAACATTAATATTTATTTGCAAAAATAAATGAAATATGATCATATCACAAGGGGGAATCTTTTCAAAAACGAGGGGAGTATTTGATGACCTTCAGTTAAAAAGACTCTTAATATAGCCTTTTTAGCCATACAGAAAGCAATTTTTCCCACTGATTCTTGAAATATACGTCTCTGTTCCCCCATCCATGACCTCCACTCGCGAATAAATGCAATTCTGCACTGACACCCTTGTCTAGTAAAGATTGGTAATAGACGATGGCGTTCCGTGGATTCACAACAGGGTCGTCACTGCAAGCAAGAATGAATGCCTTCCCTGTTTCATGATTGACAACTTTCTCGTTCGAGTAATCGTCAATGAGTTTCTGTTCAGGATTTTTCCCCAACAGGTTTTCGCGAGACCCTTCATGCGTAAAGGTATTATCCATGGTAATCACAGGATAAAACAAGATTTGGAATGCGGGTCTTACGCCCCCAATATAATAATGTGTAGCTGTCCATGTTGCCAAATGACCACCAGCAGAGAATCCAAGCACACCTATTTTGTGAACATCGATGTTCCATTCGTGGGCGTGACTGACGATGATGTTCATCGCTTCGCGGGCATCGTCCATCGGTATCTCAGGGTGTCCGTTTGGCATTCGGTACTTCAATACCATATAGGTGATGCCCTGGTCGGCAAACCACCTTGCCCAGTCATTCCCTTCATGTCCCATCGAGACCAAAGCGTATCCACCACCAGGGAAACACAATACCGACATCCCATTTGGATGTCTCGGATGGTAGACCGTTATTGTTGGGATAGTCACTTGGCTGATTCTGTCTTCTGACAAGAGAATCTCGTTTTCTGGCAGCCCACTATTTGTTGGATTTCCTTTTGGCCAGACATTTATCACATTCTGTGCATAGCCCATGGCTGTTAAGCGGAACGCAAAAAAGAAAAAAAATAAATGTTTATATTCCATCATATCATAAATTTAATCGATGCAAAGATAACTTAATTTGAAAAATTTGAGGGGCGGTTTTTTGAGGAATATAAGGGGGATTTTATTTTTATCCTGTATATAATCATTTATTAAAAACCTTATTATTAAAGAAAAGCCCCCTATTTCTCAATAAAAGCCCCCTTGACGATGTTCAATAAAATCGTAATTTTGCAAAAAATTAAAATTCAATTTATATTATGAGGAAAATAATTTGTTTTTTTCTGTTTTCACTGTTCTTTCTTTCTGCCACAAATGCCCAGAATCTGTATGTAGGTGTCAATTACCATCCCCACGACAACAAAAATCCGAGAGTTTGGGAAAAAGAAATAAAGATGATGAAAGATGCAGGTTTCAAAGTCGTCCGAATGGGACATCTTGCCTGGGACAGTTTTGAGCCTACCGAAGGACAATTCGACTTCAAATGGTTTGATAAGGTGATGGACATGATGAACGATGCAGGAATAAAGGTCGTCTTAGATCTTGCAGTGCGCCCAGCTCCGATATGGCTTCATCACAAATATCCATCCATCGATGTGACCAATGCCGATGGTCATCAGTTGTATGCCAACAGTAGATATATGGAGGATGTCGGTGATTCCATGTATCAGAAATATGCTTTGGCTTTCACAGAAAAGATGGTGAAACGTTATTCCCACCACCCTGCTCTGATTGCCTTTGGCATTGACAACGAGTCTGGTGATGGTCCAATCTCGTATTCAGAAAACGTGAGAAAAAGATTTTCAAAATGGCTGAAAGCCAAATACGTTACGACAGAAAATCTGAATAAGGCGTGGGCCAATCAAAGATGGTCGCGCCACATCAATGATTTCGACGAGGTGGGATTACCAGATCTGGATAATAAGCTAGGAGGGTCACCCGAAAAGAAAATTGATTTTCATTACTTTGTCTCTGACGAGATTGTTAACTTTCTGACCAAAGTTATTGACAGAGTGAGGGTGATCGCGCCCCACATTCTAACTAATACAAACTCCTGGTATTGGAGCACCAAATATTTCGACTATGCCCGACTTTCTTATGCGGGTTTGATGGATCGAGGTGGTATGGGAGTTTATCCAGGTAATTCGCTTACTCACAACCAGCCACTGATGGATAGTATGTTTGGAATTACTCGCATAGAAATGGAACAAAAAACGCCATTCTGGTGTACTGAGTTTACCACGATGACTGCTGCGCCTGGCTTTATGCGGAAATGCGCTTATACGTCATTGTTGTTCGGAAATCAAATGGTTTGCGGATGGACTTGGCAGAGTATGCACAACGGTGAAGAGCAATACCTCCAAGGCTTGACTGATTGGGACGGACTGCCTAACCGGAAGTATGATGAATATAAGAAAATCGCAACGGAGTTCGCAAAAATTCAAAAGTATTTCCCTTATCGACTAAAAGACGATATTGGACTGGCTTTTTCCTTTCCAAGTCAGATGGCAAGTTTAGGCAGAAGTGCTTATGAGTCACATGAGAGTCAACTCACCAAATGTTTTCATGCGCTTTTTTATCGCAACAAAGACACCCATGTCCTTGATTTGAGATACAGCAAGATGCCCTATAAATTGCTAATTATCGCAGGGCATATCGTGATGGACAGCATTGAGGCAAACAATGTACGTAAATTCGTCAGTAATGGTGGTACAGTCATCATGACTGCCAACTCTGCTGTGACAAATGTCCATGGCAGAGTTTATGATTGTACCCACCCAGCATTGCTGAACGATGTATTCGGTATACGTGTCAGTGGCTTTGAGTTAACATCCGTGATGAATGAGCTGACTAATAATAAAATAGGCGAAAATGATATTACCATAAACTTCTACGACAAGAAAATCACAACCAGTTCTGGCCGATTCGATGTCATACACCCACAGGGATGCGATGTGTTATCAACAATCACAAGTATGAACGAACATTACCCGATTATCACCTCCCATCGTTATGGCAAGGGTCAGGCTATCTATGTAGGTCTTCCTGCATCGGAGTCATGGCTCAATCCTGTTTTGGACAAGGTTCTTGATTCCCTTGACATCAAAGGACCCGATGTTCCTTTCGGCGTTTTGGCGAGAAAAATAGACGATACGCATTACCTTTACATGAATGTTTCCAACGAAAGAAAGGAAATCAAGTTAAGCGGTAAGGCGCAAAGTTTGATCAACAATACGTTTTACGACCAAAAGGTCACCATTGAAGCCAATGAGCCTGAGTTCGTAGAATTAAAAAAATGATACTCTCAATTTGGATAATTACAAATAGAAGCCATAAATAATTCTTTAATATGAAACATTTTAATAAATATTTCGTTTTGTCTGCTTGTCTTCTGTCATTTTCAGGTCTGTGGGCGCAGAATCCCACTTATCGTATCAGCATGGATGCACCTACGATAGAAGGATCAAGTTCGACATTGACGTTTAGCAGAAACACATTGCTGCGTCCTGGAAAAGTCGGTAAGGCTTACATTTTTCAGTCAAACTATAATCAGTCGAATGTTGCTATCGCAAAAAATCTCAAGTTGTCAACTAATGGTGTTTACAGCATCAGTTGTTGGATTAATAGTTCCATCTATCCTGAATTCTATCCCGATTCCATGAACGTATCGGAATACTATATCATGTCGAAAGAAGAGAACGGTAAAGAGATGGACTTGGTCCTTGAAAAAGGAGGTACTCTGGCTTTCCGCTCTTGGTATAGCAACGATGCCTATGATGAGATGGTAACATCAGAGAGTATTCCCGTCAACAGATGGATGCACGTCACTGTCACGGTTGATTGGAATAACAAAATAGAAAAAATGTATATCAACGGAATAGAAAAGACAAGCAAAGTCTTGACGTCGAAGCCCTTATATAATCAGGGACGCACGCCACTCTATTTCGGTGACAAAGTAATCAAAAGCGTACCTACAGGGAGAGTCCTTTCTCAGTTTGACGGTGCCATCGATGAGGTAAAAATCTACGATGACCAGATTCTCACGCCCGACTTTATCATGGCGGAATCATCAGTCAATGTGGAGCCCGACCACTGTTGGACGTTCAATGAGGACTGGTACGTGAACAACAGAATCAAGGACTTTCAAGGTTTTGACGACCTTAAAATGACAGGGAATGTCGAATTTGCACCTGGTAAAATTGGTTCTACCGCCATTTCACTGACCAAAGATTACCAATATCTTTGTACACAAAAACCACTTTCAGTCAGTGACAACGGCAACTACTGTGTCGGCGGATGGGTCTATCCTACAGCCTATAATGGTGACTTTATCAACTCGAACATCGCAGGTAGCAACACCAACAATGTTTTTTG
>ENA-UOYA01002703-UOYA01002703.1-activated-sludge-metagenome-genome-assembly--contig:-NODE-2703-length-16839-cov-71.135903_pt1 | contig 16839 bp, 16 predicted proteins | sample MGYA00238163_ERZ764804 | MGnify/ENA primary metagenome ERZ764804 (study PRJEB28919, sample SAMN05720223) | activated sludge metagenome | isolation source: Anaerobic digester | place: Hong Kong... | reverse complement strand
GTTTGCCCTCTCGCCTCAGTATATGATCAGATGTACTGACAATAGAAGAACAGATTTAGACTCTTCCGGAAAAATGTGGTTATAAAAACAAAATGAGAACTACAGCCACTGAAATTACCCAGGAAATAAGTCCAGAAATTCTAGAGGGTGTGAATTAGCTATAAAATCTGTAAGGGAAGGATTTCTTCCCTGCTTTCATCTTTTTTATTACTCGATTTAATTTCTGGTTGTTTTTTATTGAATTTTAATCTCGATCTTTTTCTACTGCAGCATTGTTAACATAAGAGAAAGATCAATAAGAAATACTGAATTATAATGGCTCGTACCCTGCCTCCCGTATTGCAGCCCTTATTTTTTCGATATCAGTTCTTGACTCTTCAAAATCCACAACTGCTTCTCTTTTCTCAAGGTTTACATCAACATCCACCACTCCCTTCACAGAAGCAATAGCTCTCCCCACTCTAACAACACAGTGATTGCATTCCAGACCTTCAATCCTTATGATTTCCTGTGCCAGATAATAACCCCCTTCCAAATTAATTGATGCCGGATTTTGATTATTCCCGGTATGCAAATTCAATAAAGGAAATATTATATTGTAAATATCAGGTACAATATTATTTTAATTTCTGTTTATTAGAACTTTTGTATTGAAGATTCACTCTCACTCCTTATTTCCCACGCAGAAAAGCAATAACAGCTATAAGGATTGCCCCTCCAAACCCTATCAACCCAACCCATGAAAAAAAATCTCCGTATAGTAATATATAAGCTGAGACAATCAGCAGAATGACAAGGAAAAATTCCCTCGAAAAAACACTGCGTTTGTTATCCTTTTGTCTCACTTCAAAGAATCTGTCTCCAATACCTTCCATTTTGTCTGCAACCTCCCTGATCACAGCCCTCAGCTCGGCTTTTTCGTCCACCGGCTCGGTGGAAAACTCGATATGAAGGGCAGCTCCTTTTGGAGTATTGAGCTTCTTGTAAGCATCCATAAGGACAGGGACTGCAATGCTTTTAATATTATACTTTGGGTCAAGTTCAAGGCAGACTCCTTCTATAAGCAGGATTGCCCTCTGCAGGGTTGAGAATTCACCCGGGAGCCGGATATCGTATTTCAGGCCCAGTTTTGCATAATTGTCGCTCTGCCTGCCTTCAAGCCCGTAGTTCTGGTTTGCGATCAGTTCATCCATATCCTTCCTGAGCCTGCGGACATCCACATCCTTCGCATCCGCACCCCCTATTCTCAGGAATCCCCGGGTTGCTCCTTCCACATCCCTGTTATTGATGGCGTAATAAAATTCCAGCATATTCTTTTTGAGCTCATCATCTATACTGCCAACAGCCCCGAAATCAATGAAAGCAACGGTGTCATCCTCCTGAACCAGCATATTGCCGCCGTGGGGGTCTGCATGGTAAAAGCCGTCAATATATACCTGCTTCAGGTAACTTCTGGTGATAGTACGGGTATATTCCGATTTTTTGCTTTGAGGCACCGGCATATCAATTATATCTTTGATCTGGGTCCCCTGAATGAATTCCATAGTAAGGACATTTGCCGAACAGTAATCCGGATAAATTTTGGGCACAGAAACATTTTTCACATTTTTGAAATTGTCTTCAAAACGCCTCATATTGACGGCTTCAATCCTGAGGTCAACTTCCCGAGTAAGCATTTCCCGGATTTCCAGCAAAAAAGCATCAATGTCAAAGTTACTTCCCACTCCCAGAACCTTTCTCATAACAGGTTTGAAGTCGTCCATAATCGAAAGATCTACATTTATGACATCAATCAGGTGCGGGCGAAGGATTTTAACAGCTACAGGCTTACCTTCAAGGACACCTTTATAAACCTGAGCAATAGAGCCGCAGGCAATCGGATCAGGATCAAAGCTGTCAAAAATATTAATAAAAGCTTTAGCTTTCCTTTCCCTGGCAGCTTTCAGTTCTTCTTCACTTTTTTTCCTGTTCCTTTCTGCACGCGGCTGATACTCACATATACATGCAAGGTCAAGAGATTCAGCCATCTGCTCAAAAGGCAGAGGCTTAACCCTGTCCTGCAAACTCGCCATTTCAATAACATAAGGCTGAGGCACGAGATCAGGCCGTTTGCTCATAGTCTGCCCCATCTTGATAAAAGTAGGTCCGAGCTCTTCAAAAGCCTGCCTGAGTTTCGCTGCTGTCTGCCTGTTTTCGAGATCAAAAGTACATGTACAATCCGGATTTGAAATATAATCGGTATGCAGATCCCGGTAAAGCTCCGGAATAAGATTGTATTTGAAAAGAACCCTTATGACCTCAAAATAGCGCTTTATCTTCCCCAGCATCGACTAAGGATTGGTCGTTATTGTTTAATAGAGTTTCTTTAAGATGAATAAATGAATTTAAAGTCTAAAGCTAATTTTTTAAGGCATCATGGTAATCAGTAAAATTTAAATAATATGTAGACCAGTCATTATAATCACTCGAAAACAATTCGGTCATGCCCGTGAGTTATTGATCAATTCCAAAATAGAGTACATCCTCCATGTTTGGTTAAAATGGATATTATTTGCTTACTTTTTCAATAACTAACTCTCCATTACCAATAATTATATAGGATATTGTATGGAACCTGCAATAACTATAGAGAACGTGGTGGCATCTACCAGGCTGGCAGAAGATTTCGATCTGCAAAAATTAATGGAGACCGGGCTTGAAGGCGCAGTATATAACAAAACGAAGTTTCCAGGTCTCGTATACAGAATTGAGAATCCAAAGGTTGTCTTTCTAATTCTTACCTCCGGAAAAGTGGTATGAGCCGGAGGTATTTCCAGAGCTTGTTTGTAAACTTGAGGCTCCAAAGGTGGCAGTGCTTATATTCAGAACTGGCAAACTGGTTATCACAGGTGGAAAATGCCCGGAGGATTGTGCAGAGGGACTGCGGATCATCAGGACACAGCTGGACAACCTGGGATTTCTTTATTAAATTTCCAACAACATGGCTATTATCAATAATTTTGTGGAATCTATATGGAATCAAAAATGAATACTCGTGAAAAAATCCTTGCTACAGCTGCTTTTTTATTCCAGAAAAATGGTTACCATGCCACAGGATTAAATGAAATTATTAAAGAAAGTGCAACACCTAAAGGGTCATTGTATTATCATTTTCCCGATGGAAAGGAGGAATTAGCGGCAGCCACTATAAAATTGATGGGAAATAAAATTCAACACCATATCGAAGAAGAATTAGCAAAGAACAGCGATCCAGTTAAAGCTATCAAAGAGTTTATTCTGGATATAGCACGGGAATTCAACGAAAAAGATCAGGAAAATTGTTTTTCTATCGGTTTGCTGGCCCTGGAGACGGTCTCAATAAGCGAATCATTACGAAAAACCTGTATTGAAGTCTATGATATGTGGACTGATACTTATTATCAGAAGTTAGTTAGCAGCGGCTTTTCATCAGAAAGAGCGAAAGAACTGAGCTTAATTCTTCAACTGATGATAGAAGGTGCGATAACAATATCTTTGATCCGCAATGATGACACCATGCTGGTAGCTGCTGCTGAAAATGTACCTCTTTTATTGAAAAATAAATAACTTAAACTTTCATATATTTTTACCTGGTAATATATAGACTGGTCTATGTATTCAACGAGGCTGAAATTTATGTCAACTCTTATCGAGATCAATGGAATCGCTGTACAGGTATATGAATCAGTATTTGAATATGCGTCTCGAAACGCGGGCTTTTCTGAGTATGAAGATGAGAAAGTGGACGTGTCATATTTCTCAGGCAAGGACAGGGTATCGAAGCTTCCGAAAGTGTTTGTTAGACCGATATTACTATACAAGGACCTGAATTTTTCAGTCGGGAAACAGGTAGTTGATGGTGTAGAATTTCCGGAGATACTGGAAATAAACGGCCTAGAATATTCACTTGTAAATTTTGGCGAACATGAAATCAGCTATCTGAAAACAGATGTCATGGACAAACCCGTGTATACTCTAATATACAGAACCGTGCAGGTTACTGAGGGAGTGTATCGGTATGCTTATCCCTTCACTGAGATCTTCGAAACAAAAGAAGCAGCGCAGGCAAAGGCTGATGAGATGAATAACACTTGAGGAAATATAACTGACTTCTACAGACGTCTTAAAAAACGCGCATGATATTCTTCGAATAACATGCCCAAAGAATGAAAGACTTGAGAGTACTTTCATGCCAAGCAAAATGTCAAAAAATAATACTTTTCTCTATAACTCCAACAAATGATGAGTTCATACTACTGGCATACCTGTTCATGTGATCTCTGAATTTTCAGAAATTATAAATCTTTACGGTTTTGCCCTGATCTTCCTGAAAACATCCTTAAAAGCCAGTTTTTTTGCTTCCTTAATCTTAAATCCGGCTTCTTCTATATTCCTGGCAGTATGCCGTGTCGTATGATCCCCAAGCAGAAAAGACAGAAAAGGATCAATCAGGTGCTCAAAAAGGTCAATAATCGGGCTACTGCTGTGCATATGCTCAAGGGCTATCAGCTCACCTGAAGGTTTAAGGACACGCCTCATTTCTTTAAGAGCTTTCACAGGATCGGGGATTGTACAGAGGACAAAAGTCGTAACTACATAATCAAAACTGCTGTCCGGAAATTCGAGATGCTCTGCGTCCATCAGGAGAAGATTGACGTTTTTCATTTTCCCGGCTTTCTCTCGGGCTTTTTCGAGCATACCTTCACTGGCATCGATTCCTGTTACAGAACAGCCATCAGGATAGTACTTCAGATTCCTTCCACTTCCCACCCCTATTTCCAGAACTCTTCCGCTAAGACCGGAAAGTGCCTCTTTTCTCCATTTCCGAAAAAAGAAAATTTCCAGAGGCAGGTCTAACAGTTCATAAATGGGTGCTATTCGGTTATACTTTGAAGCTGCAGAAATCGTAGATATCTTTGCGGGCATTGACATTATAATTAAAGTGCTCTGAATAAAACCATTTATGTTTTTGCCCGGATCTTTTTGAAAACGTCTTTAAAAGCCAGATTTTGTTCTTCCGTGATAGTAAACCCAGCCTTTTTGATATTCTCCACCGTGTTTCGGGTCAATTCGTCTCCTATCAGGAAAAACATCACAGGGTTAATTAAATCCTCAATCCGGGCGATAAGAGGGCTTTTGCTGCGCATGTGTTCAATGGATACCAGCTCTCCTGAAGGCTTAAGGACGCGTCTCATTTCTTTAAGAGCTTTCACGGGATCAGGAATTGAACAGAGCACAAAGGTTGTGACAACATAATCGAAGGTATTGTCCGGAAAATCCATGTGCTCGGCATCCATAAGGTAAAGAGTAACGTTCTTCCTGCCTTTTGCTTTCTTTCGGGCTTTATCAAGCATTCCTTTGCTATTATCGATTCCTGTCACCTGAGCACCCGCGGGGTAATATTCCAGATTCCTTCCGGTTCCCACACCCACTTCCAGAACTCTGCCTTTGAGATTTGAAAGCGCTTCTTTCCTCCACTTCCCATATAAGAAAATCTCTACCGGCGCCTCCATCATATCATAAACAGCAGAGATTCGGTTATACTTTGAGACTACGGACATCAAAGGAATTTACGCTTTCATACCTGATATATTGACAGGAAAAACTCCAGAAAACCGATTCGTATTTAAGTTTTGAAATAATACCACGCTTCGGATTTTTCATTAATGGAAAAAACCTGATAAATCAGTCGAGATTCCAGATAAGCTCACAATATCATTTATCTCACAGGAGTCATTATTACATAACAAATCTCACTATACAATCCATTCACAATAATACAGAGGAAACCCGATGAGCAACATTTTACGTAGAGGCAGGCTTGAAGCTGCCCAGGATGAGGAAATTTTACATTACACCTCCTCTATGGAGGCTGACAGGTGGATTTTCAATGCTGACATAGTTGTGGACCTTGCTCATACCGTAATGCTGAAAGAGCAGGGGATAATAAAAGAAGAAGACTGCAGCAAAATCCTCAGCGGGCTTTTGAAGATAAGGGAAGAAGGGATGGAAAAGCTCGATTTCAGTTATGAAGACATACACATCTCGCTTGAATCCAGGCTCATCGATATGGTCGGAGAGGATGTGGGAGGCAGGATGCACTCCGGGCGTTCGAGAAACGATGAGGTTGCGACCTGCATCAGGCTGACTCTCAGAGAAGAGCTTCTCGGCCTGCTCGAAGAAATTTTTGCCCTCAGAAAAACCCTTGTCACCCTCGCAGGAAAACACACTGAAACCCTCATGCCAGGCTTTACTCACCTCCAGCACGCCCAGCCTACCACCCTCGCTCACCACCTCTGTGCCCACGAATCTGCTCTCGGAAGGGATTTTGACAGGGTGCAGGACGCTTTTACCAGAGTTAACCTCTGCCCGCTCGGAGCTGCTGCATTTGCATCTACGGGCTTTAACCTGAACCGGAAAAGGACTCAGGAACTCCTGGGCTTTGAAGGCCTGATGGAAAATTCAATGGATGCGGTCAGCAGCAGGGATTTCCTTATCGAATGTGCCTCTGTGTTTTCAAACCTCATGATAAACCTTAGCAGGATGGCTGAAGAACTTGTAATCTGGTCTTCTTCCGAGTTTAATTTCATTGAGCTGGATGATATGTATGCTTCCACTTCTTCGATTATGCCCCAGAAGAAAAACCCGGATACTGCGGAATTAATGCGCGGGAAAACAGGAGTGGCTGTGGGTGCCCTTATGTCCCTGCTTACTATCTGCAAAGGCCTGCCACTGAGTTACAACCGCGACCTTCAGGAAGCAACTCCCAATATCTGGCGCTCGGTAGAAACCGTACGAGCTTCTGTCAGGGTAATGGAAGGGATGGTCAGGACCATGAAAGTCCATACGGATGTGCTTTCGGCCCAGTCAATTACAGGGTTCACGACAGCTACTGAACTGGCGGATACCTTTGTCCGGGAAACGGGAATTCCCTTCAGAACCGCACATCAGATTGTAGGGATGCTTGCAAAGGAAGGAGAAAAACCAACAATGGAAAGGATTGATTCTGCGGCTGAAGTTGTGATCGGTGAGTCGCTTTCAAGCAGAGGATTAACGGAAAAGATGGTAAAGGAAGCTCTCAATCCGGTTTCCAATATAAATAGAAGAAAGATTGAGGGAGGTCCTGCTCCTGAACAGATGAAGCATTATATCTCAAAGAGGCAGACTGAGCTTGAACTGAATGCCCAGGAAATCGCAACCCTGAAAGATATAATCGACTCGGCTTTTGAAAACCTGCTTGCTGTAGTCGATGAATACAGGAAAAACTGAGCGCGGTGATATTAAGCGTGAAGAAACGCGTTTAATTTTAATATTATTTAGACCTCTTAGTATCGCACAGATTATACAGGTTATACAGTTTAAAGCTGCAACACTAAAGCAGCATTAAAACATTTTACAGAATTACCAATAATTATTTAATAATTATATACCTCAGCGGAAAAGGGATTATTTATGGAATTCAAACAGGGCGATCGGGTACGCATTGAGAAGAACGGCACTGTCTACGAAGGTAAAGTAATGCCGTCCATGGAAGGGTATATCACAATCAAAATGAAGAGCGGTTATAACGCTGGTTTTTCTATAGATAAAGTAAAGATAACTCCTCTGGAAAATAACGGAGAAGCTGTAAATGGAGACAATGGAGGAGGAAAAAGACAAAAAGAGTCCAGAGCAAAAAAAGAAAAAGTTTCGAAGCCCGGACTCCCAAAGATTTCGATCCTTTCCACAGGCGGGACAATTGCCAGCAAAATCGACTACAGGACAGGCGCAGTTACGTCCCAGTTTACTGCTGACGATATCCTTGCTGCAATCCCGGAACTGAAAGAAATTGCAGATTTCAAAGGCAGGGTAATTTCAAGCATCCTTTCTGAAAATATGGACCCGGATTCCTGGCAAAACCTGGCGAAAGCGGTTGTCGAGGAGATAGAAGCCGGAGCTGATGGAATAATCATCACTCACGGTACGGACACAATGATGTACTCTGCAGCAGCCCTTTCCTTTATGATAGAAACTCCGGTGCCTATCGTGTTTGTGGGTTCCCAGAGAAGTGCAGACCGCCCCAGCAGCGATAATGCAATGAATGCGATCTGTGCAGCAAAGGTCGCCATAAGCGATATTGCCGAAGTTGTGGTGGTTATGCACGGGACAAGCTCGGACGATTTCTGTGAGATCCACCGCGGAACAAAAGTAAGAAAAATGCACACTTCCCGCAGGGACGCATTCAAGTCCCTGAATTCTCTTCCTGTAGGGACTGTGGATTACGGCACAGGAGAAATAGAAACTTTTATTGATTATACCAGACGCGGAGAAAAGTCCCTCAAATTCAAGCCCGGAATGGAACCGAAATGCGCCCTTGTGAAGTTCACTCCCGGAGCAGACCCGGCAGTCCTTGACTATTACAGGAATAACGGATATAAAGGGCTGGTCATAGAGGGTACAGGGCTCGGGCACGTTTCCACAAAATGGATTCCTTTTATCCGGAAAGCTGTGGATGCAAAAATGCCTGTTATAGTTACATCCCAGTGCCTTAACGGAAGAATCTGCGACCGCGTTTACGATACAGGCAGGGATATGCTGAAAGCAGGTGCAATTGAAGGAGAAGATACTCTTCCCGAAACCGCCCTTGTAAAGCTTATGTGGGTACTTGGCCAGACTGATGACTTTGAGAAAGCTATCAGTATGCTTAAAGAGGATCTCAGCGGGGAAATTAGCGAGTGCACGCATAGATGATTTCCTGAGAAATCGTTCTTAAAACAATAATGAGCCATAATGCAATAACAAGCCCCGAAAGGGGTTTCCTTTAATTTGATCTTATGAAATATTTTTTCTTGCCTCTATCTTATGGTTCTTTTTTAGCCAGTCAACAGAAAAACTTATGAATTTACTTATAAATGCTTTGATCTAAAGCTAAAAACAGTTTCATATCAGAGGAAGCTTTTTTTGAGCAGGCGAAAGTGTTTTTATCAGGGTGTTCTCCTGATACTTTGATAGATTAGTTATTGTTTTTCCTGGACGGCAGGGCTGATAAATGATGTTTGCGTGCGAGAAAAGAGCATACATCAAAACCGGTTGCAAAAAAAGAAGAGATCCGAAGATTCAGAAAAACCTCCTCTTTTTATAGAGTTCACTTCACTGTAAAATTTATTCGGCTCAACATATTTAAATAACAAAAAACTGTAATGTACTGTGTTAGCAAGTGTCATGTTAGCTGATAGCAGGTAACTAAAGACAGGTGGTAGTATATGTTAGTGTTAGGAATCGAGGATCCACAGATCTGGCTTGCGTACATTGCCAGTATACTCAGCGCACTCGGGTGCCTGATTTACGGAGCTTTTCACTGGAGAAGCGAAGAAGATCAGCCGGTAAAGAGCAGTGTTAAAAAACCGGAGGTTCAGGACCAGTAAACTCAACATTGCTGGAACTGGATTTTCCGCTTAAGCGGTTTTTTTAATTGCCTGCGGAAAAAAGCAGTTATGATCATTCAGGAATGATTTTTATGGCAGTTAGTACTTTAACTCTTATCTTCTTTGTCATCATATATCTTGCAGCCACCTTTTATGTTGCCTACCTGGGATACAAAAAAAATTCCAAGACAGATGGGTATATGCTCGCAGGCCGAGGGGTGCATCCTGCAATTATGGCTCTTTCCTACGGAGCTGCTTTTATAAGCACTTCTGCAATCATAGGATTCGGAGGGGTAGCTGCATCTTTAGGAATGGGACTTTTGTGGCTTGTTTTTATGAACATCTTTTTTGGAATCTTTATCGCTTTTGTTGTCTTTGGCCCTCCAACAAGGCGCATGGGGCTGAACCTGGGAGCTATAACATATCCTGAATTTATAGGAAAACGATTCCAGTCAAAGTTCATTCAGACATATTCCGGGCTTCTTCTCGGTATTTTCATGCCTCTTTACGCTGCAAGCGTTATCATAGGAGCCGGAAGATTCCTTGAAACAACTCTTGGGGTCAACTACAATATTGCTCTTATTATCTTTACAATTATTATTGCCTCTTACGTGATTAAAGGAGGCCTTCTCTCAGTCATGTATGTGGACGCTTTCCAGGCTGTCCTTATGTTATTCGGAATGGGCTTTCTGCTTATCTACACTTACAGTATGCTTGGAGGAGTTACCGAAGCCCATCTGGCCCTTACCAATATGGCAAACCTTGTCCCTCAACCCCTTGCAGACCAGGGGCACAGGGGCTGGACTGCTATGCCGGCATTTGGCTCTCCTATCTGGTGGACAATGGTTTCCACAATCATAATGGGAGTAGGTATCGGAGTACTTGCACAGCCTCAGCTTGCAGTCAGGTTTATGACTGTAAAAAATGACGTTTCCCTGAAAAGAGCAGTAGCTGTGGGCGGTCCTTTCCTCCTGATGATGGTAGGAGTCGCATATACTATAGGAGCCCTCTCAAATGTATACTTCTACAAGACTTCAGGCATTATTGCCCTTCAGGCAGTTCCTGACGGAAACACTGACCTTATAATGCCAACATTCCTGAACCATGCCATGCCTGAAATGTTTGTAGCGCTCTTCATGCTCAGCCTGCTTTCAGCTGCAATGTCTACTGCAGCCGCCCAGTTCCATACTATGGGTACTGCCATAGGTTATGATGTCTACCAGCAGAGTATCATGAAAGGCAAGTCAACAGCTACAGTCCATGTTACAAGATTAGGTATTGCCTTTACCATCCTGGTAGCTATCGTTCTGGCATATATCCTTCCAGGAAGTATTATTGCAAGGGCTACTGCAATGTTCATGGGTTTGTGTACGGCTGCTTTCCTGCCCCTGTTTATCGGAGCACTTTTCTGGAAGCGCACCACAAAAGCCGGAGCAACTGCAAGCCTTGTAATAGGATCTTTAAGCAGCCTCTTCTGGCTGACTTTTGTCCACGCAAAAGAAGCGATTCCTCTCGGGATCTGCCAGGCAATCTTTGGTAAAGAAACTTTACTTGCAGGCACCTGGCCGCTTGTAGACCCTATTCTGATTGCAACTCCATTATCTCTCGTTGCCCTGGTCGCAGTAAGCCTTATGACACCCCGTTTTTCGCCTGAATTCCTTAAAAAAGCTTTCAGGAGAAGGTTTGAAGACGAAGAAGAGGAAAAATCAGAGTCCGCGTCACACAAGACTGTAGAATCGGCAGGCGTTTAAGTCTTTTTCATTTAAGAATCAGGCGCATTTTTATGCGTCTACTTTTCTTGATTTACTTTTTTACGGGAAGGGTCTGCCCTCCATGAGGCATCAGGTGAATCTTTGCTTCAGGTTTTTCCGAAAGGACTGCAGATAGTGCTTCCTGCACGCTTTTCATGGGAGTAAAGTACGCGGCTCTGGCTTTTTCTTCGGGAAGCTTTGAAACAAGGTAAAGCTTGAATTTCTTTGCAGCCAGTGCGACAATTGCACTCTTGTGTCCTCCAAACTCGAAGCAGTGCTTGAAACGCTCTATCGCTTCTTCCGGAGTTTTGCATTCCTTATTCCAGCACTCATAAACCTGATTTCCTATCCCCTCGGCACATTCGGCTACAAGGATAATCGAGCCGCCTTCCTTTACAGCCTGGGTTGCATTATCCAGAGATTTGTTTGCCTGGTAGAGATTGATGTCTTTGGGGTAGCCTCCGCAGGAAACAATAACAGCATCTGCAGGTTCCACGGGCACTTTATACATGGCATCCACAATCTCGACCCCTTTCCTGTGGGCAGCAATAAAATCACCTGCAACTGCAGCAACGATTTCTTTTTTGCTGTCAAGCACGACATTAAGAATGAATTTAAGGCCAAAGACCTTTGCAGCCTCCTCCATATCCTGCCTGACAGGACTGTCAACCCTTCCGGAAACCGCATTTTCTTCTATCATCATTTTGTGGTTGGTAAGCACAGCCTCTTCAGAGCTTACTCCGGGAAGTACGGACTTTGCACCCCCGCTGTACCCTGCATAGTAATGGAACTCGATTCCTCCCGTACCAATAACAAAATCAGCATCGAGAACCTCTTCGAAGATCTCAATTGGAGTGCCCCGGCTGGTTACTCCTATCCTTCTGCACCTGGAAGTATCGTGCTGGATGCAGCGGATTTTTTTGTAGATATCTTCCCCAACAAGTTTCTTTGATTCTTCTTCAGTTTGCTGGCGGTGAAGCCCGAGAGCAAATATAATGGTAATGTTCTCGTCCTTTGCTCCTCCAAGGTAAAGCTCTTCGAGTAAGGGAGGAAGAATTTTTGCTGTAGGAGTGGGTCTTGTAACATCACTTACAATAATTCCAATTCTGGAATCAGGGTTTACAATCTCGGAAAGTCTCTTACTTTTTACAGGATTCTCGAGCGCTTTTTTGATTAAGAGAGCGCTCTCCTCCTTTTTATCGGGCTCCGATGGAAGTATTATGCTGGATATATTTTTCTCCGGTATATCCAGTTCAGAAACCCCGTTTCCGAACGCAAGTGGAATCTTTTTTATATTTGTCGTCATGTTCGTGCCGCTGATTTTGCATTGATTATATATAAACTATACAGGTGAACAATATTGAAATTAAAATTCCGCTTCAAACTTCAGTCGAAAAAACAGCTCAAACTTTAGCGGTCTATGTCTTTTCACGGTTTTACTTGCCTGTTTTCTCATTTCCGGACAGGCAGGGTCCACCCTCCATCGGGAATTATGTGAACCTTTGCCTCGGGGTTCTCTGCAAGAATATTTTCAAGGGCTTCCTGTACACTTTTTGCAGGGATAAAGAAGGCTTTTCTGCTTTCTTCCTCGGAAAGTTTTGAAACAATATAGAGTTTGAACTGTTTTGCAGTTTTTGCAACTATGGCACTCTTGTGCCCTCCAAACTCAAAGAAGTTCTTGAAGCGTTCTATAGCATCATCAGGGCTCCTGCACTCTCTGTTCCAGCACTCGTATACCTGGTTTCCTATTCCTTCCGCACATTCGGCCACGAGTACTATTGAGCCTCCTGTTTTTACTGCAGGGACAGCATTTTCCAGAGCCTTTGTTGCCTGGTAGAGGTTGATATCTTTAGGGAAACCACCACAGGAAACGATGACCGCATCTGCAGGCTCAACCTTTACTTTGTACATGGAATCTACATATTTCGCTCCTTCCCTGTGAGCCTGGATGAAATCTCCAGCAACGGCAGCAATGATTTCTTTCCTGCTATTGATTACAACGTTCAGGATAAAGCGAAGACCTGCAATCCCTGCGGCCTCTTCGATATCTTTCCTTGCAGGACTGTCGGCTCTGCCCGAAAGAGGTTCACCTTCGAATAGTTTGCTATAATGGCTGTGGAATGAAAGTACAGCTTTTTCCGAACTGACCCCCGGAAGGATAGACTTTCCTCCGCCGCCGTAACCTGCGTAATAATGAAATTCCACTGTCCCGGTGCTGATTATCAGATCTGCATTCAAAACTTCTTCAAATATTTCAACTGGAGTCCCGAAACTTGTCTCCCCTATATGAATACATCTATTCCTGTCGTGCTGGACAAACCTTATATTTCTGGAAATTTCATTCCCCAGAAGCTTTCTGCACTCTTCTTCTGTCTGCTGACGGTGAAGCCCGAGAGCAAATACGATGGTAATGTTCTCATCCCTTGCTCCGCCGAGGTAAAGCTCTTTAAGTAGAGGAGGCAGAATCTTTGCGGTAGGAGTGGGTCTTGTGATATCGCTTACAATTATTGCAATTCTGGATTCCGGGTTTACAATCCCGGATAGTCTCTTACTTTTTATCGGGTTCTTGAGAGCTTTCCGAATTAGAAGAGTTTCATCATCCTTTTTTTCAGGCTCCGAAGGCAGAATCAGGCTGAAAAAGTTTTTTTCAGGAATATTCAGCTCAGAAATCCCGTTTCCGAATGCAAGTGGAATCTTTTTTATATTTGTCGTCATGTTTATGCCGGTGATTTCGTATTGATTATATAAAACTGTACAGGTGAACAATAGAAAAGTATGTGTAAAATACGATTTAAATTTGCTCTTTTAAAACTGTATTCGGTAGTGTACCGAAAGTTCTGTACAATATGATTGACTCTGTATCCTTTTTTTACCACAAAAAACAGAGTAAAATATCAAATTTCTATCGATTCCCCGGGTTCTAAAATAATTACTTTCGTGTCGACCTTTGCTTCCACAGCTTTTCTGAAATCTTCAGGATCCTGTTTGATGACATCAAATGTGTTATAATGCATCGGCACAACAATCTCAGGCCTGATCAGTTCAACAGCTTTTACAGCTTCCTTTATCCCCATGGTAAACCTGTCCCCTATGGGCAGCAGGGCGATTTCTGGTTCGTAAAGTTCTCTGATTAGCTGCATATCCCCGAAAACTCCCGTATCTCCGGAATGATAAATGGAATGCCCTCCTATGCCGATCACAAAACCTGCCGGGCTGCCCCCATCGAAACTGAAACCTGAAGCGTCAATTGAAGAAGAATGAAGTGCATGAGTCATGGTAAGGGTTATACCTTCCACCTCTATCGTGCCTCCCTTGTTCATGCCTTCGGCAAAGACCCCTTTTGATTTTATGTAGTTTGCAAGCTCATGGATAGAAATAATCCTGCAGCCTGTCCGTGCACCGATAGCTATAGTATCTCCCAGGTGGTCGCGGTGCCCGTGGGTTACAGCTATTATATCCGGGTCAAGGTCTTCGGGACTGCACGGAGCTTTCGGGTTTTCTGAAATGAAAGGGTCGATAAGGAGTTTCTTTTCGGCTTCGAACAAAAAAGCAGCATGTCCAAGCCAGGTAATCTTTACATCAGTCATTTCTCTTCCTCACAATCAATCGTCTTTTGTCAAAACGTAACAATGCATAATGTAATTTTCGATAATTCTCGGATAGTTAGCATAAAATACAGGGATGAGTGATGTATAAGAAAAAAAATACGTTTGAAAGAAGACATAAGAAAAATACTGACTGTAGTAATGGGTCATATTATTTAGTTCACATGTGTATTTGGTAAAAATCAGGTGAAAATGAAAATCAGCCTTGTAATCCACGGACCCGAAGTAATCGATTCGGGAGAAGCGAAAATAGTTTTAGAAAAGCTATCCCTCCTCGGCGAAGTAAAAGCAGAGCTTGGAGGGACCATGGGAAAAACAGCTGTACTTGATGCCGGGCTTGAAAATGTCATAGATACTACCAGGCATCTCAAGCCAAGCGCCTGCATAGAGTTCTTTTTTGAAACATCAGACCTTGTATGCCTCCTGAACAGAGGAAAAACTCTGGAAACCGGCAGAATTTTCGGGTCAAAGGTCGCTTCCCGCCTGAAAAACCCTGAAAAGAAGCCATTGATCCAGATCGAAAGTCCAGGTTGCTCTTTCGGCAGGCTCATACCCCTGAACAAAAGAGCTGAAAACTGCATAGAGATACTCTCGAGAACCCTCGGGATTCCTGCCGAAAAACCCCTGGATTTTTGTAACCCTGTTTCCATAGAAACCTGCTCTAAAACCGGAAAAACCCGGATAATACGCGAAATCTCAGGAGTTCTTCCGGGAGAAAATATTTTTGTAAACGGGATTGTTATCGGAAAAGCCCTGTCTTTGAAAATAAGGATAATCTCCGAAAACGGCTTCATTACTGCAATTGAAGGCGGAGAAATAAAGGAACACGGGCTTGAAAAACTCCATAATTATGAAAAAAGGGACCCGATTGACCTTTCCGGAGCCTGGATAAAAAGCGGGGATATTCGGAGAAGCAGCTCCTTACTCCCGGCTGCCAGAAATGATAATTTCAGCGCCCGAAAATCAATTTCTCTTTCCGGGTCCGGAACAGGAAAAGTCGTGCTTATAGACCACGCCGCCGAAAAATCCTATGAACTTGCTGCAGGGGCTGAACTTGCAGTTACAGTTGGAGACGATACCACAGCCATAGCAGGAGATATTCTCTACAGGCTTGGAATCCCTATAATTGGAATCACAGACGGGGACTGTGATAATGTTGTATGTAAGACAAAAGCCTTACAGGGCTCGATTATCCTCAAACTGGCTCCGGGTAGCGATGATATTGTGGGCAGGAGAATAAAGCAGGAGCTTTTGAAAGGGCAAAATTCGGCTGTTTTTGAGAATCTGCCTGCCTTTAGAGAAGAGGTACTGAAACTGGCAGAGCCATTTATTGAGGCTGTTTTTGAATATTGAGAATAAGCGATAAAAAAGTAAAGAGCTTTGAAAATCTTGAACCTTGAGTTATGATTTCCGCGAATCACGCCTCAATATATTTGCGTCTCGGAAGACAAATTAAATGTTTCCATCAAAATCCTGGATAATTACCAAGACTATTTTTTTGAGAGCAGGAATATCCTCTTTTATGGTATCTCAGACCGCATTGATGCCCACACCGAAATAATTGTGGATCAATTTGTCTCTCATGCCTGCTATTCCTCTCCAGTGGACCTGAGGATACTTATCTCTCAGAGGCTTTGATAGGTTTTTAGTAGCTTCACCAATTATCTGAATTTGCCTTATAGTTGCATCCTGAAAAAGGCTGTTTGATAGAAACTCTTCTTCGGAAAGGTTTTCTGTGTATTTCTCAATAAGGGAGATCGACTGAAGGATGTGACTTATATAAACTCTGTCATCCTTTTTCATTCAGAGATCACTCTGGCTTCTTTTTTAATTCCATCAATCAGGTAAGGACTTATCGATTTCTCAGTAAGCAAATCGACTTTTATTCCCAAATAGTCAGAAAGCTCCAGTTCTATATTCACCAGAGTGAGCAGGCTTTTACGTTCAGCAAACTCAACCAGGACGTCAATGTCACTTTCTGGCTTCTCTTCTCCCCTAACATAGGACCCAAAAACAGATACTTTAGTCGCTCCATGTTTTTTCAGAAAGGAAGAAACTTTG